>Ga0308163_10000227_pt1 | contig 146034 bp, 125 predicted proteins | sample PhyTR1_FD_201037 | JGI IMG/M metagenome (GOLD analysis project Ga0308163, IMG submission 201037) | Phyllosphere microbial communities from UC Gill Tract Community Farm, Albany, California, United States - DLSLT.R1 | ecosystem: Host-associated > Plants > Phyllosphere > Unclassified | place...
GCGCAGCTGTACTTCGGTACAGCGAGCATCGCAGGCCGCTGCTGCAACGCGCAGCAGGTTTGGCAAGGCCCCTTCATCAAGAGAGAATTATGTCACAACAGAGCACCCCGGCAGCGACTGCCCGTCCCAACGAGTTCAACCTGATCTGGCTCGACATGGAAATGACCGGCCTCGACCCGGACAACGACCGCATCATCGAAGTCGCCGTCGTGGTCACCGACCCGGATCTGAACGTGATCGCCGAAGGTCCGGTGTTCGCCATCCACCAGAGCGACGAGACGCTCGACAAGATGGACAACTGGAACAAGGGCACGCACGGCAAGTCCGGCCTGATCGACCGCGTGAAGGCGTCGACCGTGACCGAAGCCCAGGCCGAGCAGGAGCTGATCGCCTTCCTCAAGCAGTACGTCCCGGCCAACAAGTCGCCGATGTGCGGCAACTCGATCTGCCAGGACCGCCGCTTCATGGCGCGCGGCATGCCCAAGCTGGAAGCCTTCTTCCATTACCGTAACCTGGACGTGTCGACCCTGAAGGAATTGTGCCGCCGCTGGAAGCCGGAGCTGGCGTCGGGCTTCAAGAAGGCGCAGAAGCACACCGCGCTGGCCGACATCATCGAGTCGATCGAAGAGCTGCGTTACTACCGCGAGCATTTCATCAAACTGTAAAAGTGTGAAAAGACAACACTTTCGCTGTCACGATGTTGCAATTATGAATGCTGGGTATGCGCCATCTATGCGAGAATCATCGCCATGGCTGATATTCTGCGTACTACCGCCGGCCTCGGCGGCGACAGCGAAGTGCAGCGCCTCCTGCGCGAATGCGACTGGGACGCGACACCGCTAGGACCGCCCGACACCTGGCCGCCCGAGCTGGCGACCGCCGTGTCGATGGCGGTCAGCTCGACCTTCCCGATGTTCGTCGCGTGGGGCTCGGGCCTGACCTTCCTGTACAACGACGCTTACATCCCGGTCCTCGGCGACAAGCACCCGGCCGCCTTCGGCGCGCCTTTCCACGCGGTGTGGTGGGAGATCTGGCACGACCTCGGACCGATCGCCGACCGCGCGCTGTCGAATAAATCCGCCTATTTCGAGGACCTGCCGCTGCTCATGGAGCGCAAGGGCTACAGCGAGCAGACCTTCTTCACGTTTTCCTATTCGCCCCTGCACGACGGCCGCGGCCAGGTGCAGGGCATGTACTGCACCTGCATCGAGACCACCGGCCGCGTGCAGGCCGAGCGGCGCGCCGCCTTCGAGCTGGCACTGGCCGACGCGCTGCGTCCGCTGAAGACCGGCGCCGACGTGATCCGCACCGCCAGCGAGGCGCTGGGCCGGGAGCTCGGCGTGGAGCGCGTCGTGTACGGCGAGGTCGACGGAGTGCGCAACGCCATCGCGGTGGCCGGCGACTGGCAGCGCGCCGGCCTGGCCAGCCTGGCCGGCAAGACCGTCGCCATCGACATCTTCGGTCCGGAAGTGGTGCGCGCGGCGCGCGACGGCGAAGCGGTGGCGATCGCCAACGTGGCGGTCGACGGCCGCACCGCCGACTTCCGCGACGCCTATGCCGCGCTTGGCGCGGTCGGCTGCATGCTGGTGCCGCTGGTGAGGGCAGGGCGCCTGGTCGCCTTCGTGGCGCTCGGCACCGCGCAGGCGCACCGCTGGAGCGAGGCCGAGATCGCGCTGGCGCGCAGCATGGCGGAGCGCCTCTGGACCGCGCTCGACCTGGTGCGCGCCCACGCCGCGCTGCGTGCCGAACGCGACCGCAGCCAGACCATCCTGAACTCGATCGCCGAAGGCTTCGTGCTGATCGGCCGCGACTGGACCGTCCTCGACGTCAATGCCGAAGGCTTGCGCTTGTCGGGCCGCAGCGCCGACGAAGCGCTCGGGCGCCACCACTGGGAGGTATGGCCGGAAGCCCTGGACACGGAGGTCGGCCGCGTCTACACCAGGGCGATGAACGAGCGCGTGGCCGGCCGCACCGAATACCTGCACCCGCTGCCCGGCGGCGCGCAAGTCTGGCTCGAGGTGCGGGCCTACCCCGCAAGCGATGGCGGGCTGGTCTGCTTCTTCCTCGACATCACCGAACGCAAGCGCGCCGAGGACAAGCTGCGCGCCGCCGACCAGCGCAAGGACGAATTCCTGGCGATGCTGGCGCACGAGCTGCGCAATCCGCTGGCGCCGATCAGCGCCGCGGCCGAGCTGCTGAAGATCGGCCGCCTCGACGAAGCGCGCGTGCGCCAGAGCAGCGCCATCATCGGCCGCCAGGTGAAGCACATGACCAGCCTGGTGGACGACCTGCTGGACGTCTCGCGCGTGACGCGCGGGCTGGTGACGCTGGTGCGCGGCCTGGTGCCGGCGCGCACCATCGTCGACGAGGCGATCGAGCAGGTGCGCCCGATGTTCGAGGCGCGCCACCAGCGCCTGGCGGTGGACCTGGCCGCGCCCGACGCCACCGTGATGGGCGACAAGGCGCGCCTGGTGCAGGTGCTGGCCAACCTGCTCAACAACGCGTCCAAGTATTCGCCGGAAGGACGCCGCATCGACGTCGCCGCGCGCACCGGCCCGGAAGGCAAGCTGCTGCTGAGCGTGACCGACGAAGGCATCGGCATGGAACCGGCCCTGACCACCCAGGTGTTCGACCTGTTCACCCAGGCGCAGCGCTCGTCGGACCGCTCGCAGGGCGGCCTGGGACTGGGGCTGGCGCTGGTCAAGCACCTGGTCGAGCTGCACGGCGGTACGGTGGCCTGTTCCAGCCCCGGGCCGGGGCAGGGCAGCCGCTTCGACCTGGCGCTGCCGCTGGCGCAGCAGGCGCCGGCAACGCCTCCGGCCGCGGCGGCCGATGTGCCCGCCGACAGCGCGGAGAGCGCCGCTGCGCCGCTGCGCCTGCTGGTGGTGGACGACAACGTCGACGCCGCCGCCACGCTCGGCATGCTGCTGGAAGCCTGCGGCTACGCGGTCGAGGTCGAGAACGATTCGCGCAGCGCGCTGGCGCGCGCGCTGGCATGTCCGCCGCAGGCGGCCCTGCTCGACATCGGCCTGCCCGAGATGGACGGCAACGAACTGGCGCGCCGCCTGCGCGCCGACCCGGCCACGCGCGGGATCGTGCTGGTGGCGGTGACGGGCTACGGGCAGGAACAGGACCGGCGCGCGGCGCTGGACGCCGGGTTCGATTTCCACCTGGTGAAGCCGGTGGACATGGAAAAGCTGGCGGGGGTGCTGGCGGGGATTGCGGTGTAAAACCAGGCCACGTACGTTTGAACGTCGCCCCTGCGAGGGCAGGGGCCCGAGTTGCTCGAACAATCCGCGGCACATGCTGGCGGCCTGCGGCGAACTTGGGACCCTGCCTGCGCAGGGGCGACGTGCTAACGCAGCCGCAGCGGACGACGGCCGCTCAGTGCACGCGCAGAATTACCGCATCTGCGTGTAATTCACCGGCACCCACTTGTACCCCTTGCCCTGGCTGACGATATGCCCCAGCCCCGGGAACTGCAGGTGCGCGCCGCCCACCATGTAGCCGGCTTTGGCGGCATCGTCGAACACCTTCTTGCGCGACGCATAGGCCGCCTTTTCGTCGCTGTCGAAGCCGATCGTCACCGTCGGGTTGTCGAACTGCACCGCTGCCACGTGGATCAGGTCGCCGATCAGCACCAGCTTCTGGCCGCGGCTTTCGACCACGTAGGTGGTGTGGCCCGGGGTGTGGCCCGGTTCCGGCAGCGCCGAGACGCCCGGCACCAGTGCGCCGGCGGCGTCGATGGTCTTGAACTTGCCGGCCTTGACGTAGGGGGTGATCGAGGCCATCGCGCCCTGGAAGCCGCCTTTCTTGTCGGCCGGGGCCTTGTCCAGGTTCGCCTGGCTCAGCCAGTAGTCGGCATCGGCCTTGCCGGCGCGCACGACCGCGTTCGGGAATACGCGGTTGCCGTTGCTGGCCAGGCCGCCCACGTGGTCGCCGTGCATGTGGGTGATATAGATCTCGTCGATCTGCTCTGGCTGGTAGCCGGCCGCCTTCAGGTTGTTGACGAACTTGCCCAGCGTCGGGCCGAACAGGGTGCCGGCGCCGCTGTCTACCAGCACCAGCTTGCTGCCGGTGTTGATCAGGAAGGCGTTGTCCGAGGTCTCGGTGGGCGCCTTCATGAAATTCTTTTCCAGCGTGCTGCGCGTGAGTTCCGGCTTCTGCTTGAGCAACTGGTCCATCGGCAGGTCGACGGTGCCGTCGTTGATGGGGGTGACTTCGATGTCGCCCACCATGATGCGGTAGAAGCCCGGGGCCGGGGTCTTGACCATCGGCGCGGCGGCGTGGGCCGATGCGGCCAGCATGAGGGCGGCGACGGCGCTCGAGAGAGTGGTCTTCAGGATTGTTTTCATGTCTTGTGTCCTTCAAGTCGAGTGGGATGGCGCTTGCGCGACTTGCTTATCGTACATGAATGTTCAGCATGTCGTTCATGCCGCAACATGTTTGCAACAGCAGTTTGCAACAGCCGATTCAGGACAGGGTCGGCACGGTGAACACGCCCTGCAGGGCGCGCAGTTCGGCGCGGTGGATTTCCGCGAGCCGGGTCAGGATGGCTTCGCCGGCCGGCAGCAGGTGCACCTCCACGCGGCGCCGGTCGTCGAGGTTGGCGCGGCGCTCGACCAGGCCGGCGGCTTCGCAGCGCGTCACCAGCGCCACCACGCCGTGCTGGCGCGCCTGCAGTCGCTCGGCCAGCTCGCCGACGGTGGCCCACTCGCGGCCGGCGAAGCCCTTGATGTGCAGCAGCAGCAGGTACTGCAGCGGCGTGATGCCTTCGGCGCGCACGGCGTTCTCGGAAAAATGCTCGTAGCGCCGCATCTGGTGGCGGAATTCCGAGAGGGCGGCGAAGTCGGATTTGGACAGCGGCGGAGGTGATGGCATGGCGGGGAGGGAAAGCGGAAGCTGAGGACCGAAAATATATCACGAAGTGATAGAATATCCGGCCCCGACCATCGACCCTGTCCTGTATGACGCCACCCCATCTGGAATGGCTGCGCGCCTTCGTGCCGCAGCCGACGACGATCTCGCGCACCGAGCGCGCCCGCGCCGCAGCCGGCGCCATGGTCGGCCTGTTCGTGACCTTCATCCTCAGCCAGATCGTGACCGCGATGGCCGGCGACGTGCCGGCGGCCCTGGTGGCGCCGATGGGTGCCTCGGCGGTGCTCCTGTTCTGCGTGCCGGCCAGCCCGCTGGCCCAGCCCTGGTCTGTCATCGGCGGCAACACCATCTCGGCGCTGATCGGCGTCGCCTGCTTCAAGGCGGTCGGCAACCCGATGCTGGCGGCGCCGCTGGCCGGCGCGATCGCGATCGGTGCCATGTTCCTGCTGCGCTGCCTGCACCCGCCCAGCGGCGCGGTGGCGCTGACGGCGGTGCTGGGCGGCCCGGCGGTGCACGCGGCCGGCTTCGGCTTCGCGCTGATGCCGGTATGCCTGAACTCGGCGCTGATCGTGCTGGTGGCCCTGGTCTACAACAACCTGACCGGACGCCGCTATCCGCACCCGCAGGGCTCGGCGCTGCGCAACGCGCACGCTACCAAAGACCCGGTACCGACCGCGCGCCTCGGCTTCACCAGGGAAGACCTGGATGCGGTGCTGGCGCGCTACGGTCAGGTGCTGGACGTGAGCCGCGACGACCTCGAGGACATCCTGCTGGAGACCGAGATGCGCGCCTTCGAGCGCCGCTTCGGTGTGATCACCTGCGCCGCCATCATGTCGAAGGATGCGGTGACCGTGGTGCCGGCGCTGCCGCTGGACGCCGCCTGGCACATGCTGCGCCGCCACCGCCTGCACGCGCTGCCGGTGCTGGACGCGCAGCGCCAGGTGGTCGGCATGATCGGCCAGGACGATTTCCTGCGCCACGTCGGCATCGACGATTACCAGACGCTGCGCGCCCGCCTGCGCGGCCTGCTCGGCCACCTGCTCGGCATCCGTGCCGAGCGTCCGGCGACGGTGGCCGATATCATGCAGACCGCCGTGCAGACCGTGCGCCACGACGAACCGATCGCCGTGCTGGTGCCGGCGATGAGCAACCGCGGGCTGCATCACGTGCCGGTGGTGGACGGGGACGGGGCGTTCGTGGGGATCGTCAGCCAGTCGGATGTGCTGGCGGCGCTGGGGGCGGTCAGGGCACAGAGCCCGGCCTAGGGGGGCAGAGCCCGGTTCTGGCGGGTGGGCTCTGACCCCGGTGGTCAGTGGCGGCGTAACGATACCGTTGGCTGTGAAACCGTCGCCCCTGCGCAGGCAGGGGCCCAAGTTGCACGCGTGGCCACGCACGATGATGGCAGCCGGGAACGAAATTGGGCACCTGCCTTCGCAGGGGCGACGTGCATACGTAGCGGTCACGATGCATACGCTAACCCTGGAAACCGGGGTCGGAGCCCAACCCGGGAACCGGGTTCTGACCCCTCCGGCTCTGCTCCCTGCGGCGCGCCGACCCTCCCTGCGTTAAACTTGCAGCCTCAGCAACAAGCAGGCAGCAAGCGTGAACCGCAAACCCCTCCTCGCAGCGCTCGTCTTCAGTACGGGCCTGGCCGCCGTCGCCGGCCTGTACTTCGTGTTCGATCACCGCCAGTCGCCGACACCCGGCCTGCCGACCTGGCTCGCCGCCGAAGCCCCCACCAAAACCGCCTGGCCGGCACACGTGGCGCTGCTGGCCGGCGACGGGCTGGAAGGCAGCGCCGACGGCGCCGCGGCGGCCAGCCGCTTCAGCGATCCCTTCGGCACCGCGGTCGACGCGCGCGGCAACGTGTACGTGGCCGACGGCCACCGCATCCGCCGCATTGCGCCTGACGGCCTGGTCAGCACCTTCGCCGGCGCCCAGGCCGGCTTTGCCGACGGCCCGGCGGCCACCGCCGCATTCGACACGCCCTCGGCGCTGGCCATCGACCGCCTCGGCAACCTCTACGTGGCCGACACCGGCAACAATGCGATCCGCAAGGTGGCGCCGGACGGCAGCGTGAGCACGCTGGCGGGTGGCGGCGAGGCCGGTTACCTCGACGGCGTCGGGCGCGCGGCCCGCTTCGACGGTCCGGTCGGCGTGGCCGTCGGCCGCGACGGCACGGTGTGGGTGGCCGACACCTACAACGACCGCATCCGCCGCATCGGCCGCGACGGCGCGGTGACCACGGTGGCGGGCAGCGGCGTCCCGGCCGGCCTGGACGGCACCGGCACCGCGGCCGCCTTCGACACCCCGAGCGCGATCGTCGCCGCCAGGGACGGCACCCTGTTCGTCGCCGATACCGGCAACGACGCCATCCGCCGCATCGACCAGGACGGCAGCGTGAGCACGCTCGCGGTGCCGCCCGAGGACCAGCAGGGCGCGAACGGCCAGCGCGCGCTGCTGCGGCGCCCGGTGGCGCTGGCGCTGACCCATGACGGTTATCTCTATATCGGCGGAGCCGGCGGCCGCATCGTCCAGCGCGCCCCGGACGGCCACTATCGCGCGTTGGCGGACGCCGACCGGCCGCCGCAGGCCAGCTATGCCAGCGACGGCAGCGTGCGCCTGTACGCGCCGCGCGGCATCGCGGTGCGGCGCGACGGGTCGCTGGCGGTGGCCGACGGCCAGGCGCAGCGGCTGTTCTCGCTGGCGCCGCCGCGTGCCGGGGTGTCGGGCGGGCCGGCCTTGACGTCGGCGCGCGCGATGGCGGCGGCAAGCATGCCGTGGCCGGTCGGGCCGCAGCAGGCACCGCACGAAGTGGTCGGCGTGATGGGCGAGGTGCGCGGCAATTACGGCGGCGAGAGCCGCGACCATTTCCACGCCGGCCTGGACATCCGCGCCGACATCGGCACGCGCGTGCTGGCGATCCTGCCGTCGACGGTCGGCGATCCGTATCCGAACTGGGCGTTCGGCGAGCTGGGGGAGGGCATGAGTCTCGGGCCGCTGTCGTACATCCACATGCGCGTCGGCCGCGACAGCAGCGGCAAGGCGCTCGATGCGCGCTTCCGGCTGCTGCCCGGCGCCAACGGCAAGCCCGAACGGGTGCGCGTGCGGCGCGGCACCCGCTTCGCCGTCGGCGACGCGCTCGGTACCATCAATCCGATGGCGCACGTGCACATGGAATACCACCCCGGCGGGGCGGTGGCCAATCCGCTGACGCTGCCCTTCGTCGGCCTGCGCGACACGGTGGTGCCGCGCGTCCAGGGCATCGCGCTGTACGACGCCGAAGGCCGCCGCCTGCCGGCGAAGAAGGGGCAGCGCGTGCGCGTGGCGCGCTCGCTCGGCCAGGTGGCGATCGTGGCCGACGTCTACGACCAGATGGACGGCAACCTGGCGCGGCGCCGGCTCGGCCTGTACAAGCTGGGCTACCAGCTGCTGCACGCCGACGGCAGCGCGCTGGCCGGCTTCGAGACGCCGCGCATCACGCAGGTGTACGACCGCCTGCCGCGCGAGCACGAGGCGGTGAAGCTGGTGTATGCGGACAGCAGCGGCATCACGGTGTACGGCAGCAAGGCAACGCGTTTTGCCTATGCCGTCAACAACACGCTGCAGGGCGGGGTGGCGCTGCCTGGGAGCTGGCAGGTGGATGGCTTGGCGCCGGGGGACTATATCCTGCGCATTTACGCCGCTGATTATGGCGGGCAGGTGGCGCTGGAGGGGCGGGATCTGGCGATTACGGTGGAGTGAGTGCCGGCGCCGCTGCGGACGCCTCGGCACGTCGTCCCCGCGCAGGCGGGGATCCATGCCGAACCTCAGGATTCAGTCGTTCCGAAGCAGCCCGATCGCTTCAAGAATTCGGGCTTCGGAAGCTCAGCATGGGTTCCCGCTTTCGCGGGAACGACGTAACGGTATGCAGTGCCGACAGCGTCAGCCTTGCTCAGCCCCGCAGCACTTCTTGAATTTCTTGCCGCTGCCGCACGGGCAGTCGTCGTTGCGGCCGACCTTCGGCTCCTCGCGCTTCACGGTCTCGACCGCGCCCTTGCGGCGCGGCAGCCAGAAGCGGTAGATGCCGGGCAGGTTGGCTTCGATCTCGAGCGCGAGGCGATGCACCTTGTGCGGGTCCTGGACTTCGGCCAGTTCGGCTTCCTCGATCTCGTCGGCGCCGAGCAGGTAGATCGGGCGCATCAGCGGGCCGGCTTCCGAATCCCAGATCGGGTCCCAGGCGCCCGGGCGCAGTTCCATGCCTTCCCAGAAGCCCCAGCACCAGCCTTCCGGGTCGATCAGGGTGTCGCCGTCGACTTCGTGCTCGACGTACAGCGGCTCGAATTCCTTGGGCGCGACTTCGAAGGTGATCAGCACTTCGTTCATGAAGCGCATGATCAGGTTGACGATGCGCTGCTCTTCCTTCGGGTTCTTCCAGGCCGGCGCGGTCTTGTCCTCGCCCCACACGCGCGGCAGCCATTCGGCCGGCATGACGGTCTCCGGGCCCACCGCGATCGCGGTCAGGTAGCCGTGCAGCGTGTCCAGGGTCATCGCGTCTTCGGCGCAGCGGTCGGACAACAGGAAGTTGTCGAGGTCGTCGAATTCTTTTTCGGATAAGGGTTGTTCGAGATTCATTGGTGCGTGATGTCGGTGCGTCGAAACCGCCAGTGTAACGCTTGCGCCCGCGGATGGACACCAAAACCGTGTCCACGCCGCGGGCGCGGGTCCGTCTGCGATCAAAAGATCAAAAGATCAATGCTTGGCGGCGAAGGCCTTCTTCAGCGCGTCGGCCGCGTACTGCTCGGCTTCCTTGGCCTTGGGCACGACCGCGCCCATGCCGAAGAATTCGTGGGTCACGCCGCTGTACAGCTTGTAGTCGACCTTGACGCCGGCCGCCTGCAGCTTGTCGGCATAGGCCTTGCCTTCGTCACGCAGCGGGTCGATCTCGGCGCCGATGACGGTGGCCGGCGGCAGGCCCGTCAGCTGCGCGTTCTTCAGCGGCAGCGCGTACGGGCTCTTCGGATCGGCGCCGTAGTGCTTGAAGAACCAGGCCATCATCGGCTTGTTGAGCGGCTTGGCGTTGGCGTTCTGCTGGTAGGACGGGCGGTTCATGTCGTTGTCGACCACCGGATAGACCAGCAGCTGGTGCACCGGCATCTGCACCTTCTTGTCGCGCGCCATCAGCGACACCACGGTGGCCAGGTTGCCGCCCGCCGATTCGCCGCCGACCGCGACGCGCATCGGGTCGCCGCCCCATTCCTTGGCATGCGCCAGGGTATAGGTGTAGGCCGCGAACGCGTCGTCCGGCGCTGCCGGGAACTTGTTTTCGGGGGCGCGGCGGTAGTCGACCGAGACCATGATCGCCTTGGCCATCTTGGCCAGCGCGCGCGGCGAGGCATCATAGGCCTTGGTGTCGGCAATCACGAAGCCGCCGCCGTGGAAGTACATCATCACCGGGAACGGGCCTTTGCCTTCCGGCACGTAGACGTGCAGCGGGATGCTGCCGCCACCCTGGGCCGGGATGTTCAGGTCCTTGACGGTCACGCCCGGTTCCGGCGCGGTGCTCTTGTGCATGTCGGTCAGCACTTTCTTGACCGCGTCGCCCGGCAGCGGCTGCAGGCGCGCTTCCTGCGGCGACAGGTTCTCGATCGGTTTCGGGTTCAGGGCCTTGAGGGCATCCAGCACCTTCTGCATGGCCGGTTCGGCTTTCGGCGGCTGGGCGGCGTCCTGGGCGGCAGCGAAGTTGCAGACGAGGGCGGCGGCGAGCGCGGTGAGCGGGAGGGCTTTCTTCATTGTGATTTCTCCTGGGATGTGTTCGAACCGTCATGAAACACTGGCCAACCCGGCCATTCGGTGCGTCCACGCACATTGCATGGCTAATGATTGCCGATTTCGTCATTAAATAGGGTGTAGCGTGCGCTGGAACACGTTGGCCGAGGCCGATTTCCTGCGATTGCCATTAAATTCGGCAAAAATCGCGGTCAGGTGCGCGCCGCCGCCGCCCGCCTTACAATGGCAGCATGGATACACAACCCGATCACCAAAGCGCGGACGGCCAGGAAGCCGCCCACCCGTTCGCCCGTCTCGATCCGCTGACGGTGCTGGATGCAGTCGACAGCGTCGGCTTGCGCGGCGACGGCCGCCTGCTGGCCCTGAACAGCTACGAGAACCGCGTCTACCGCGTCGGCCGCGAAGAGGGCCAGCCGGTGGTGGTCAAGTTCTACCGCCCCGGGCGCTGGAGCGATGCCGCCATCCTCGAAGACCACGCCTTCGTGCAGGAACTGGCGGATGCCGAGGTGCCGGTGGTGCCGGCGCGCGTGCTCGACGGCAAGACGCTGCACAGCCACGCCGGCTTCCGCTTCGCGGTGTTTCCCAGCCGCGGCGGGCGCGCGCCCGAGCTGTCCGACCCCAACACGCTCGAATGGATCGGCCGCTTCATCGGCCGCATCCACGCGGTCGGCGCGGCGCGCGACTTCACCGAGCGCCCGGCGCTCAACCTCGACACCTTTGGACGCGCGCCGCGCGACTGGCTGGTCAAGCACGGTTTCATCCCGCCGGAACTGCTGACCGCCTACACCAGCGTGCTGGACCAGGCGCTCGACGGCGTGGCGCGCTGCTTCGACCGTGCCGGCGCGCTGCCGCTGCTGCGCCTGCATGGCGACTGCCACGCCGGCAACGTGCTGTGGACCGGCGACGGCCCGCACTTCGTCGACTTCGACGACAGCCGCATGGGCCCGGCCGTGCAGGACCTGTGGATGCTGTTGTCGGGCGACCGCCCGGAGATGGTGCGCCAGCTCGGCGACGTGCTGGCCGGCTACGAGGATTTCCGCGAATTCGATCCGCGCCAGCTGTACCTGGTGGAAGCGCTGCGCACGCTGCGCCTGATCCATTATTCGGCCTGGCTGGCGATGCGCTGGGACGACCCGGCCTTTCCCGCCGCTTTCCCCTGGTTCAATACCCAGCGCTACTGGCAGGACCGCATCCTCGAACTGCGCGAGCAGGTGGCGCTGATGGACGAGCCGCCGCTGTGGCCGGTCTGAACAGCGGCGCAAGCGCTTGTATCATCCCTGCGCGGTGGGCCGGATGACGATGTCGCCGATGTCGACATCGTCGGGCTGCGCGATCGCAAAACAGATGGCGCGGGCAACGGCTTCCGGGCTGATCGCGATCGCTTCCATCGTACGGATGGCGGCGTCGCGCATGGGACCATCGGGCATGGCGTCGCCGAACGCCGTGCGGACGTAGCCCGGCGACACGCCGGTCACGCGCAAGCTGGGACCGGCTTCCTGGCGCAGGCCCTCGAGCAGCGTGCGTACCGCGTTCTTGGTCGCCGCATATACCGCCATCCCGGGTACGACGCGCAGGCCGGCAGTCGATACCACGGTGACGAAATGGCCGGCATCCTGGCGCCGGAATACCGGCAGTGCCGCACCGATCCCGTTCAGCACGCCCTTGAAGTTGACGTCGACCATGTCGTTCCAGTCCGCTTCGCGCAAGTCGTCCAGTGTCGAGAGCGGGCCGACCCCGGCATTCGCGACCAGCACGTCCAGCCGGCCGAAGGTGGCGCAGGCATGGTCCACCAGCGCTTGCATCGAGGCCCGGTCGCGCACGTCCATCTGCCGGCAGGCGGCCATGCCGCCTGCGGCCCGGATCTCGCCGGCCACGGCGTCGATCTTGTCCAGCCCGCGTCCGCCGAGCACCACCCGGGCGCCGTGGCGGCCGAGTGCCAGCGCCGTCGCGCGGCCGATCCCGCTGCCGGCGCCGGTGATGGCGACGACCTTTCCGTTGATATTTTCCATTGCATCCTCCTGTGTTGTGATGCAAGGAATATATCGCCCCATCCGAAGCCGATCTATATAAAATAGTCCATTCTTTTGTCGCAACCGTCCAGCCATGCGCGATACGCTCACTGACATCTTCAACCTGCTCGACCTGCAGAGCGCCCGCTGCACGCGGCTCGAAGCGGCCGGGGCATGGTCGCTGCGCTTCCCCGGCAAGGCGGCCATCAAATTCGCAGCGGTCCTGCGCGGCAGGTGCTGGATGGTGCACGACGGCCAGCCGATCCGGCTCGAGCAGGGCGATGCCTTTCTCCTGACCCATTCGCCGGCCTATGTCCTTGCCAGCGATCCCGGCCTGCCGAGCGTGGACGGCACCCGGGTCATCGACTGGGCGCAATCGGATACCGGGCGCTACGGCGGCGGCGACGACGTCGTCCTGATCGCCGGGAGCTTCGCGATCAATCCCTTGCACCGGCAAGTGCTGGCGCAGGCGCTGCCGGCGCAGATGGTGATCCCGCGCGATGCACCGTCGGCGCCGATCCTGGCCCGGACGCTGCAGATCATGGAGCAGGAGTTCGCCGAGCCGGGCTTCGGTGCCCGCCTCATGCGCCACCATCTCGCCGACATCTTGCTGGTCCAATTGTTGCGGGCGTTTTCGCAGCGTGAAGCCCGGTTGATGGACGAAGGCGGGCAGGGCGGCTGGATCGGCGCGCTGGCGCATCCGCGCCTGGGCACCGTGCTCGACGCCATCCACGGCGAACCCGAACGCAAATGGACGGTGCGCATGCTCGCGGAGCGCGCCGGCATGTCGCGTTCGGCCTTCGCCGATGCCTTCCGCGACGCGACCGGCGCGACGCCGATGGACTACCTGCTGCGCTGGCGCATGCAGCTGGCCGAGGACCTGCTGGACAAGGGGCGCAGTGTTGCCCAGGTTGCCAGCGAGCTCGGTTACGCTTCGCAAAGCGCGTTCGGGGTGGCGTTCAGGCGCGTCAAGGGCTGCTCGCCGAAAGCCAGCCTCCATGCAAAAGCCCGAATTGAGGGATGAACAAGGGCCAGCTCGGCGTGGCACGATTCGCCGGCATCCTGCATAATCCTCATGAGGGCTCGTCCGGGCCCCGCCCCCTACCGCGAGCCCGCCGCCATGACCGACCGCCACGATAATCCAGCGCACGACGACGATGATTTCATGATCGACCTGACCCCCGCGGGACAGGCGCACGCTGCCGCCCCGGGCGAGCCGCAGCAGCGCGAGGAACTGGAAAAGCGCGCGATCCAGGCAGGCATCGCGCGCGTGGAAGCGGAAGCCAAGGCGGCGGTAGCGGCAGAGAACCGTGCCCATGCCGAGGCGCGGGCGCGCTCGTTGGCCGAGGAGCGCGCCGCGATCGACGCCCAGGCCGCGGCGGCCGCGCTGGCCAACGCGCAGGCGTCGGAAGACGCCATCGAAGCCAACCGCGACCGCATCGATACCCTGCGCGCCGCCGCCAGGGCCGCCGCCGAGCGCCTGGACGCGATGCGCCATGAAACCGCCGAACTGCGCGCGCGCGTGGAAAGCGACACCCAGATCCGCCTGGCCGCCGAAGCGCGCTCACGCGCCGCCGAGGAAGCGCGCAAGCGCGCCGAGGAGCAGGCGCGGGTCGACGCCGAGATCGCCGAGCGCGCCGTGCGCGAAGCCGAGGAACTGGCGCTGCATTCCGAGCAGGCGCGCCTGCAGGCGGCCGAACGGGTGGCCGCCGTGCATGCGGCGCGCGAGGAAGTGTCGTACAGCGCCAGCGCCGACGCCCGCGTGGCGATCCTGGCGCGCGAACGCGAGCGCGCCGAAAAGGCCGCGCGCCTGACCGCCGAGAAGCTGGCCACGGCCGAAGCCGAGGCGCTGGAACTGGCGCTGCAGCGCGAGCGCGCCGACCAGGTGGCGCTGGCATCGAGCTTTGCGCGGGCGGCCGCCGAGGCGCGCGCGCTGGAAGAGGCACGCGCGCTGGCCCACATCGAACAGGAACGCGCGGCGATCGCCCAGGCCCAGGCCCAGTCCGAGCGCACCGCCGCCGAATCGCTGCGCCTGCGCATGGAAACCGAGAAGGAATTGCGCGACGCGGCGGTCCACCGCGAGCGCCTGGAACGAATGGCCGAGGACAGCGCCCAGGCGCGCCGCGAAGCCGAGGCCCGCATCCTGGCCGCGACCGAGGCACGCATCGAAGCCGACCGCAAGCTGCGCGAGGTGGCGATCGAGCGCGCCCACGCCGAGGAACAGGAAGCCCAGCAATCGCAGGCCCGCCTGGATGCCGAGCGGGTGGCGGCCGACAAGGCGCGCGAGCATGCCGCCGCCGACGCGCTGGCCCAGGAAGCGGCCCGGCGCGCCGCCGAAGAACACGAACGCGCGTGCCGGATCGCCGAAGCGCTGGCCGGGCAGCAGCGCAGCGAGGCCGAGGCCCGCGCCGCCGCCAACGCCGCCGAAGAGCAGGCGCTGGCCGCCGCCGCCGAACACGCCGACGTGCAGCGCCGGGTGCTCGACGCCGCGCAGGCGCGCGAGCGCGAGGCCCGGGACCTGCTGGAGGCCGAGCGCGAGCGCCTGCGCCTGGAAGAGGAAGCGCAGGCCGCCCAGCGCGACCGCATCGAGGCCGAACGCATGCTGGCCGCCGCGGCCCAGGCGCGCATCGCCGCCGAGCAGGAGCAGGCGGCGCTGGCCCGGGCCCAGGCCGAGGACGAGCGGCGCACGGTCGACATGCGCGCCGCGGCACTGGACGCCCAGCGCGCCGCCGCCGCCAGCGCGGCCGAGCATGCGGCGCAGGCGCAGGCGGTGCTGGAAGCCGAGCAGGCCCAGGCCGAGCGCAACGCCGCGCTGGCGCGCGAGGAGGCCGAGCGCCTGGCCGAACTGACCCGTAACGAAGAAACCCAGGCTGCGGCCCGCGTGCGTGCCCAGGCCGCCCGTGCGGCCGACGTGGCGCGTGCCCAGTCCGAGCGCGCCGCGATGGAAGAGCGCCAGCAGCGCATGGCCGAGGAAGTGGCCGCGGCCGAACGCGAAGCCGCCGACGCCGCGCGCGAGGCGCTGGCCCTGCTGGAACAGAAACTCGCGGCCCAGCGCCAGCAGGCCGCGCTCGATGCCCGCGCCAGCGAAGCCGCCAGCGCCCGCATGGCGTCCGAGCGCGCCGCCGTGGCCGCCGCCGAGGCGCGCGCCAAGGCCGAAGAGGAGAGGGCGGCGCTGGCGCGTGCCCGCGAGCAGGCCGAACAGGCCGCGGCCCAGGCCGCGATCGACAAGCGCGAGGCCCAGCGCGCACTACTGGAACACGCGCAGCAGGCCGCCGAGATGCAGCGCAAATCGCTGGAAGCGACGCGCGAGATGGCCGAGGCCAAGCGCCGCCTGGTGGAACTGGAAAGCGGCCGCCAGGACGAGCAGGTGGCCGAACTGGGCGCGCTGCGCAGCCAGATCGAGGCGCGCCAGGCGGAAGCCAAGCAGCGCGCCGAATCCGAAGACCTGGCGCGCGAGGTGCTGGAGCGGTTCTCGACGCAGCCGTCGGCGGCGCAGGCCGCGGCCAGGCTGGCGGATGCGGTGGCGCGGCAGCGGAACAATACCTGAGCGGTTGAGTAAACAGTCAACATCGCAAAGCTGAACGGCGCTGGCCGGCGTCGTTCCGATCGGCCTGCGCCATTCGCAGGGGCGACGGTCTCAGGGCTGCGTCATCAAACGCACGTTGCCTAATCGCTGACTTTTCCCCGCAGCGCCTTGGTCCGCCCGGCCTTGACCTTGCTCTCCACCCGCCGCCGCTGCGAGCCCAGGGTCGGCCGCGTCGCCTTGCGCGCCTTGACCACGATGCTGGCCTGATCCACCAGCTCCTGCAGCCGCCGCAAGGCGTCTTCCTTGTTGCGTTCCAGGCTGCGCGAATCCTGCGCCTTGACTACCACCACGCCTTCGCGCGTGATGCGCCCGTCGTGCAGCGCAAGCAGCCGTTCCTTGACGTGCTCCGGCAGCGAGGACGCCCCGACGTCGTAGCGCGCATGCACCGCGCACGACACCTTGTTGACGTTCTGGCCGCCCGGCCCCTGGGCGCGGATCGCGATGAAGTCGACCTGGTCCGGATCGATGGCGGGCATCAGCGCACCTGCACCCGCTTGTCGCGGAAGAAGACCCAGGCTTCCTGGGCCAGGTCGACGTCGCGGTTCATGTCGCCGACCAGCTTGCGCAGCCACCACGGCAGTTCGTCGTTGCGCGAGGCCGGCACGTGGCCGCCGCCGTCGATGCGCAGGAATTCGATCTGCACCCGCGCCGGGTCCGAGCCCCAGACGTAGCGCACCGCCGAGGTCGGGTCCGAAGACTGCATGTGCGGAATGCGGAAGGATTGCGCGGCGTCGCCAAAGCCGGCCAGGCGGCGCCACACGGCCACCGATTCCTCGGCGCCGATGCCGGTGCCGCGTTCGCGCAGCACCCAGTTGCCGACCTTGCCGCCGCCGTAGGGCATGACCGGGTCGGCGGTGCCGTGCGAGACGAATACCGACATCGGCGTGCTCGGCGCCTTGCAGCGGCTCTGGGCCGGCATCAAGGCGCTCTGCACGCCGATCGCCGCCAGGCGCGGCGCCAGTTCGATCGCCAGGCGGTAGGCCATGGCGCCGCCGTTCGAGCTGCCGAACACGTAGATGCGGTCCGGGTCGGCGCCCAGGCGCGAGACGGCGGTGTCGATCAGTTCGGCGATGAAGCCGACGTCGTCGGTGGTGGCGTTGGTGGAGGCGTCGGCGCGGCAGTCGTTCCAGGCGCGCTTGCCGTTGCGGGCCTTGCTGCCGTCGGGGGCGATCAGCATCACGCGCTCGCGCTCGGCCATGCGGATCCAGTCTTCCGAGCGGTAGCCGGCGATCGAATCGAGTCCGACCATCATCTCGGCGCTGGAGCCGTTGCCGTGCAGGAGGATGATCACCGGACGATTGCTCCTGGCCAGCTTGTCGGGCTGTACGACGAGGTAGTGGCGCAGCCCCTCGGGGCGGGCCAGAGTCCAGTCGTCGATGGTCGAGGCGTGCGCCGCGCCGGCCAGGGTACAGGCTGCCAACCAGGCCATGCCTGCCATCCGAAACTTCATATGCCACCTTTCTTCTATACAAGCATCACATGGTGGCACAATGTTTCTAACTTGTCATGTCGAGCACAAACATTTCGTGTGGCCATGCGACAGCCGGGTGATACGCAATACCCTGCATAGCAGCCTTATCGATTCGCGTTACATATTACTTGGTGAAACCGGGTTGCTGCCGCCGACGACCGCCTTGTCCACGAAGTACGAGGTTTCGCCAAAGCAGCTGGTCGGGATGCCGACGTGCTGCGAATAGCTCAGCTGCACGCGCTGGCCCATGGCCGACTGCAGCTGCCTGACCACGTTCTCGTCGCGCACCGTGAAGGCGAAGCGCTCGGGAATCGCGCCGGGCATGCTCGACAGCAGGATCTCGCCTTCCCAGGTCTTGCACAGCCAGCCCTTTTTCGACAACTTCTGCAGGTAGCCGGCGCGTTCGCCCTCCGAATACGACCAGTGCAGCACGGTCCAGATGTAGAGCGCGAACAGGGCCGCGGCAACGACGATGACGGAGAGGATGATGGCGCCGGCGCGGCGGGGACGGGACGTGGGCATGGTCGGTTTCGGTCGGGTTGAGGTCGCGGACAAACAAAGGCGCGCCCATCATTACCGATGGACGCGCCCTTGTCAAAAGAATCAGGCGGTAAAACGCGCGCGCTTTACACGTTGACGCCGAACGAGCGCGCCAGCGGGCCCAGGCCGCCGTTATAGCCCTGGCCGACGGCGCGGAATTTCCATTCGCTGCCGTAGCGGTAGAGTTCGCCGAAGATCATCGCGGTCTCGGTCGAGCTGTCCTCGGACAGGTCGTAGCGGGCGATCTCGCGCTCGCCTTCCGCGTTCAGGCAGCGGATGAAGGCGCGCCCGACCTGGCCGAAGCTCTGGCGGCGCTGGTCGGCTTCGTGGATGGTCACCGCGAACACGATCTTCTCGACGTCGGCCGGCACCCGGGTCAGGTCGACCTGCACGCGCTCGTCGTCGCCTTCGCCCTGGCCGGTGCGGTTGTCGCCGGTGTGCTTGACCGAGCCGTCGGTCGAGGTCAGGTTGTTGTAGAAGATGAAGTCGGCATCGCCGCGCACCTTGCCGTCGCCGCGCAGCAAAAAGGCGCTGCCGTCGAGGTCGAAGGTGGCGCCGTCGGTCGCACGCGGGTCCCAGCCCAGGCCGATGATGACCTTCTTGAGGTTGGGGTCTTCCTTGGACAGGTTGACGTTGCCGCCTTTTTGCAAACTGATCGCCATCTCGCTTCCTTTCAGGTTAATTGTTCAAGTCGAAGCCGGTGGGCGCGGCTCAGGCGCCGGAGTGCAGCGCTTCGCGCCGCTTCCAGCGCACCGACGACCACAGCGACACCAGGATGAAGGCCACGCCGGACAGGCCGGTGAACCATTCGGGGATATGGTACTCGACACTGGCGAACATGATCAGGGCCAGGATGCCGATCGCGTAATGGGCGCCGTGCTCGAGGAAGACGAATTGTTCCAGCGTGCCCTTGTGGACCAGGAACACGGTCATGGAACGCACGAACATCGCGCCGATGGCCAGGCCCAGCATGATGATGACGACGTCCTTGGTGATCGCGAACGCGCCGATCACGCCGTCGAAGCTGAACGAGGCATCCAGCACTTCCAGGTACAGGAAGCCGCCGATGCTGCCCTGCGAGATCATCTTGCCCACCGTGGGGTCGGTTTCCTCCTCTTCGAGCAGGCCGCTGAACCAGTTGACGGCAACGTAGATCAGCACGCCGGTCACGCCGGCGGTCAGCACCGACAGCTTGCTCGTCTCGGGCACCAGGCTCATGCAGCCGAACACGGCCAGCAGGGTGAGCAAGATGGCCAGGCCTTCGCTGCCGTACTTGCCGACCTTTTCTTCGATCCAGCCCAGCCAGTGAAGTTCCTTTTCCTCATCGAACAGGAAGTTGAGGAAGACCAGCAGCAGGAAGGCGCCGCCGAAGGCCGCCACCTCGGCATGCTTGGAGGTCAGGTGGCGCGCATATTCGTCGGGATTGTTGAGCGCCATGTGCCAGACGTCGACCAGGCCGAGGCCGGTTGCCACCGACACGATCAGCAGCGGGAAGATCAGGCGCATGCCGAACACCGCGACCACGATGCCGACCGTCAGGAACAGCTTGCGCCAGAATTCGTTCCAGTTGCGCAGCACGGAGGCGTTCACCACCGCGTTGTCGAAGGACAGGGAGACTTCGAGCACGCCCAGCACGGCCGCGATCCACAGCGCCTGCAGCAGGCCGGCGCTGCCGCCATGGTCGTATCCCCACCACGCCGCCAGCGCCAGCAGGACAGCCGTGACCACGAACGACAGCTTGAAATGTTGCATCGAATGACTCCTTGTCCGAAATACCACACTGAACTGCATATTAACCGCAACCCCCAGCCTGGCGGCGCATCGGAGGTCGCTCTGGACAAGTGCTTCTGCGATAATTCTGCCCGGCATTGCTTCGGGAAGCGCGAACAACCGTAGCGAGCGGCGGCAATGGCGGTCGAGAAGCGCAGCTGTACGGGAGTACAGCGAGCATCGGAGACCGTCAGTGCAACGCGCAGTAGGTTGTTCGAGCTTCCCTTTCGTAACATTATTGGATAATTCATGGACCTTACCTATCTGCTGACCCCCGTGCTGACCTGGCTGGCGGTCGGACCGATCAAATTCCTGATCAACAGCGCGCGCCAGCGGCGCTGGGCCTTCAACCTGATCGGCAACGGCGGCTTCCCGAGCAACCACAGCGCCACCGTCACCAGCATGGCGACCCTGATCGCGCTGCGCGAGGGCATGGGCCATCCGGCCTTCGGCGTGGCGGTGACGCTGTGCTTCATCGTGATGATCGACGCCAACAGCCTGCGCCAGCACGTGGGACGCCAGGCGGCGGCCATCAACCGGCTGGCCGGCACCGATACCGGGCACAAGGTGCTGCGCGAGCGGATGGGGCATACGCTGGTCGAGATCGGCGGCGGCATCTTGACGGGTATTGCTATCGGTAATCTGGTTTATCACCTGCTGGTCAAGTAACGCGACTGCGGCTGCGGAGCGAACTTGGGCCCCTGCCTGCGCAGGGGCGACGGTCTTGGGGCCAACAACCCAGGCATGTCGCCCCTGCGCAGGCAGGGGCCCAATTTTTTCGAGGCGCCGCAACGTCCAGCGGACGTCCGCCACCGTCCATGTGTGGCGCATTTCAGACCCAGCAACTGCAGTTCATCCCCCAAAAACGCAGTTCATCCCATCAAATCCACGGTTCGCCGATCCATCAATTGACGGTAAAGACGGCCTCATTGATACTGCGCGCTGGCTTTTTGCATTCTTATTATTTTAAAAAACATCGGGTCCATTCCTCGGGAGATTCAAGACATGCTGCGCACAACCCTCATCGTCCTTGCCGTTGCCTCGGCGCTATCTGCCTGTGGCAAGCCGGGCCAGGATCCCGCCAAGCCCGACGCCGCCAAGCCGGTCCAGTTGATGGTGTCGTCGGCGGACGTCCTGACGGTGCAGAGCAATGCGCTGGCGTCCGGCCCGGTGATCACCGGCTCGGTCCAGCCGGAACGCAAGGCCGACCTGCGCGCCGAGGTCTCGGCCATCGTGCTGCAGGTGTTGAAGGAGAACGGCGACCCGGTCAAGCGCGGCGACGTGCTGGTGAAGCTGGACGAGACCTCGATCCGCGACAGCCTGATGTCGGCCGAGGAAGCCACCCGCGCCGCCACCCAGGCCTTCGAACAGTCGCAGCGCGCGCTCGACCGCATGAAGACCCTGCGCGCTTCCGGCATGACCTCGGCCCAGGCCCTGGACGACGCCGAAGTGCGCCGCAACAGTGCCCAGAGCGAAGTCTCGGCCGCCAAGTCGCGCCTGGCCGCGGCGCGCCAGCAGGTCGGCCGCACCGTGGTGCGCGCGCCGTTCGACGGCATCGTGTCCGACCGCAAGGTGTCCAACGGCGATACCGCCGCCATCGGCAAGGAATTGCTGAAGGTGATCGATCCGAGCAGCATGCGCTTCGAAGGCCGGGTGTCGGCCGACAAGATCGCCGCGGTCAAGGTCGGCCAGCCGGTCATGTTCCGCGTCAACGGCTACGGCGAGCAGCAGTTCACCGGCATCGTCAAGCGCATCGACCCGTCGGCCAACGACGTCACCCGCCAGGTCGAGGTGCTGGTCGCCTTCAACGGCGGCGCCCAGCCGCGCGTGGCCGGCCTGTACGCCGAAGGACGCATCGACGCCGAGGTGTCCGACGTGCTGACCCTGCCGGAATCGGCGATGGTCCGGGCCGGTGACAAGACCTATGCCTGGAAGATCAAGAACGGCGCGATCGCCAAGGCCGACCTGAACGTGGGCACGCGCGACCCGCGCACCGGCAGCTACGAGATCAAGGGCGGCCTGGCAGCCGGCGACACGGTGCTGCGCCACCCGGGCTCGAGCCTGAAGGAAGGGCAGAAGGTCGACATGGGCGCTGCCAAGGTCGCCAGCGCCGACAACGCCCGCGCTGCAGGCAAATAAGGAAAAACGGCCATGTTCCTTTCCAATTTCAGCGTCAAGAAACCGGTTGCGACGATCGTCCTGATCGTCGCGATGATGGTGGTCGGCCTGTACGCGCTGTCCAAGCTGCGCGTGAACAACGAGCCGGACGTCCAGATCCCGATCCTGGTGGTGACCGTGCCGTATCCGGGCGCCTCGCCCGAGACCAGCGAGCGCGAGATCGTCAACCGCCTGGAAAAGCAGATGCAGGCGATCAGCGGCGTGACCGAGGCGCGTGCCTATGCCAACGAGGGCAGCGCGACCATCGTGCTGCAGTTCGACTTCAAGCGCAACCTGATCGAAGCTTCGGACGACGTGCGCAATGCGATCGCCGCGGTGCGCTACAAGCTGCCGCTCGAGATGCGCGAGCCGGTGCTGCGCCGGGTCGACCCGTCGGCCCAGCCGATCATGAACCTGTCGCTGACCTCGACCACCCAGAGCCATGCCGAGCTGTCGCGCCTGGCCGAGGACGTGCTGGCCGACCGCTTCCGCGGCGTCGACGGCGTGGCCGACGTGCAGGTCGGCGGTTCGCTGAAGCGCGAGCTGTCGGTGCTGCTGCACGCGGAAAAGCTGCGCGAATACAACGTGTCGGTGAGCGAAGTGACCAATGCGCTGTCGCGCCAGAACACCAACGCCCCGGTCGGTAAAGTGCGCGGGCCGCTGGAAGAGAAGGGCATTCGCCTGGTCGGCCGCATCGAGCGTCCCGAAGACTTTTCGCAGGTGGTGGTCAAGCGCAACGGCGACACCCTGGTGCGCCTGAACCAGGTGGCCGAGGTCCGGGACGGCTTCGCCGACATCGACTCGCTGTCGATCCGCAGCGGCAAGTCCGACGTCGGCATGTACATCGTGCGCTCGCGCGACGCTTCCACCGTGAGCATCGCCAACAAGGTCAACGCGATGATCGAGGAGGTGCGCAAGGACCTGCCGCCGGGCACCAAGCTGGAAGTCACCTGGGACGGCGGCAAGTCGGCCCAGAGCAGCCTGAACAACGTGATCGAGTCGCTGGTATTCGGCGCCGTGCTGACCATCTTCGTGGTGTACGCCTTCCTGAACTCGTGGCGCTCGACCCTGATCACCGCGCTGTCGCTGCCGACCTCGGTGCTGGCAGCCTTCATCGCGGTCTGGCTGTGCGGCTTCACGCTGAACTTCATGACCCTGCTCGGGCTGTCGCTGGCGATCGGCGTGCTGATCGACGACGCCATCGTGGTGCGCGAAAACATCGTGCGCCACATGGAAGACGGCGAGGACCGCCGCACCGCGGCCCTGAAGGGCACCGCCGAGATCGGCATGGCGGTGGCGTCGACCACCTTCTCGATCATGGCCGTGTTCATCCCGGTCGCCTTCATGGGCGGCATCGCCGGCGAATGGTTCCGTCCGTTCGCCCTGACCGTGACCTGCTCGGTGGCCGTGTCGCTGCTGATCTCGTTCACGCTCGATCCGATGCTGTCGGCCTACTGGGGCGACCCGCCGGGCCACCACCATGCGCCGAAAAAGGGTCTCGAGAAGCAGCTGGCCAAGTTCAACGTCTGGTTCGACCACCAGGCCGACCGCTACGGCAACGTGATCGCCTGGGCACTGCACCACCGCCGCTGGATGGCCGTGATCGCCGTGATGTCGCTGGCGGCCGCGATCGGCCTGCACATGTGGAAGGGCGGCGTGGCCTTCCAGCCGAAGCAGGACCAGGGCCAGATCAAGATCGAGGTGCGCACGCCGGCCTCGTCCTCGGTCGATTATGCGCGCCTGAAGATGGAAGAGGCGGCAAGCATCGCGCGCACCCTGCCGGAAACCAAGGATACCAACAGCTCGATCAACGTCAACGGCGGCTCGATCTACGTCGACATCGGCAAGCGCCGCGAACGCAAGCGCACCGCGGCCGAGGTCGCCGTCGACCTGCGCAGCAAGATCAAGGGCCTGGTGGGCGCCGAGTACGTCGTCATGGATGACCTGAGCGGCAACGGCAAGCCGGTGTCGATCGACTTCACCGGTCCGGATTCGCGCAAGCTGATGGAAATGACCTCGGTCTACATGGAGAAGCTGCGCCAGGTGCCGGGCGCGGTCGACGTCACCCTGTCGCAGCAGGATCCGAAGGACGAGCTGCAGATCGAGATGGACCGCGGCCTGGCCAACTCGATGGGCATCTCGGTGGGCGACGCCGCCAGCGCGCTGCGCGTGGCTTTCGCCGGCATCGAGGTGGGCGACTGGGTCGACCCGACCGGCCAGAGCCGCGACGTGGCGGTGCGCCTGCACCCGAGCGACCGCGTCGGCACCGACAACATCGAGCGCCTGCCGATCCCGGTGGCCGGTACCAACATGATGGTGCCGCTCGACCAGATCGCCAAGATCACGATGGGCAAGGGCCCGGCGGCGATTTCGCACCGCGACGGCAAGCGCGTGGTGACCGTCACCGCCAATGCCCAGGGCCGCTCGAACGGCGAGGTGATGAGCGATGCGATGAAGCTGGCCCAGTCGATGGACTTCCCGCCGGGCTACGGCCTGGCGGTGGGCGGCCAGAGCAAGATCATGAACGAGGTGTTCACCGACCTGGGCATCGGCCTGATCTCCGGTATCGGCCTGATGTACCTGATCCTGGTGATGCAGTTCGGTTCCTTCACCGCGCCGCTCGGCGTCATGATGTCGCTGCCGCTCTCGCTGATCGGCGTGGTGCTGGCGCTGGTGGCGACCGGCGGTACCCTGAACATGATGAGCTTCATCGGCATCATCATGCTGATGGGCCTGGTCGCCAAGAATGCGATCCTGCTGCTGGATGCGGCGCGCTCGCGTGAAGCCGAAGGTATGGAGCGCGAGGACGCGCTGATGGCGGCCGGCCGCGCGCGCCTGCGTCCGATCCTGATGACGACCTTTGCGCTGATCGCCGGCATGCTGCCGGTGGCGCTGGCCCTGGGCGACTCGGGCGAGTTCTACCAGCCGCTGGCGGTGTCCATCATCGGCGGTACGATCACCTCGACGCTGCTGACCCTGCTGGTCGTGCCGACTTTCTACGACAGCATCGAGATCGCACGCGACCGCATGGTGGCCAAGTTCCACCGCCGCGCCGAACGCTTCAGCGCGCTGCCGGCCTTCGTGATGACCTTCGTGGAAGCGATCCTGACGCTGACCTTTGTCCGTCTGCTGTTCCGCCTGGTCGTGCGGGCGGGGCGTTTCGCCACCGGCCGTTCGCGTACGGCGGCAGCGTGACCGGATGGGCGGCTGAACGCCGGCACTGTTGAAGTTGGACGGGCCGGCCGTCCGGACGTGAAAAGGGCCTGCGTGATGAAAGCAGGCCCTTTTTTATGCGTCAAGCGACATGGATGCCTGGTGGCACCCGCTTCAGGTGTGCTGCTTCAAAACAGCGGCCCCGAGCTGTCGCGCAAGGTCCTTGCAGATGGTGGGTACAGCGGTCTTGCGTACTGCAGTATCGCGTACTACGGTGTATTCCTGAGCGGCCGCCCTGGCTACCTGCCCAGGTCGGCCGCTCGGTGCCGCCGAGGCGGCATGCGCTAGGGCCGCATCTGCCGCGCCCAGTGCATGCAGGAACGACGAAGCGGCAGCGTGCATGGCGCAGCATGACCATTGCCAGCCTCGAATGACTGGCAAAGCCGGTGCAAAGGGCCGCGCTCGACCCTTTGCCGATGCGCCATGGCGATTAACGGCCCGTGCCCGTACCGGTGGTGCTGCTGCCGGTGCCGCCGGTGGAACCCGAGTTGGTGGTGTCGGCGCCAGTGCCGCTGCCAGTCGTGCCCGAGGTACCCGAGGTGCCCGAGCTGGAGCCGGTGGTGCCGGTGCCAGTCGTGCCCGTGCCGGTGGTGCCGGTACCGGTGGTGCCGGTGCCGGTTGCGCCGGTGCCGGTGTCGCCCGTGGTGCCGGTTGCGCCGGTGGTGCCGGTCGCGCCGGTGGTACCGGTTGCGCCGGTGCCGGTGCTGGTGTCACCCGTGGTGCCGGTGCCGCCGGTGCCGCTGGTGCCCGAGGTCGTGCTCGGCGCGGTCGCCGACGTGTCGCCGGTGCCGGTGGTGCTGGTGGTGTCGTTCTTCTTGCAAGCGGCGAGGCTTGCCATCAGGGCTGCTGCGAACAGAATTTTCGATGCGTTGTTAAGCGTTTTCATTTGTTTTACTCCTCGTTCACGTCTATCTATGTGCCACCGTCTCCAGGTGAGGCGCTGGAGTGGCGGTGGCGCCAGTTTGGTTCTTCTCCAGGCCAGACGGCGCGGATGGAACCATCAGGGAACCGACGCAATACGCGGCCCCGTTCGGTGCACGAATTCGACTGTGAAAATTAGACCAGCACGCTGGTTGCCGGTTCGCCAAATTGCACACCTCTTGCTTTTATCCGCGATGCGGCATGCGGATTAGATAAGAGCGAAACACCATCGTTCAACTCTTAACTTCCACCGGCGAGATTGCCGGATAGCCCAACTGCCGCATCGGCCGGTTCGCCGGCGGCTTGTTCCAACAGGGCGGGAATTTCGTCAGGCAATTCCCGCGCCAGATAACCGAGTTTTCCGAAACGTTCCGCCAGGCGCTCGCCGGCGCGCGCATGCAGCGCCACGCCCCAGCTGACTGCCTGCGCCAGGTCGGCGCCGCGCGCCGCCAGGCCGGCGACGATGCCCGCCATTACGTCGCCCGATCCCGAGGTGGCCAGCCCGATGTTGCCGCCCTCATGCTGCCAGTGCCCGCCGTCGGGCGCCGCGATCACGGTGCGCGCGCCCTTGAGCGCCACCACCGCGTTCCAGCGCTGCGCCGCTTCCAGCGCATGGCGGTCGGGCTCGGCCAGGATGGCATCCTTGTCGATGCCGGTCAGGTGCGCCATCTCGCCCGCGTGCGGCGTCAGCAATACTGGAACGTTGAAGCGGAAAGGCGCGTTGACACCGCCCTTGTTCTTTTCATCATCCGACGCGGCACCCGGCGCGCGCAGGATCGCACCCATCGCCTCGGCGTCCAGCAGCACGCTGGTATTGCTGCCTTCCAGGCGCGGCAGCAGTGCATGCACAAGGCGCGCGGTGGCGGCCTCGTCGCGCATGCCCGGTCCGACCAGGATGGCGTTGATCTTGTCGGCCAGCGGATCGAGTGCCGCCACGGCTTCGACCGTGAAACCGCCGGCTTCGTTCTCGGCCAGGCCCAGCACGCGCGATTCGGGAATCGCGAGCGCGACCAGCTGGGCCACGCTGCGGCCGGTGGCGATGGTCAGCTTGCCGGCGCCCGCGCGCATGGCGGCGGTGGCGGCGAGGATCACGGCGCCCGGCATTTCGCGCGAGCCGCCGAGGATCAGCACGTGGCCGCGCGCTTCCTTGTCGCCTTCGTGGGAAGGCATCGGGAGCGCCCAGTTGCGCAGCAGCTTGCTGTCGATGTCGCGCGGGCGGGCGTGGGGTTGCGTCATGGTTGGAGAGGGTTGGTTGCGGCTCAGGCCTTGGGTGCGGCAGGCATGTCCTTGCTGGCCGTGACGGGCGTGCCGGTGTCTTCCAGCGGCGCGACGAAATTGACCAGTCGCACTGCGAGCTTGCCGCGCTTGCCGAGCGTAGGGTCGAAGACATACGAGGTGACCGAGCAGTTCGGCACGTCGCCGGCGCGGTCGTGCGCCAGGATGGTGGCCTCGTCCATGCGCTCGAGCAGGTAGCGGAAGCAGTTGACGATGACCTGGTGCGCCACGATCAGCACGCGTTCGCGCGCATATTCGCGCGTGATGGTGTCGAGCAGGCTGCGCAGGCGCAGAATCACGTCGCACCAGCTTTCGCCGCCGGGCGGTCGGAAATAGAACTTGCCGACGTGGCGGCGCTGTTCATGCAGGTCCGGGAACTGCTCAGCGATGCCGCGCACGGTGAGGCGGTCGAGGATGCCGAATTCCTTTTCGCGCAGGCGCTCGTCGGCATGGAGGGCGACCAGTTCTTCGCGGTCGAAGCCGGCCATGACCAGGTCGGCAGTCTGGGCCGCGCGCACGTAGGGCGAATGCAGCACGACGGTGGGCTGCTTGTCGGCATCCAGCGACGCGAACCAGCCGGCCAGGGCCTGCGACTGGCGCACGCCGAGTTCGGACAGGGGCACGTCGACGTCACGCTCGGCGATATCGATGCGCAATCCGGCGGCGGCTTCGGCGGCATCGCGCGCGACATTGCCCGCGCTCTGCCCATGCCGGACCAGCCAGATTTCTTGCGGCCACTTCTGTTCCATCACCCGCCCATTTGTGATTTTGACATGTAACCATCATAGACGGATTCTGCGGGAACTTAGCGCACGATTCCCGACGAAAACATGCGCTTGCCGTTGTGTAGGAAGGCGCTTACGCAATAACTTCAAGGCGTCAATTTACCTTTCCTTGGCACCATAAAAACCGGCTTGCCGGGCACTTTCGCGGCACCTTCGCGGGTTCGCCCGGACCGCTTGAGCGTGCTCATGCCGGACGGGTCGGGCTCAGCCTATGCTGCGTTCATAACCCGTGTCCAACCGATGGAGGTTCCGATGTCCCGCCCGCGTCTGCTCCACCCCTTGCGCCTGTGCGCCGTTCTCGCGCTCGCCACACCGTTGCTGGCGCTTGCCGATCCGCGCTACACGGTTACCGAAATCGCCGGCGCCGACAGCTACGCGCGCGGCATCAACAATCTCGGCGAAGTGGTCGGCACCATGGCGGCAGCGGACACCTACCACGCCTTCGTGTATGCAGGCGGCAGCCTGGCCGATCTCGGCAGTTTCGGCGGCAGCGCCACGGCCTATGCGATCAACGACGCCGGCCAGGTCGTGGGCACCACCTTCTCCACGTCGTCGGACACGCCCACGCGCGGCTTCCTGTACAGCGCCGGGACCATGAACACGATCGGTGCCGGCAGCGGCAACACCTGGGCCTACGGCATCAACAATGCGGGCACCGTGGTCGGCACGATGTCGATCGACGATCCCGAGAGCTTCAATATCACGCATGCCTACACCTATGCGGGCGGCAGCTTCGCCGACCTCGGCACGTTGCCGACCGGCGACAGCAGCCGCGCCTTCGCCATCAACAATGCCGGCGACGTGGTGGGTGCGGCCGCCAGCGCCATCCAGGGTGCGCCGAACTTTCCGGAAGATCCCTTCCTGTACCGCGGCGGAGTGATGACCAGCCTGGGCAACCTGGGCGGCATCTGGAGCGGCGCCACGGCCATCAACGACCTGGGCCAGATCGTCGGCTTCATCGGGACGGCATACCTGGGCGGCGAGGAAATCTATCCGCAGAGCGCCTTCCTTTACGAGAACGGCGTCCTGCACAACCTGGGCGGCCTGGCGCCCAACCTGAACAGCAGCGCCAGGGACATCAACAACCTGGGCCAGATCGTCGGCAGCGCCCGCATCGGCGATGGGTCCGGGCACGCCTTCCTGTACGAAAACGGCGCGATGATCGACCTGAATATGCTGATCGACCCGGCGTCGGGCTGGACCATTCTCGATGCCGCCGCCATCAACGAGCTGCAGCAGATCGCCGCCACAGCCTGCCGCGGCGACGTCTGCCAGGCGGTACGGCTCGACCTGGTGCCGTCGGTGCCGGAACCGTCGGCCTATGCCTTGCTGGTGGCCGGGCTGGCCTTCGGTTTCGGGGGCGGGCTCAGGCGACCAGCTGGTCGCCGTCGAGGTTGACTTCGGCGTCGCTGTTGAAGACCGCGATGTCGGTCTGGCCGAGCAGGCGGCTGGCGACGGTGCCGGCGGTGATCGAACCGCTGACGTTGAGGGCGGTGCGGCCCATGTCGATCAGCGGTTCGATCGAGATCAGCAGACCGGCCAGCGCCACCGGCAGGTTCAGCGAGGACAGCACGATCAGCGCTGCGAAGGTGGCGCCGCCGCCCACGCCGGCCACGCCGACCGAGCCGATGGTCACGATGCCGATCAGCGGCAGCAGGAAGCTGGCCGTGAATGGGTCGATGCCGACGGTCGGGGCGATCATCACCGCCAGCATGGCCGGATAGATGCCGGCGCACCCGTTCTGGCCCATCATCGAGCCGAACGAGGCGGCGAAGTTGGCGATGCCTTCCGGCGTGCCGAGGCGGCCGGTCTGGGTCTGCACGCTCATCGGGATCGAGCCGGCCGACGTGCGCGAGGTGAAGGCGAAGGCCAGCACCGGGAAGATCTTCTTCACGTAGCGCACCGGGTTCAGGCCGATGCCGGAAACGATCAGCAGGTGCACGCCGAACATCAGCAGCAGGGCGCTGTACGAAGCCATCACGAAGCCGATCAGGTGCAGGATGTCCTGCAGGCTGGAGCTGGCCAGCACCTTGGTGATCAGGGCGAACACGCCGAACGGGGTCAGGCGCAGCACCAGGGTCACCATGCGCATCACGATCACGTGGGCGACATGGACGAAGTTGCTGAAGGACTCGAACACTTCCGGCTTCTTGCCGGCGATGCCGGTGGCCGAGATGCCGATGAAGATCGAGAACACCACCACCGCGATGGTCGAGGTGCTGCGCGTGCCGGTCATGTCGAGGAAGGGATTCTCGGGAATGAAGGACAGGATCATCTTCGGCAGCGACAGTTGCTGGGCCGTCGACAGCTTGCCTTCCAGGTAGGCGCCGCGCGCGACTTCGGCCGCGCTCGAGGTCAGGCCGACCGCGGTCAAGCCGTACAGCTTGGCCATCAGGATGCCGATCGCCGCGGCGATCGCGGTGGTGATCATCAGGGTGCCGATGGTCAGCGCGCTGATCTTGCCGAGCGAGGAAGCGTCGCGCAGCTTGAGGATGGCCTGGATGATGGAGACCATGATCAGCGGCATGATCACCATCTGCAGCAGCTTCACGTAGCCCTCGCCGATGACGTTGAGGTAGTCGTTGGTGGCGCCGATCACCGGCGCGCCGTTGCCGTAGAAAGCCTGGAAGGCCGCGCCCAGCACCACGCCGAGGCCGAGGCCGGTGAACACCCGCTTGGTGAAGGAAACGTGGCGTTTCTGCATCACATACAGCAGCGCGCACACGGCAAGGGCGATTGCCAGGTTCAGGATCAGTTGGATGCTCATGGGGGCCTCGGATGCGTCCAGACGTCGTATATGCGTCTGGGAAATATAACTGACGCATTTTATAACCAAACACGGGTGTTTGCATAAGCTGGTTATTTTTATAAGCAAACCGGTTTTCCGACTGACGGCATCGTCTAGATAATGTTGTTGACACTGGTAATCGATATTGCAAGACTCAGCCGTACTTGGTCGGTTTCTCCACCCATCCGGGAGTCGCAATGCCTGCCGTGTTCAGAGTGCTGTGCCTGTTCCTTGCCGTTCTGTGCTGCGCCCGCGGCGCCCATGCCCAGACCGTGGTCGAAGCGTTCTCGCCGGAAGGCCAGGTGCGCGCGGTGCGCCAGGCCGGCGCGCGCTTCTCGCAGCCGATGGTCGCATTCGGCGACCTGCGCGCGCCGGCGCCGTTCACCGTCAGCTGTCCGATGCCGGGGCAGGGCCGCTGGGTCGACGAGCGCAACTGGGTGTACGACTTCGAACGCGACCTGCCCGGCGCCGCGGTGTGCCGCTTTACCCTGAACCCCGACCTGCGCGACCTGGCCGGCAAGCCGCTCGCCGGCCGGCGCGCCTTCGCCGTCGCCACCGGCGGACCGTCGGTGCTGGAATCGGCGCCGCGCGACGGCGCAGGCAGCATCGACGAGCACCAGGCCTTCTTGCTGGCGCTGTCGGCCCCTGCCACCCTTGATAGCATCCTGGCGCACGCCTGGTGCCGCGCCGAGGGCGTCAACGAAAAAATCCCGGTGCGCCTGCTGGAGGGCGCCGAGCGCGAGCAGATCCTGCTGCAGGAGCGCTGGCTGGTCGCCGCAGCCGCCGAACGCGCCCACCGGCGCGAGCGCACGGCCCCGTTCACCGAGGCCGCGCTGCGCCAGCTGGAGCGCGCGGGCAAGCTGAAGGAACTGGTGGTGCTGCAGTGCCGCCGCACGCTGCCCGCCAAGGCCGACGTGGCGCTGGTATGGGGCGCCGGGGTGGCGGCCGCCAACGGCGCCGCCACCGGCAGCGACCAGACCCTGGCCTACGTCACGCGTCCCGACTTCACCGCCAAGCTGCGCTGCGACCGGGTCAAGGTGCGCGCCGACTGCATTCCCTTCCTGCCGATGCGCCTGCAGTTCAATGCGCCGGTTGCCGCCGACCAGCTGAAACAGATCTATCTGGAAGGTCCGGGCGGCAAGCGCTGGCTGGCGGCCCTGCCGGCGGGCAGGGAAGGCGACGAGTCCGGCACCGTGACGCTGCCCGGACCGTTTCCCGAGAACGCGCGCCTGACGCTGCACATCCCGGCCGGCCTCAAGGACGATGCCGGCCGGCCGCTGCTGAACGCGGCGCGCTTTCAGCTGGCGGTGCGCACCGGCGCCCAGCCGCCGCTGATCAAGTTCGCGGCCACCTTCGGCATCCTGGAGGCCAAGGGCGACCGCCTGCTGCCGGTCACGGTGCGCAACGTCGAGGCGCCGCTGGCCGGCAGGATCGCCGGAGCGGGCGAGGGCAGTAGCCTGCGCATCGGCGCCGGGCGCGAGCAGGAGGTGATGACCTGGCTGCGCCGCGTCGCCGGTCCGAATGCGGCCGGCTGGAATCCGGGCCAGCCCGAAGGCAAACAGCTGGAGAAATCGATCTTCGCCGGCATCAGGGGAGCCGGCATCGAGGGGGCCGGCATCGAGCGCTTCACGCTGCCCAGGCCGGGCGGGCGGCGCGCCTTCGAGGTGATCGGCATCCCGCTGCGCCAGCCGGGCTTCTATGCGCTGGAACTGGAGAGCCCGCGCCTGGGCGCCGCGCTCAATCCCAAGGGGGCGAAGGCCTACGTGCGCGCGGCCGCGCTGGTCACCAACCTGGCGGCCCACTTCCAGCACGGGGCCGCTTCTTCGCTGGTGTGGGTGACCTCGCTCGACCGCGGCCGCCCGGTACCCGGTGCCCGCGTCGAAGTGCGCGATTGCGCCGGCAAGCTGCTGTGGAGCGGTAGCGCCGACGCGTCGGGCGTCGCGCGCATCCGGCAGGAATTGCCGCGCTCGCGCTGCCGCGGCTTCGGCGACGATTACTTCATCAGCGCGCGCAGCGGCGACGACTTCACGTTCACGCTGTCCGATTGGCAGCAGGGCATCGAGAACTGGCGTTTCAATTTACCGACCGGCAGCCGCGACGAGGACAGCCGCATCGTCGCCACCGTGTTCGACCGTACCCTGCTGCGCGCCGGCGAAACGGTCCACATGAAGCACTTCCTGCGCCGCCGCACCGAGGATGGCTTTGCGCTGGTCAGGGCGAACGATCCGCCGCCGCGCGAGTCGCACGACTGGCGCACCGGCGAACTGGGTGCCGACAAGCGGGCACGCCCGGACAAAGGCTTCCTGATCCACCAGGGCAGTGGCGAAAAAGTCGAATTCGCGCTGGCATGGGATGCCAACGGCAGTGCGCAGGGCGAGTGGACCATTCCGCAGGATGCGAAGCTGGGTGTGTACGAGGTGCTGGCCGGCGGCCAGGTGGCGGGCCGTTTCCGCGTCGAGCAGTTCCGCGTGCCGACCATGAAGGCCATCCTCGCCGGTCCCAGGGCGGCGCAGGTGGCGCCGAATGCGGTGACGCTCGATGCCCAGGTGAGCTACCTGAACGGCGGCCCGGCCGGCCTGGCGCCGGTAAAGCTGCGCAGCATGGTCGAGGATGCTGCGGTGACCTTCCCCGGCTACGAGGATTTCACGCTCGGTGCCGGCGACGTGCGCGAAGGCATGGTCCAACGCGGCGACGGTGGCGGCGGTGAGGAAGACGAGGGCGATGCCGGCGCCGAAGAGGAAGGGCCGCGCCAGAGCGACGGCGCCCGCACCCAGCCGCTGCAGCTGGACCGGGCCGGCGGCGCGCGCATCACGGTCGACGGCTTGCCGCGCATCGAGCGTCCGAAGAGCCTGCTGGCCGAGCTGTCCTATCCGGATGCGAACGGCGAGACGCTGACGGTATCGGCCCGGGTGCCGCTGTGGCCGGCGCAGGTCGTGGTCGGCATCAAGCCGGACGGCTGGCTGCTCAGTCGCGACAAGTTAACATTCCAGGCCGTGGTGCTGGACGTGAGCGGCAAGCCGGTGGCGAATGTGCCGGTGGCGGTCGACCTGTTCCAGCGCGTCACCAGCTCGCACCGGCGGCGCCTGGTCGGCGGCTTCTACGCCTATGAAAGCAGCAGCGAGATCAAGCGTGTGCAGGAAGTCTGCAGCGGCGTCACCGATGCGCGCGGCCTGCTGCTGTGCGACACCCGCTCGCCGCTCGAGGGCGACCTGATCCTGCGCGCCCGCGCCGCCGATCCGCAGGGGCGGGTGGCCGCCACCCACCGCGAAGTCTGGATCGCCGGCGACAGCGAGGGGTGGTTCGCCGCCGGCGACCATGACCGCATCGACCTGCTGCCGGCGCAGAAGCGCTACGAGCCGGGCGATACCGCCAGCTTCCAGGTGCGCAGTCCGTTCCGCAACGCCACCGTGCTGGTGACGGTCGAGCGCGAGGGTATCCTCGACACCTACGTGCGGCGCCTGTCCGGCCGCGAGCAGGTCGTGCGCATCCCGGTCAAGGCCAGCTATGCGCCCAACGTGTTCGTGTCGGCGCTGGTGGTGCGTGGGCGGGTGGCGGGCATGCAACCCACCGCGCTGGTCGACCTGGGCAAGCCGGCCTATAAACTCGGGATCGCGCCGATCCGCGTCGGATGGGGCGGGCACGAGCTCAAGGTGGACGTCACGGCCGACAAGACGCTGTACAAGGTGCGCGAGCAGGCCCGGGTGATGGTGAAGGTGGCGCGACCGGGCGGCGGCAGGCTTCCGGCCGGCACCGAGGTGGCGCTGGCGGCGGTCGACGCCGGCCTGCTGGAACTGATGCCCAACGCCAGCTGGAACCTGCTGGAGACCATGATGCGCGAGCGTCCGCTGCAGGTCGAGACGGCCACCGCGCAGATGCAGGTGGTGGGCAAGCGCCATTTCGGCCGCAAGGCATTCCCGCACGGCGGCGGTGGCGGCAGGAGCGCCAGCCGCGAGCTGTTCGACACCCTGCTGCTGTGGAAGGGCAAGGTCGCGCTGGATGCGGATGGCGCAGCGACGGTGCAGGTCCCGCTCAACGATTCGCTGACCGGTTTCCGCATCGTCGCCGTGGCCAGCGGCGGCGCCGGCCTGTTCGGCACCGGCTCGACCGACATCCGCAGTGCGCAGGACCTGATGCTGGTGTCCGGCCTGCCGCCGCTGGTACGCGAGGGCGACAGCCTGCGTGCCGGCTTCACGCTGCGCAATGCCGCGCAGGGCGCGCTCAAGGTGCGGCTCGAGGCCGGCGTCAAACCGGACCAGGGCAAGGCGATCGTGCTGGCGCCGCAGGACGTCGAGCTGGCGCCCGGCCAGGCGCGCGAAGTCGGCTGGAATCTGACAGTCCCGGCCGGCGCGCAGTCGCTGCAGTGGGAGGTCAAGGCGGCGGCGGGAACGGCCGGCGACAGCCTGCGCGTGCGCCAGCAGGTGACGACGGCGGTGCCGGTACGCACGCTGCAGGCCACGCTGCTGCAGCTGGACCGCGAACAGACGATGACGGTGGCACGCCCGAAGGACGCGCTGCCCGGCCGCGGCGGCATCCGCACCACGCTGCAGGCGCGCCTGGGCGGCGAGCTGCCGGGCGTGCGCGACTACATGGCTGCCTATCCGTACACCTGCTTTGAGCAGCGCACCTCGCGCGCAGTGGCACTGCGCGACCGCGCGCTGTGGGAGACGACGGTCGCGACCCTGCCGTCGCACCTCGACGGCGACGGCCTGGTCAAGTATTTCGCGCCGATGAACGAGGGCAGCGACACGCTCACCGCCTACGTGCTGTCGGTCACCGCGGCGGCCGGCTACCCGATCCCCGACGCGCTGAAGCAGCGCATGCAGGCCGGCCTGGCCGCCTTCGCCGAGGGCAAGATCACGCGCGGGCTCGGTATCGCCAGCGGCGAGCTCACGGTGCGCAAGCTGGCCGCGCTGGAAGCCCTGTCGCGCGACGGCCTGGTGCGCCCCGGCATGCTGGATGCGCTCACGGTGCAGCCGAACCTGTGGCCGACCTCGGCGCTGCTGGACTGGTATCAGGTGCTGCTGCGCGACACGTCCCTGCCGCGCCGCGACGACCACCTGGCCCAGGTGCGCCAGGTGCTGCGCGCACGCCTGAACCTGCAGGGCACCATCATGAGCTTCTCGACCGAGCGCAGCGACGACTGGTGGTGGCTGATGGCTTCCAGCGACAACAACGCCAACCGCCTGCTGCTGGCCGCCCTCGACGATCCGTTCTGGCAGGCCGACATCGGCCGCCTGGCGCGCGGCGCCATCGGCCGCCAGCACCGCGGCCATTGGGACACGACCCTGGCCAATGCCTGGGGCGTGGTGGCGCTCGAGCGCTTCTCGACCAAGTTCGAGGCCGTGCCGGTCACCGGCAAGACGCAGGTGACGCTGTCCGGCACCGGCACCGGCGGCGGGGCGGAAACGGCTGCTGCCAACTGGACCGGGACCGTTCCCTCGACAGTGCTGCAGGCCTGGCCGCAAGGGCAGGGCAGGCTGACCCTGCGCCAGCTCGGCACCGGCAAGCCCTGGGCCACGGTGCAGAGCCTGGCGGCGGTGCCGCTCGCCGCGCCGCTGTCGTCCGGCTACCGCATCGTCCGCAGCGTCACGCCGGTCGAGCAGAAGAACAAGGGCACCTGGACCCGCGGCGACGTCTACCGCGTGCGCCTCGAGCTGGAGGCGCAGGCCGACATGACCTGGGTCGTGGTCGACGATCCGGTGCCGGCCGGCGCCGCCATCCTCGGCGGCGGACTGGGACGCGATGCGCAGATCGCGACCGGCGGCGAGCGCCAGCGCGGCTGGGTCTGGCCAGCCTTCCAGGAGCGCACCCACGCCGCCTTCCGTTCCTATTTCGAGTTCGTCCCCAAGGGCAAGTGGACGGTCGAGTACACGGTGCGCCTGAACAACGCGGGTCGCTTCAGCCTGCCGCCGACCCGGGTCGAAGCCATGTACAACCCGGAGGCATTCGGCGAACTGCCGAACGCCGCGCTGACGGTGGCGGGCACGCAATGAGGGCGCTGCGGTTCTGGATGGCGCTGCTGGCCGCCTGCGCGATGGTCGGCACACAGGCCGCGGTGCCGACCCCGGCCCAGGTCAAGGCGGCCTGGCGGCCGTCGGAAGCGCGCCTGCTCGACCGCCATGGCGAACTGCTGCTGACCATGCGCACCGATCCGAAAGCGCGGCGCCAGGAATGGGTGGCGCTGGCCGACATGTCGCCGGTGCTGGGCCGCGCAGTGCTGCAGGCCGAGGACCAGCGCTTCATGGAGCATGGGGGCATCGACCTGAAGGCGGTGGGGCAGGCGGCCTGGGACAATCTGTTCAACGCGGCGGCCCGATCTTCCGCCAGAATGCGCGGCGCCTCCACCATCACCATGCAACTGGCCGGCCTGCTCGATCCGGCGCTGGGGGCGCGCGCCGCAGGCCGCAGCTGGGGCCGGAAATGGGACCAGGCCCTGGCCGCGCGCGAGCTGGAAGCCGGCTGGAGCAAGGGGCAGATCCTGGAAGCCTACCTGAACCTGGCCAGCTTCCGCGGCGAGCTGCAGGGCATCGGCGCCGCCGCGCGCGGGCTGTTCGGCAAGGCGCCGTCCGGCCTGGATGCCGGCGAGTCGGCGATCCTGGCCAGCCTGCTGCGCGCACCGTCGGCGCCGGAGAAGGCGGTGGCGCGGCGTGCCTGCTCAGTGGCACGTGAATTGGCACGTGAATTGGCACATGAGCTGGCGCCGCAGGGGAAGACCGACTGCGCCGCGATCGAATGGCAGGTCGCGTCCGCGCTCGGCCGGCCGCGCGCGCTGGCAGCCCCCGATCCGCTGGCACGGCGCCTGCTGGACGGCAAGCGCGCCGAGGTGCGCAGCACGCTCGACGCCGGCCTGCAGCGCTTCGCGCGCGCGGCCTTGCGCCGCCACCTGGGCGAGCTGGCCGAACGCAACGTCGGCGACGGCGCCGCGATCGTCATCGACAACGCCAGTGGCGAAGTGCTGGCGTATGTGGCGAACGGCGGCGACGGCGAAGTCGACGGCGTGACCGCGTTGCGCCAGGCCGGTTCGACGCTGAAACCCTTCCTGTACGAGCTGGCGATCGAACGCGGCCAGCTGACCGCGGCCTCGCTGCTGGAGGATTCGCCGGTCGGCATTCCCACCGTCGGCGGCCTGTACGTGCCGCAGAACTACGACCACCAGTACCGCGCCATGGCGAGCGTGCGCACCAGCCTCGCCAGTTCGCTGAACGTGCCGGCGGTGCGCACGCTGATGCTGGCGGGGTTGGAGCGCTTCCATGCGCGCCTGGGCGAGCTGGGCATCGCCAGCCTGGACCAGGATGCATCCTTCTACGGCTATTCGCTGGCGCTGGGCTCGGCCGACGTCAGCCTCCTGCAACTAACCGACGCGTATCGCACACTCGCCAACGGCGGCCTCCAGGGCAGCGTCAGTTTCGTGCCGCGCACGGCGGCGCCCGGACGGCGGGTGCTGGATGCGGGCGCCGTGTTCATCGTCGCCGACATCCTGGCCGACCGCGCCGCACGCAGCACGACCTTCGGCCTGCGCAACGAACTGGCCACCAGCTTCTGGAGCGCGGTCAAGACCGGCACCAGCAAGGACATGCGTGACAACTGGTGCGTCGGCTTTTCCCGGCGCTACACGGTCGGGGTATGGGTCGGCAACTTCGACGGGCGGTCGATGTGGGACGTGTCCGGCGTGACCGGCGCGGCGCCGGTCTGGCGCGACCTGATGGATTACCTGCACCGCGACCTGCCGAGCCTGGCGCCGGCAGCGCCTCCGGGACTGGTGCAGCGCACGGTCGCTTTTGCGCCGGCAGTGGAGCCGCCGCGCACGGAATGGTTCGTGCGCGGCACCGAGACCGCGCTGGTGCAGGCGCTGGCGCCGTCCGAACGTGCGCCGAAGATTCTGTATCCGGTGGAAGAGAGCGTCATCGCCCTCGATCCGGACATCCCGCCGCAGCGGCAGCGGGTGGCGTTCCGGGCCCAGGCCGGCAAGGGCCTGCAGTGGCGGCTGGACGGGAAGATGCTGGGACCGGCGGACCAGGACCTGGCCTGGCCGCCGGCGGGCGGGGCGCACCGGCTGGCGCTGGTCGACGGCGCCGGCAAGCGCGTGGCCGAGGTGGGCTTCGAGGTGCGCGGCGGCGGCGCCGCGACGGGCGCAGGTCAGGCGGCGTCGACCTTGTCGAGCAGCAGCGGCGGCTCGCTGCCCATGTCGAGCACCGGCACCGGCGTGTACAGCGGCGAATCCGAGCGATAGGGCACGCGGCCGGACGGCACGTGGGTCGCCGCCGGGTCCAGGTGCAGGTCCTGGTCGTCGAAGAAGATGTGGGCGCGGAAGGCTTTCACGACCTTGGTCTTCTGCACGCCGCCCAGGAAGAAGATTTCGTTAACGTACACGCCCCAGTGGCGCAGCGTGTTAATCACGCGCATCTCGGCCGGCGCTCTGCGTGCGGTGACGATCGCGATGCGCACCGGCGACACGTCGGCGCCGAAGGGCAGGCGTTCCTGCAGGCGCGCCAGCTTGCGCAGCAGGATCGCGTACGGGCCGTCGTTCATCGGCTCGTTCTTCTTTTCGTTCTCGATCGTGTGGAAACGGTCCAGACCCTCGGTCTTGTACACCAGTTCGCTGGAATCGTCGAACAGCACGGCATCGCCGTCGAAGGCGATGCGCACCTGGTCCTCGGGCGGCGCGTCGCCGGCGCTGGGCGGGGCCTTCAGCACCGCGGCGGCGGCCGCCTTGGCGTCGATCACGCGCTGCGCATCCTCGACGTTGGTGGTCAGGAACAGGTCGACCGCGAACGCATCCAGGTAGTCGACCACCGAGTGGCCGCCGGTGAAGGCGTGGCGCGAGATCGGCAGGCCGCGCGAGCGGATATTGTTGAAGACGCGCACCCCGGTCTCCGGGCTGTTGCGCGACATGACCACGACCTCGACCAGCGGCTTGGATTCCGACGGCGCGTAGCGGTTCAGCCCGAGCAGTGCGCGCACCAGCGCCATGCCGGTGCCGTCGCGCAGCGGCTCGTTTTCGCGCTCCAGCATGTAGGCGCGGTATTCGTCGAGCGCATTGTTCGGGTTCTTGGCGTACTTGGCTTTGTAGACGGCGTCGGCGTCGGCCAGGTCGAACAGGGCAGTGGCGGAAATGCCGACCACGAGGGTATCTGAAAGGTCGAGAGGCATGGCAGCAATGAAGTCAGGAATCGGTCGTGTGTCGGAATGGTAACCGACGAGCGCGTCGGATGATGCGTTGGCTGGTAAGAATATTCCTTTGGGAAACTGCCGGGCAGAAGTTTTCCGAATTGTTGAGTTCGAGCAACTAGAGCACAACCGATGAGCATGATATTGAATGATAATGATTCGCATTTACAATTTGGAGAATCTGCGATACATTGAAACCGTCCCGTTACCAAGGATTGCCATGAGCGCCAAACATTCTTCCTGCAACTGCATCGTGCTGGCTTCCGGCGAGGTCGGCCAGGTGCTGGCCTGTCCCGACTGCGGCACCATCCATCTGCACCTGCCGCAACTGACACTGCGCCTGACGCCGGACCGCTTCAGCGAGATGAGCGTCATCGTCGCCAAGGCCCAACGCCTGCTGGAGGAAGCACGCGCCCAGATGGCGGTCAAGCAGGGCCGCGCCGGCGCGCTGCACTGAGGAGGCAGACGGTATGTGCAAACACGCGAACGAGGGCGCCTGCCCGGGACATGACGAGGCGGGCGGATCGCGCCGCCGCCGCATGTGGGAACTGCCGACCAATTGCCACTGCCCGCTGGTCGGCGTCTGCCTGCCGCTAACGCTCCTGCGGCGGCTGGTCAATAAACTCTTGGTGCGGCCGCTGGAAGGCGACGACTACGACGTCCACGTCTGGGCCGTGCACGAATGCGCCAGCCGCAACCGTATGTCGGAACTGCTGCAGCGCACACTCGACGAACGCTTTGCCGTCGTGCTGCGCCAGTTCCGCGGCCTGCGCGATGCCGCCGCCCTGCACGCGGCCTGGCGCCAGGCGGTCGAGCGCGGCGACGTCGCCGGCCCGTTCTGGGCCACGCTCACGCACCCGCGCTGCGACCTCGCGATGATCGAGGACGTGGTGCGCGACATGCACATGATCCAGCACCAGGCCGGCGCCAGCGCGCGTGTCGACATCAAACGCTTCGACGAGCTGCAGAAGCTGAGCGCCGGCCTCGGTCGCGAACTCGACCAGACCCGCGACAAGGCGGCACGCGCCGCCGACGCCAGGGCACGCGACCTGGCCCGGCTGACCGGGGAAGCCGTCCAGCTGCGCGCCGAACTGGCCCAGCGCGACAGCACCATCGAGTCCCTGCGCCGGGAACTGGAGACGCTGCAGGCCGCGCTGCCGGACCTGCGCGACCGCGAGCGCCTGGCGCGTCGCGTCGAAGAACTGGAGGCCCGCGAACAGGCGCTGTCGGACAAGATGGCGCAACTGCGCCAGCGCTTCGCCCGCGAGCGCCAGGAAGCCGCAGTACAAGTGATGCCGCTGCCGCCGAGCGCGCCACCGGTGCCGGCCGCCGCGGCGGCAATCGACCTGGCCGACAAGACCGTCCTGTGCGTCGGCGGGCGCAGCGGCAATGTGCCCAACTACCGCGAACTGCTGGAAAAGGAGGGTGCGCGCTTCATGCATCACGATGGCGGCCTCGAACAGGCCAGCGAACTGCTCGACACGAGCCTGGCCGCAGCCGACCTGGTGATCTGCCAGACCGGCTGCATCAGTCATCAGGCCTATTGGCGCGTGAAGGATTTCTGCAAGCGGACCGGCAAGCGCTGCCTGTTCGTCGATAACCCGAGCACCTCGAGCCTGTCGGTGTGCTTGCGCAAGGTGGCGATGCCGGTGGCGGAGAATACGCCCTGAATATGCGCCTACGCAGGATGCATCGATGTGTTGTTGCGTCCAGGATTTTCCTAATTACCGTTGCGCGCAACCAAAAATTGCTCGAAATCCGTGGGCTAACTTGGCAGAGGTTTCTCGAACCTTCGCCAAGGAGCCGCGCCGGACATGAGCACTGCGTTGACGGAACAGGTCGTGACCGCGCTGGCGGCATTTTCCAGCGCCAGCAGGTTGTACGCGCTGAGCATCGGCGACGCTGACGACGACGGCACGCTGGTGGTCGAAGCCTTTGCTGCCGAGGACGCGCTGGACGGCATCGGTCTACGCGACGTGATCGTCCTGTCGACCAGCGCCTACCTCGACCCCGCATCCTTCCTGTGCCAGCCCGCGGCGCTCGATGTCAGTCTGGCCGATGGCACGCGCACCCGTTTCGCGGGCGAAATCAGCGAAGCGGAGATGCTGGGCAGCGACGGCGGTCTGGCGCGCTACCGGCTGCGCATCGAGCCCTGGCTCTGGCGCCTCGCGCACGTGCGCAACAGCCGCGTGTGGCAGGACCGCAGCGTGACCGAGATCGTCGACGACGTGTTCGCGGCCTACCAGCCGCTGGCGTGCTGGCGCTGGAGCGACGAAGTCGCATCCTGCCTGGACGGCGTCCCGCCGCGCAGCTACTGCTGCCAGTACCGCGAGTCCGACCTCGACTTCGTGCGCAGGCTGCTGGCGTCGGAGGGCCTGTGCTGGCGGGTCGAGCAGACTGGCGACGCGCACGGCGTGGTCCTGTTCGCCGACAGCACCCGGCTGGCGGCCGTGCCGGAAGACCTCCTCAGCGCCAGGGAGGGCGGTATCCGCTACCACGGCGCACGTTCGGTCGAGCGCCAGGACACGGTGCAATCGCTGGTCGCCGAGCGTCGCCTGCACGCTTCTCTCACCACCTTGCTCAGCAGCGACTACAAGGCCAAGCAGGTTGTCGCCGCGAGTTCGCCATCGCGGGTACGCCCAAGCCGCACCTTGCCGCTGCTGGAAGCGTTCGACGCGCCCGGCCAGTACGCCTTCGCCAACCGAGAGCAGGCACAACGCCATGCCGACCTGCAGATGGAAGCGCGGGAAGCGCGCGGCCAGCTGTGGCACGGACGCTCGACGGCGCGCACCTTGTGTGCCGGCACGCGCATGACGATCACCGGCGCCCCGCTGCGCGCACTCGGCGATGCTGCCGCCTTCACGGTGCTGCGCGTGAGCAGCGTCGGCATCAACAACATGCCGGTGCCGGCGCAGCAAGCCCTGGCAGCCTTGTTCGGATCGATTCCGACGCTGCTGCAAGCGGCCGTGCACGACCTCAGTCCCGAGGTGATCGAGCAGGCGCGCAAGACCGGCTACGCGAATGCCTTCGAGGCTGTGCCTGCCGACGTCGTCTGGCGACCGATGCCGGGCAACAAACCGACGGCGCTCGGCGGCCAGAGCGCCATCGTCATCGGCCCCGACGGCAGCGACCAGCCGGACGGTGCCAATGAACTGTACTGCGACCGCCTGGGCCGCGTGCGCATCCGCTTCCACTGGCAGGAAGGCGACGCCAGCTGCTGGGTACGCGTGGCCCAGCGCGCCGCAGGTGGCGGCATGGGCAGCCAATTCCTGCCGCGCATCGGACAGGAAGTGCTGGTGCAGTTCCTCGAGCACGACATCGACCGCCCGATCATCGTCGGCGCACTGTACAACGGCCGCGGCGAAGGCGGCATCCCGGCGACGCCCGGTGGCCGCCTGCAAGCCGACAGCGATCCCGCCGTGTTCGCGTCCGCGCACGACCACATGCGCTCGGGGCAGGGCAACCTCAGCGGCGGCAACAGCCCGGTATGGCACGGTGCCTCGCCGCTCCATGATGGGCATCGCAACCCGGCGGCGCAATGGGGCTTGCGCAGCAAGGAATTCGGCGGGTCGGGCTACAACCAGCTGCTGTTCGACGACACCGACGGGCAGGGACGGGTGCAGTTGCGGTGCACGCATGCGGCGACGTCACTGGACCTGGGACATCTGATTCATGCGGCTGACAACTACCGCGGCAGCTTCCGCGGGCTGGGGGTGGAGTTACGGACGGATGCTTACGGCGCGGTGCGTGCGGGGAAGGGGTTGTTGGTGTCGAGCTATGGCATCAGTCATGGTGTCTCGACACGGGATCCCGCCGGGGAGAACGCGGCCGCTGTCGGGATGCTGACGCAAGCGGCCAAGCTGTCCGAAGCGCTTCACGGAGCTGCGGTGACGCATCAGACAGTTGGGCTGGCTGCGCATCTGGGCGCGGCCAAAGCCAACGCGAGCGTGCTGGACGATCAGGCCGCGCCGCTCGCGTCGCTGACTGCGTCGCTGGCTGGGAGAGTGGATCAGGATGGCGCCAAAGCTGATGAAAGTCCTGCCTCAGGTAACGGCAAGCTGCCGCATTTGGGCGATCCGATGATTGCCATCGCTGCCAGGGATGGCTTTGGCGCCAATGCCGGGCAGAGTTTGCAGCTGTCCACGGGAGAAACCGCTTTGCTGATGAGCGGGCTGGATAGCCAGTTCGTAGTTGGTGGGCAGATGCGGTCGCACACGGGCCAGGCGCTTGGTGTGCTGGGCGGCGCCATCAAAGCTGGTGAGCGTGGACAGGGTTTGCAGCTAATCGCGGGCAAGGATGCCATCGATGTGCAGGCGCAAGCGGATGAACTGAAAGTTCAGGCGCGCGATGAGGTCAACGTGATCAGTGCGCATGCGCATATTGATTGGGCTGCGGCGAAGCGGATCAGTTTGTCGACGGCGGGTGGGGCAAATATCACGATCGAGGGCGGCGGTATTACGGTGCAGTGTCCAGGAAAAATCAGTATCCACGCAGGTAAAAAAAATTTCGCAGCCCCAACTGAAACTAAAAGCAGTTTCCCGGTGCTCCCACGTGGCGCTTTGAGCTTCGATGAGAAATTCCAACTCCTCGATCCCGCTGGCGACCCTGTACGAAATATGCGCTATGCAATAACCCGAGAGAATGGCGGGAGGGTAGAGGGAATTACCGATGACGATGGTTTCATCGCTCTCCAACAAGGATTTTCTGCAGAGGCAGTAATAATTACAATCCTCGGTCGAGTATATAAATAAGGAAATTTCACAGTGGATTACTCCTCCAGCAAAAAGCAGAGATTTGCCGAACTAAAACCGGGTATAAATGGGAGACTGGAAGCAGAGTGGCGACTTACAGACACCAAGCTGCTCGATGCAGTTGGGCTGACTATACCGCCAAGTCATGTTTTGCCAGTGGTTTTTGTGCCTGGAATCATGGGGTCGAATTTATGTAACGTTCAAAATGAACCTGTGTGGTTACTTAATGAGACGGGAAATGCTCCGATTAACTTGGCATGGAATTGGATGACGAAATCCGCTGCTGCTCGGCAAGTAGTTCTTCATCCAGATAGAACGTCGGTATATGCTCAGGGTGCTGTTCCAAAGAGAAATTCGAATGGAAAAAATGGGCCAAATATCTATTTAAAGCGAGGTTGGGGAGAGGTGTCTGAAGCAAGTTATCATAAATTTCTTCTGTGGTTGGAAAGTAAACTAAACGCAGTTCCTAATCCTTTGGAGTGGGAGGATTTTGTCAACTCATCATCGAGTGCGGAATCAGTCACGTATAGCAACTCAGCCAAAAAGTTGCGGGCAGGGCTCACGATGAAGATGCTGGGACTGCCGGATATTGCTGAGCAGGGCCAAGCCGTTGACCCGGTAACTTCTGACGACCTTCTGAAAAGAGCTAAGTTTTCGTTTCCAATATATGCGTTTGGTTATAATTGGCTGGCATCAAACAAAGACGCTGGGCAGCGATTAAAAAATCGAATCGAGAAAGTAATCGCCGAAAATAGCATCGGTGACGTCAAATGCTCTCAAGTGATTGTGGTTACTCACTCAATGGGAGGCTTGGTGGCAAGAGCATGCAGTCAGCTTCCAGGCATGGCGGAGAGAATTGTCGGTATCGTGCATGGTGTAATGCCAGCGACAGGGGCAGCTGTCGCGTATCGCCGGTGCAAAGTGGGAATGAAGGACGAAGATACTGTAGCGGGCTTAGTGATTGGCTCTAGTGGCAAGGAAGTAACAGCCGTATTTTCACAATCTCCCGGTGCCCTCCAATTACTTCCGGCTGAAAATTACGGAAAAAACTGGCTCGAAATATGCGACTCAGCGGGAAAAACCTTAAGCGCGCTGCCAATCAAAGATCCGTATGAGGAAATATATTTGGAGCGAAACAAATGGTGGGGGTTGATTCGTGAAGAATGGTTAAGCCCTAAAGGCGGCCTGCCGATTGACTGGGGTACGTACGTTGTCAACATAAAGCAGGCGAGAGAATTCCACCGAAGTATCTCAGGAAAATTCCATCCCAATACTTATGTTTTTTACGGTGGGGGAGTGGAGAAAAAAAGTTTTTCCAAAGTGAAATGGAAAACGAAAAAAGGAATTGCTCCAGAAAAGGATGGCAGTAGCTATCGTTTCTGCGATATTGCTACTTTACGGCATGGCGACATAAGGACTGATGGCTCTAATAATTTGTACGTCGGAGGCGAAACCACTACCAAAACTATAAGTAGAGGAGATGCACCGGTGTTGATAACTTTGGAAACCAGTCATTGGGAAATTCGTTGTGATCAGCACGATAGCGCTGGCGACGGCACAGTGCCGTCTTGTTCTGGCAAGGCCCCGCGCAGCTCTGCCGGCAAAAATATTCTTCAACAGTTTGAGTTATCGGGCATACAGCATGAGCCAGCATACAAGAAATATCCTTTGGCTCAGTGTGTAGCATATTACGCGATAACTAAACTTGCAGCAAAGGCAAATCTGTCATGAGGCGACGACTCGAACTGGCGATTTTTATCCTGATTTTAGCCGTGATGTTTTATCGATTCCAAAGTGGGAGGGAAAACCAAGTGTCAAGATATGATACTCATATGGTTGAACACTGTGTTGGAAGAAACACAATAAGATTGCCAGAAACATTCCAGCGGGTGGCTGTGACCACCGGAATGTTCAAACCTTTAGGTCTGACTACACAAGATTCTTCTTTTTCTGTGGTAGTTAATAATGGCAACTTTTCGAGGGAAAGTTTTACTGTAGAGGTTGATAAGCGACGAGCTGATCTAAAAGAAAATGGTGATGGTACTGTCGATGTTTTTCGTGGCGAGAGGATAGTAGACAATGGTGCCGTCATATTTCGAGTTCAGAGAATTGACGATGCGTACGTCAGCGAGATTAATTTTTTGGTTGGCAAAAGTTTGGTTACAGTAAAACTTAATTCATACAACAACCACTATGTTGAGGCCGAGGAAAATCTGAGCAGGTTTGTCTCTGCAGTTAAAGAAAATAATACCATGTCTTTCGACGCTAAACTCCAGGGATTCTGTCTTGGTTCAGTGGTGATAGCAGGCAGTTTCAAAGATGAAAGAGGTGCTTTTTTATTCAAAAGTGATGACGGCTCGGATTTTGATATTGAAATTAATACCTTTTCTCCTGATGCTGATGAACCATTACTCAAGAGAATGTCAGGGCCGGATTCCCTTTTGACGATATTTAACGTGAATCATAAGGTGATCAGAAGTGGCGAACGTAGGATACTCAATATGCGGGCCCAGGAGTGGTTGGGGTGGGCAAAGTTAAGCGATGAAGAAGGTGCAAAATCCTTCAAATTTGCAATGGAAACGATGAGGTCCAGTCCGAGTATGGCAATGCCAAGTATTAATCTTACTTTTAATACTGGAAAGCCACTGCCGGGAGGTGGTACAGCAAAGACGACACTATCTGATGATCAGGCCGTACAACTCTGGGATAACGTAGTCGGCTCGATAAAATCGACAGTACTTTAATCAATCGAGTCTCCGCCGGCTATCTTCCTAAGAGAGCAGTAAGCCCAAAACAAAAAAGGCACCATGATCACTCATGATGCCTTCAATGCTACTGCTGAATTCGTGGTAGGCCGTGCGGGATTCGAACCTGCGACCAACGGATTAAAAGTCCGCTGCTCTACCAGCTGAGCTAACGACCCGAAAGAAGCAAGATTATAGAGCCGATCCGCAGGGCTGTCAAACGTGCATGGCTCTCGAGCCGGACCGGCTTACTTCAGCGCCGCCAGGCGATCCTTTGCCGCTTGGGCCGCGTTGGTATCCGGGTATTTCTTGACCAGCTGTTGCAGGGTCTTCTTGGCGTTCTTCAGGTCCTTCAGCTCGGCGTAGTTGCTGGCGATGTTCAGCATCGAGTCCGCTGCCTTCGGGCTGCTGCCGTAGTTGGCCAGTACGGCTTCCTGGGCGGCGATCGCGTTCTTGTAGTCGCGCTGCATGTAGTAGGCGTTGCCGAGCCAGTATTGGGCGTTCGGAGCGTAGGCCGAGGTCGGGTAGCGGCGCACGAAGTCCTGGAAGGCGCTGATGGCGCCGGCGTAGTCGGCCGAGGTGAAGCGGGCGTAGGCGGCATCGTAGGCCTGCTTTTCGGTTGGCAGCACTTCGGCGGTCTGGCCGTCGATGGTTTCCTGGCGCGGCTCGAGCTTCTTGATGCGGGCATCGAGGTCGGCGTACAGGTCTTTCTGGCCTTTCTGGGCCATCGCGATCTGGTTGCCGAGCACTTCGATCTGGCCGCGCAGGGCGGCGATTTCGCGCATCGTCTGCTCGTGCTGGTTCAGCATGTCGACCGTGACGTTCTTGTCGGCCTTGGTGTCGAGGCGGGTGTTGAGGTCGCGGGCCATGGCGTCGACCTTGGCGCGCAGGTCGAGGATCGCGCGGCGGGCTTCGTCGTCATCGAGAATGCCGGCGCTCGCCTGCAGAGGCATCCAGGCAGCCAGGGCGAGAGCGACGGCCGCGAGGCGGAACTGGGACAGTTTGATCATCTTCGACTCTTTCTTGATACTTGAGAAACTTTTGAAATCAAATGGAAACGGGGCGGGAAGCAGTCTGCACTGCATCCCACCCCGCTGTCAATCAGCCGCAGGCAACGCGCCGCGGATGCGTGTCCGATTACTGATAGACGATGTCGGCGCGACGGTTTTCGGCCCAGACGGATTCGCCCGAACCGGTTGCCTTCGGCTTTTCTTCGCCCAGCGAGACGGCTTCCATCTGGCTGTCGGCCACGCCCAGGGCGGCCATCGACTTGCGCACGGCTTCGGCGCGCTTCTGGCCCAGGGCCAGGTTGTACTCGGTGCCGCCGCGATCATCGGTGTTACCCTGGATCAGGATGTGGCGCTGCTTGTTCTTGGTCAGGAACGCCGAGTGGTTTTCGACGACCGGCTTGCCGTCGTCGCGCACGACGTAGCTGTCGAAGTCGAAGTACACGCTGCGGTTCGCCAGGACGCCTTTCGGGTCGTTCAGCGGATCGACGTTGCCGGTCTCGACCGGGCGGATGTCGCGGCTGGTGTCAGCCGGCGGGGTCGCGGCCGCGACCGGCGGCTTTTCGACGACCGGCGCTTCGTTCAGTTTCGGGGTCGACGAGCACGCCGACAGCAGGGCGGCTGCCGACGCGATGAAAGCTACACTCTTGAAGTTGCTCATTGGTTTTTCTCCTGGTCAAAAAATATTTACTTCATAAACGGGCCCCAGCTGGGCTCCCGGATGTTTCCCGCCTGGGTCGTCAAGCGTTGCTTGACGCGTCCATCGACCGATACCACGGCCAATGCGACGCGCCCGCCGCCCTTGGTCGCATACATGATGTACTTGCCGTTCGGCGAAAAACTCGGTTCGGAAGCCCCGTCGGCCAGGCGCAATTCCTGGCCGCTCGCGAGGTCCATCGCATACAGGGAAAACCCACCTTCGCGTTGCGAAATCCACGCCAGCGTCTTGCCGTCCGAGGATACACGAGGGCTGATGTTGTAGCTGCCTTTGAAGGTGACGCGGGTGGCCTGGCCACCGCCGACGCTCATCTTGTAGATCTGCGGGCCGCCGCTGCGGTCGCTGGTGAAATAGATGCTCTGGCCGTCGGCCGAGAATTGCGGTTCGGTGTCGATGCCGTTGCTGTTCGACAGGCGGCGCAGGCCGCTGCCGTCGGCGTTCACGATGAAGATCTGGGTATTGCCGGTCTTCGACAGGGACAGGGCGAGCTTGGTGCCGTCCGGGGACCAGGCCGGCGCCGAGTTGCTGCCGCGTTCGTTGGCGACGACGGTGCGCTGACCGGTGACCAGGTTCTGCACGTAGATCACCGGCTTGCGCAGCTCGAACGAGACGTAGGCGACCTTGGTGCCGTCCGGCGACCAGGCCGGCGAGATGATCGGTTCCTTGCCGTGCGCGGCGATCTGTTCGCCTTCGCCGTCGGCATCGGCCACCACCAGCTGGTAGTCGCGCGCCGCGCGGTTTTCCTTCACGTAGGCGATGCGGGTCGAGAAGATGCCGCGGGTGCCGGTCAGTTTTTCGTAGACGTCGTCGGCGATGCGGTGGGCTTCGAGGCGGGTGTTGCGCGCGCTGACGGTATCGCCCAGCTGCGACAGCTGGTTCTGCTTGACGGTGTCGTACAGCTTGTAGCGCACCTCGAAGCGGCCGTCCGCCGTGCGCTTGACCGAGCCGACCACCAGCGCGTCGGCGCCGCTGGCCTTGAAGGCGGCCATGTCGACGCTGGCGCTGTCCGAGATGGTCTGGCGCGCATCGATGACTTTGAACACGCCGCTGCGCTGCAGGTCGGCGCGGATAATGGCGGACACTTGCTCGGGTGCCACCGTCTCATCGGCGAACGCGGCAACCGCGACCGGGATCTGGTTGGCGCCCACGCCGGCGATTTCGACGTTCAGCTGCGCATGTGCAGCTGCGCCCATCAGCAGCGAGGCCGAGAACAGCAGGGTATGTAGTTTCTTCATGAGTGTCTCAGATAAGTTAAGGTCGAGTCCATTCAGTTCAGATCCTTCATGTGGAAGTTGACTGAAAGAGAGCGCTCTACCGTACCATCTTTCTTCTTCGGTAGCGGTGACGATTTGTTAATGCTGCGTTCCACGGCATCGTCGAATTCCGGAATGCCGCTGCTCTTGACCTTTTTGACCGACACGATTTCACCGGTCGGCAATTGCTCGACGCGGAAGCTGACGGTCGGATTGCCCGGCACGTCGGTACTGCCCGCGTAGTTCGCATTGCTCTTGATCTTGGCGGAGATCGCAGCCTGGTAACCGGCGTCGGAACGCGGCGCGGTCGATTTCTCGGCGGTGCCGGTGCTGCCCGCATTGCCGCTGCCGGTGATGCGCTTGGTTTCCGCTTCACGCGACATGTTCGCCAGCTTGGCCAGTTGCGCCGCTTCGGCCGCTTTTTCCTTCGCCGCTTTTTCCTTGGCCAGTTTCTCGGCCTTTTCCTTGTCCGCCTTTTTCTTTTTCTCGGCTTCTTCCTTTTTCGCCTGCTCCTGCTTGGCCAACTGCTCCGCCTTTTTCTCGGCCGCCTCGCGTTCCTTCTTCTCGGCCGCGTCCTGCGCCTTCTGCTCGGCCAATTTGCGCTCTTTCTCTTCGCGCTGGCGTTCCTGTTTCTCGGCCAGAACCTTCGCTTTCTTTTCGTCCGCGCGCTTCTGTTCCGCCAGCTCGCGTTCGCGTTCCTGGCGTTCTTCCTCCGCCTGCTGTTCCTTGCGCTTCAGCTCTTCCTTGCGCTTCTTCTCGCGCTCGAGGGCGATATCCGGTTCCTTCGGCGGCGCCGGCTTCGCCACCGGCGGTGGCGGCGGCTCGACCGCGCGCGGTATCGGCGCCGGCGCGGGTGCAGGTGGCGGCGTCTCGGGTTCCGGCTCGGGCTCGGGTTCCGGTTCGGCGGTCGGTTGCGGCGGCGGCGGGGCGGCGGTCTGGGTCTGCATGTCCCAGACCTCGGCCTCGATCGCGACCGGGGTATTGTTTTGCCAGCTGACGCCGATCCATAGGAAGGCCAGCAGCAGGGCGTGGACGCCCACTGCCAGGCCGATCGCCGGCCAGCGTTTCGGTTCGGGCGGCACGCGGTAGGGCGAGCCGGCGGAGTCTTGCTTGAGCGCTGACATCAGTTCTTCTTCACTTGGTGGCCAGACCCACGCGGTTGATCCCCATCTTCTTGGCTTCCGAGATCAGCTGGATGACGTCGTCGTACTTGCTCTCGCGGTCGCCGGAGATCATGACCGGGTAGTCGGGATGCGCCTCATGCGCCGCGCGCAGGCGCTCGATCAGGGCGGTGCGGTTGCCGACGTCTTCCAGGCCCTGCGGGGTGCTGCCGTTGATGCCGATCGCCAGCTGGCCGCCTTCCTTGACCGCGATCTGGATGTAGTCGCTCGGCGGCTGGGTCGAGCGCTCGGCGCTCGGCAGCTTGATTTCGGTCGGGTTCTGGGACTGCGGCACCGCCATGAAGATGATGAGCAGCACCAGCATCACGTCGATGTAGGGGACGACGTTGATGTCGGACTTGGGCTTGCGGCGGTTGGCGCGCAGGCTGCTGTTGAAGGCCATCTCGGTTCCTCTTCTCGGTGACGGTCAGCGCGACTGGCGCTGCAGGATGTTCGAGAATTCCTCGACGAAGCTCTCGAAGCGGATCGCGAGGCGGTCGATGTCGTGGGTGAAGCGGTTGTAGGCGACCACGGCCGGAATCGCGGCGAACAGGCCGATCGCGGTGGCGATCAGCGCTTCGGCGATGCCCGGGGCGACCGTCGCCAGCGTTGCCTGCTGCACGCTGCCCAGGCCGCGGAAGGCGTTCATGATGCCCCAGACCGTGCCCAGCAGGCCGATGTACGGCGAGACCGAGCCGACCGAGGCCAGGAAGTTCAGGTGGGTGTCGAGCGAATCGAGTTCGCGGTGGAAGGCGGCGCGCATCGCGCGGCGGGCGCCGTCCAGCACCGCACCGACGTCGAGCGAATCGCGCGAGGCCTGCTTGCCCTTGATGAACTCGCCCATGCCGGCTTCGAAGATGCGGGCCAGCGGGCCGCTCTGGTCGCGCTGGCTGCTGGCGCTCTGGTGCAGGGTGTGCAGGTTGCCGCCGGCCCAGAAGCTGCGTTCGAACTGCTCGGTCTGGCGGCGGGCGGCGCGCAGTGCGAACACCTTGCGGAAGATGTAGGTCCAGCTGAACAGGGATACAGCGAACAGCAGCGCCATGATCAACTTGACGAGGATGTGGGCGTGGCTGATCAGTTCAATGAAGGAAAGGTCTTGGACTGCGTTCATCGGTATGCGGTCTCTTTAAGCAAATGGAATAGGTCAGGCGGCCCGCATTTTAGCAGCGGCGATGTCTGGAAGGGAACGTGGGCGCAGCGTGGCGGCATCGACGCAGCCGACCTTGACGCTCGCGCTGGACAGCAGGATATCGCCGCGCCAGGCCTGCTGGGCAAATTGGACCGAGGCGCGGCCGAGTTTTTCGACGTTCAGGCGCAGCGTTATCTCATCGTCGAGGCGGGCGGCCGCCAGGTAGTCGACGCTGGCGCTGCGCACCACGAACGCGACGCTTTCATTGGCGAGCAGGTCTTGCTGGTGAATGCCGAGCGAGCGCAGCCATTCGGTGCGCGCGCGTTCGAAGAACTTCAGATAATTGGCGTAATAAACGATCCCGCCGGCATCGGTGTCTTCGTAATAGACCCTTACCGTCCAGGTGAACAGGGAAGGCATTTCAGCTGCCATAAATGAGAATGGGAAACATTTTACGCCATCTTTGGCTATTCTTATGTACTCTGGCGTACATACGACCCGACGTGCAATGCGCAAGTGGGCGGTAGTAGACTAGACATCTGCATGTCAAGCCAACAACTGTAACACTTTCTCACAACATCCGCCGTCAATGAAACAATGACCGGATTCGGGGTCAGAGCACATTTCTAATCAATATTCTGACAAAAACATCAAGCCGGTGGCGCCGCGCAGCGCCGCGGTGCCGCTCGCTGGCGGTGCCCGGCACGGCGAGCGGGAATGTCGTGGGAGCTTTTGCCTGACAAAGTGCTCTGACCCCGAAGTGCGGGGTCAGGTGCGCTTGACGTTGAACGGGGCGAAGCCCTGGCAGGTCGGCATCATCTCGATGGAGTTGATGTTGACGTGCGGGGGCAGGGTGGCGATCCAGTAGGCGGTGGCGGCGATGTCTTCGGCGGTCAGCGGCTGGGTGCCTTCGTACACCTTGGCGGCGGCTGCGTCGTCGCCCTTCAGGCGCACGTTGGAGAATTCGGTGCCGCCGCACAGGCCCGGCGCCACGTTGGTGGCGCGCACGCCGGTGCCGACCAGGTCGGCGCGCAGGTTCAGCGTGAACTGCTCGACGAAGGCCTTGGTGGCGCCGTACACGTTGCCGCCCGGGTAGGGGTAGTGGCCGGCCACCGAGCCCAGGTTGATGATCAGGCCGCTGCCGCGCTCGACCATGGACGGCAGCAGCGCATGGGTCATGGTCACCAGTCCCTTGACGTTGGTGTCGATCATGGTGTTCCAGTCATCCAGCGGCACTTCGTGCGCCGGCTTGGTGTTCAGGGCCAGGCCGGCATTGTTGATCAGCACGTCGATCTGGCGCCAGGACTGCGGCAGCATCGACAGCGCTTCCTCGATCGAGGCCTTGTCGGTGACGTCCATCTCGATCGGCAGCGCCGAGTCGCCCAGTTCGGCGGCCAGGGCGTCCAGGCGCGCCTTGCGCCGTGCCGCCAGCACCACCTGGTGGCCGTTCTTGACGAAGGTGCGCGCCATCGCGGCGCCGAATCCGGCCGATGCGCCGGTGATGAAAACGATCATGATGGATTTCCGGGTGGGTGAAGGTGATGGACCGATCTGCGGAATTGTAGCCGAAATGGCCATGCAGATGAGGCTTGCCACCCAGCCATGGCCATTCCTTGCTTCCCAACCGTGACATCACTTACAATCGGCAGCTCTGTCACGTCTCACGTAACTGGCGAAAACCGCGTCATCGCGCGGCGAAGGTGGACATCCACCGGGGAACGTGGGACGCCGTCTTTGCCGTTCGCCTGGGCAGCCATCAATTGGTACGCGCTTGCTTGTCCGTTGCGCGGCTGCCTGCCTGTTCGCGGCCTCCGCCTGGATCCAGCGCTGCCTGTTGCCTGGTACTCTTATCGATTGGAGTTTTTTTCATGTTTGCAAAAGATCACACGCTCGCCAAGGTTGACCCGGATCTGTGGAATGCCATCCAGAACGAGAACCGTCGCCAGCAAGACCACATCGAGCTGATCGCGTCCGAGAACTACACCTCGCCGGCCGTGATGCAGGCACAGGGCTCCCAGCTGACGAATAAATATGCCGAAGGCTACCCGGGCAAGCGCTACTACGGCGGCTGCGAATACGTCGACGTCGTCGAGCAGCTGGCGATCGACCGCCTGAAGGAACTGTTCGGCGCCGAAGCCGCCAACGTCCAGCCGAACTCGGGTTCGCAGGCCAACCAGGGCGTGTTCTTCGCCATGCTGAAGCCGGGCGACACCATCATGGGCATGTCGCTGGCCGAAGGCGGCCACCTGACCCACGGCATGGCGCTCAACATGTCCGGCAAATGGTTCAACGTCGTCTCGTATGGCCTGACCGAGCAGGAAGACATCGATTACGAAGCCATGGAGCGCCTGGCGCGCGAGCACAAGCCGAAGATGATCATCGCCGGCGCATCGGCGTTCGCGCTGCGCATCGACTTCGAGCGCTTTGCCCGCATCGCCAAGGAAGTCGGCGCCTACTTCATGGTCGACATGGCCCACTATGCCGGCCTGATCGCCGCCGGCGAGTACCCGAACCCGGTGCCGCACGCCGACTTCGTGACCTCGACCACCCACAAGTCGCTGCGCGGCCCGCGCGGCGGCGTGATCCTGATGAAGGCCGAGCACGAGAAGGCCATCAATTCCGCGATCTTCCCGGGCATCCAGGGCGGTCCGCTGATGCACGTGATCGCCGGCAAGGCCGTCGCGTTCAAGGAAGCGCTGTCGCCGGAATTCAAGGCTTACCAGAAGCAGGTGGTCGCCAACGCCAAGGCGCTGGCCGACACCCTGACCGAGCGCGGCCTGCGCATCGTGTCGGGCCGCACCGAATCGCACGTCATGCTGGTCGACCTGCGCGCCAAGGGCCTCACCGGCAAGGAAGCGGAAGCGATCCTGGGCCAGGCGCACATGACCTGCAACAAGAACGGCATCCCGAACGACCCGCAGAAGCCGTTCGTGACCTCGGGCATCCGCCTGGGCAGCCCGGCCTTCACCACCCGCGGCTTCAAGGAAGCCGACGCGGTCAAGGTCGGCCACCTGATCGCCGACGTGCTGGACAACCCGCACGACGCCGCGACCATCGAGCGCGTCAAGGCCGAAGTCAAGCAACTGACCGACAAGTATCCGGTCTACGAAGCTTAAACCTCAGCATCGCCGGCGCCTTCGGGCGCCGTTTTTCCCTGCAACACCGGCGCCCCATGAAATGTCCGTTCTGTCAGCATGAAGACACCCAGGTCCTCGATACCCGCGTATCCGAGGTGGGCGATGCCATCCGGCGCCGGCGCCGCTGCGTGCAGTGCGACAAGCGCTTCACCACCTACGAACGCATCGAGCTGTCGATGCCGATCATCGTCAAGAAGGACGGCAGCCGCACCGAGTACGAGCCGGACAAGCTGCGCGGCAGCCTGCGCCTGGCCCTGCGCAAGCGGCCTGTCTCGGCCGAAGCGATCGACGCCGCCGTCGCCTCGATCGAGGAAAAGCTGCTCACCAGCGGCCGGCGCGAGGTCGATACCGGCCACGTCGGCGAACTGGTGATGCAGGAACTCAAGCGCCTCGACAAGATCGCCTACATCCGCTTTGCCTCGGTCTACAAGAATTTCGAGGACCTGGCCGAGTTCCAGGAAGCGATCGCCGAAGTCGGCCAGCCGCGCAAATAAGCGCGCAAGTAAGCGCGCAAGTAAGCGCGCAAGTAAGCGTGCTCCAGGGCGCGACTCCCATCCCCGTTTTTGGTTCCGTTTGACCGGTTGAGCGGCCACACCGCCGGCCCGGGCTCGTCTGTATATCGTCGCATCTCCCTTGTTCGTGAAGTGGAGGTGACCGATGCATGCCGTACGCAGCGCCTGCAATGCCCGGCATTGTGCCGGCTTCACGCTGGCCGAAGTGCTGGTGGCCCTGCTCGTGGTCGCGCTTGGCATTGCCGGGGCCGCGGGCGTGCAGGCGCTGGCGCTGCGCAGCGGGCGCGAAGCCGGGCGCATCGCCGACGGCGTGCAGCTGGCCGCCACGCTGTCCGAACGCATGCGGGCAAATCCGGCGGCGATGGCGCTGGCCGACAGCGCCAATCCCTATCTCCACCTCGACTACGACGCGCTGGCAGACGGGCCCTTGCCCGGCGCCGACTGTTTCGGCAGCGATTGCGGCGCCGCTGAACTGGCGCAATGCGACCTGGGCGAAGTCGCGCATGAACTGGCCGCGCGCTTTCCCGGCGGCCGTATCCTGACCTGCCGCGACGCCTCGGCGCCGGACGCAGCCGGCCTGCCGTCCTGGTCTTGCGACGGCCAGCCGGGTGCCCCGGTGGTGATCAAGCTCGGCTGGCGCGAGCCGGGCGAGACGGCGGCGCTGCCGCGGGTGCTGCTGCCGGTCGGCGGGGGCGGGGCATGACGACCCGGCGCCGTCCTGCCGGCAGCCGCGAACGCGGGCTGACCCTGGCCGAGATGATGGTCGCGCTGGCCGTCGGCCTGGCCGTGGTGCTGGGTGCCGCCCGCCTGTTCGGCCTGGCCGGCAGCGCCTACGCGGCCCGGATGGAAGCGGCGGCCATCGACGACGGCGGACGCTACGCGCTCGACCTGGTCGGGCGCGCGGTGCGCCAGGCGGCGTGGGTCGACCCGGCCCAGCCGCCGCTGGCCCCGGGCCTGGTGCCGGCACGCCTGGCCGGGCTAGACGCCCGTTCCCTCGGCAAGGCCACGCCCGCGCTCGACGATCCGCTGTCCGATGCCGCCAACGGCAGCGACGTGCTGGCGCTGCGCTATCCGGGCGCCGGGCCGGCTCCCAACGGCGACGGCAGCGTGCTCAACTGCGGCGGCTTCGCGCATGCCGAGGGCGAAGAAGGCTGGAGCATCTTTTATGTGGCGAAGAACGGGCAGGGCGACGCCGAGTTGCGCTGCAAATACCGCGGCGAGTCGAGCTGGAGCGCCGATGCGCTGGTCGCCGGCGTCGATGGCTTCCAAGTGCTGTACGGCATCGACACCGACACGCCGCGCGATTTCGTCGCCAACCGCTACCTGAATGCCGCCGCCGTCACGGCGCTCGACGCCGCCCTCGGCCTCGGCCCGGATGCCGAGGCGCTCAATCGCCACACCCATTGGAAGCGCGTGGTCAGCGTGCGCATCGGCCTGCTGTTGCACGGCAACCGCGTGACACGCACCGATACCGATACGCTCGACTTCGACCTGCTCGGCGCCGGCTATGCGGCATCGGGTGCCGCCGCGCTGGACGCGGGCAGCACGCTGCACGAATCCGCACTGCCGGCCGCGCTGCGCCAACGCGAGCGGCGGCTGTTCACGGCGACGGTGGCATTGCCGCCGGCCCTGCCATGAAGCGCTGTCTGCCGCCGCGGCGCACGCGGCTTCTTCCGCACCCATACCGGCATCAGCGCGGCCTGGCGCTGGTGTGCGCGCTGATGATGATGCTGGGCGCACTGATTCTCGGCGCTTCGGTGGCGCGCACGGTATTTGCGTCGATGGCGTCGGCCCGGCTCGAGCGCGACCGCCTGGTGGCGCGTGCCGCGGCCGAGGCGGCGCTGGCCGATGCCTGGGCCGACATCGGGGGCGGCACCTCGCCGTCCTCGGCACGCGCCGGCTGGCTGGCTGCGGGTAGCGGCGGCTTCGCCGACGGCTGCGGACACGGTGCCCAGGATCTGGGGCTGTGCCTGCCTGCGCCGCCCGCCGCGTTTCCGGTCTGGCAGCGCATCGACCTGGCGGCGGATGGCGCGCCGCTGGTGCCGTACGGCCGCTATACCGGCGCGCTACTCGCGACCGGCGCGGGTATCCTGCCGGCGCGGCTGCCGGGCTACCTGATCGAAAAGATCGAGCCCGCGACGGCCGGGGCGGGGCCGCCACCGTCCGGTCTGTTCTATCGCATCACGGCAATCGGTTTCGGCACGCGGGCGGCGACTAGGGTGGTGCTGCAGGCCGTGGTGCGCAAAGCGGCGCTGCCGGCGGCAGGTGATGACGGTGGCGAAGGCAGCGCAGCGCCGGCCGATGCAGCAGCCGGCGAATCGCCTGTGGCGGGCGCCGGCCCGGTCGCCGAAGCGCCGGCCGGGCCGCCAGACGGGCCACCCGCAGCCGCGCCGCCCGACGGCCGCGTCAGCTGGCGCGAAATCGCCAACTGGCCCGAGCTGCATGCGCGCGCCATGCCATGAACCCACGTTTCAAGTACACGCAACGCAAGGAGATACGATGGACAGGCAACACGGCTTCACCCTGGTCGAAATGCTGATCGTGCTGGCGATCCTGGCGATTCTCGGCGCGCTGGCCTGGCCGAGCTACGCCGGCTACATGGTGCGCACGCGGCGTACCGAGGGGCAGGTGGCGCTGATCGAAGCGATGCAGCGCCAGGAGCGCTATTTCTCACGCCACAACACGTATATCGCGTTCTCGGCCTCGTCCGACGATCCACAGGCGGCCGAGTTTCCATGGTGGTCGGGCAACACTGCGGCCCTGAGCGCTTACGAGCTCGACGGCGACGCCTGTCCCGGACGCACGCTGGCCGATTGCATCGAAATCCACGCCCGGCCCGGCACCACCCGCGTCGACGGCCGCTTCCGCGACCCCGACTGCGACGTGCTGACGCTCGACAGCCTGGGCAACCAGGGGGCGCAGGGGCCGCAGGCGGGGCAGGGCGGCGGCCCGACTGGACGCTGCTGGCCATGAGCCGCATGCGCACCCGCCGGGCTGGCTCGCAGCCGCCCCCGCGGCGACGCCCGTGCCTGTGGCCGTCTCCGCCACTGCGCCGTCGCGGCTTTTCGATCGTCGAAATGATGGTGGTACTGGCGGTCGCCGCCGTGCTGCTGGGCCTGGGGGCACCCGAGCTGAGCGCGCTGGTCCGCCAGCAGCAGCTGAAAAGCGCCAGCGGCGACCTGTTCGCGGCGCTCGGCATGGCACGCAGCCAGGCATTGGCGCGCGGGCAGGTGGTCAAGCTGCTGCCGCGCGATGCGGCCGGGGCCGACTGGCGGCGCGGCTGGCGCGTGTTCATCGACCGCGACGGCGACGGCCAGCCGGGCGCCGGCGACGAATTCCTGGCCGAGCACGGGCCGCTGCCGGCCGGCATGGCGGTCGACTTCGCCTTCACGAGCCCTGCGCCGCCTTACTATATCGCCTACAATGGCGCCGGGCGCAGCTGCAGGGACAGCAACAGCGCGGCGGCACGTTACGGTACGCTGTCGCTGTTCCACGGCAGTGCGATCCGCCGTATTAAAATCAACATGCTGGGCAGGGCGCGTACCTGCGATCCGGCGCGCGACGCGTCCTGCGACGGCGCTGCGGCACCGCCGCCGGGATGAGCCGCCGCCGCCGCAACGAGCCTCCGTCCCGGCCCCGGCTTGAAACGAAAGCGACTGTGCAGACACCGAGCAAGATAAGCACCGATACCGAAGGCATGGCCCTGGCCCTGGAATGGGCCGCGAAGGGCATGGCCATCACTGCCCCGAATCCGCGCATCGGCTGCGTCATCGTGCGCGACGGCGTGGTGATCGGCGCCGGCCATACCCAGCCGGCGGGCCAGGCGCATGCCGAAATCCAGGCGATGCGCGACGCCGCCACGCGCGGCAACGACGTGCGCGGGGCCACTGCCTACGTCACGCTCGAACCGTGCAGCCACCACGGGCGCACGCCGCCGTGCTCGAGCGCGCTGGTCCAGGCCGGCCTGGGCCGCGTGGTAGCGGCCATGGTCGATCCGAATCCGCTGGTGGCGGGCCGCGGCCTGGCGCAGCTGCAGGCGGCCGGCATCGCCGTCAGCCAGGGCCTGATGGCCGAGCAGGCCCATGAACTGAACATCGGTTTCTTCCACCGGATGCGCCATGGCCGCCCCTGGGTGCGCCTGAAGACGGCCGCCAGCCTGGACGGGATGACGGCGCTCGACAGCGGCGAAAGCCAGTGGATCACCAGCCCTGAGGCGCGCGCCGACGGCCATGCCTGGCGCGCCCGCGCCGGTGCCATCCTGACCGGCATCGGCACGGTCAAGGCCGACGATCCGCAGATGACCGTGCGCGGCATCGACACGCCGGGCTATACCCCGGTGCCGCCGCGCCGCGTGATCGTCGACAGCCGCCTCGACATCGACCCCGGCGCGCGCATCCTGCAGGGCAAGCCGTGCTGGATCGTGGCGGCCCAGCCGGACCCGGACAAGGCGGCGCTGCTGCGCGCGGCCGGCCACGAAGTCATCGAGCTGCCGAACCCGCACGGCAAGGTCGATCTGCCGGCCCTGATCCGCGAACTCGGCCGGCGCGAGATCAACGAGCTGCACGTCGAGGCCGGCGCCAAGCTGAACGCATCGCTGCTGCGCGAAGGCTGCGTGGACGAGCTGCTGGTCTACCTGGCGCCGAGCCTGATCGGTCCCGGCCAGGGCATGTTCGCCCTGCCTGCGCTGGACCGCCTGGCCGACAAGGTCGCGCTGCGCTTCCATGCGGTGAGCCAGGTCGGGCCCGACCTGCGCATCCTGGCACGCCTGCAGCCGCCTGCATCCACCGAACCAACCAGATCAACCGAATCAACCGAATCAACCGAATCAACCGAAAAGAACTGAAGGAACAAGACCCATGTTTACTGGAATCGTCGCTGCCGTCGGCAGCATCAAATCGGTCACGCCGCTGGCAGGCGGCAACGACGCGGGCGTGCGCCTGGATATCGACGCCGGCGGCCTGCCGCTGGCCGATGTCGCGCTGGGCGACTCGATCGCCATCAACGGCGCCTGCATGACCGTGGTCGAGAAGGACGAGCGCGCGTTCGCCGTCGACGTTTCGCGCGAGAGCCTGAACCGCACCGCCGGCCTCGACCAGCCGGGCGAAGTCAACCTGGAAAAGGCGCTGACCCTGGCCGAGCGCCTGGGCGGCCACCTGGTGTCGGGCCACGTCGATGGCCTGGGCACCGTGCACAGCTTCGAGCAGGTCGGCGAATCCTACAAGCTGGTCGTGGATGCGCCGGCGGAGCTGGGCAAGTTCCTGGCCTATAAGGGTTCGGTGGTGGTGAACGGCGTGTCGCTGACCGTCAACAACGTCGAAGACGTGGCCGCCGGTGCCGCCGCCGGCGCCTGCTGCCGCTTCTCGATCAACCTGATCCCGCACACGATCGCCGTGACCACCCTGAAGCACCTGCACGCCGGCGCCAGGGTCAACCTCGAGATCGACCTGATCGCGCGCTACGTCGAGCGCATGCTGAGCGCCGCCAAGGTGTGATGCCGGGGCGCCGCCGCGCCCGTTTCCTTTCTTGTACGTCGACTTTTCGCGTAGACTTCCCGCTGGCAATTTGTCAGCGGGCGGCCTCGGCGCGTCCGTCCCGGCGCAGGCATTGCCGACCTCGACGACGATAACAAGGACGTGGAATGAAACAGGTGAATACCAAGGCGATGGCGAGCGGCGCGGTCCTGCTTGCCCTGCTGGGCGCGGCAGGCATGGCGTCGGCCGATCCGGCCGCCATGCGCAGCTACCGCGCGCTGGCGATGACGGCAGCGGGCGAGCGCATCGCGGCCATCGAGACGGTGGAGGGAGACAACACGGCGCCGCGGGTGACGGTGCGGCGCACGGCGGACGGCCGGATCGCCGCGGCCTATGAAAGCGCCAGTTGCGCGCAATGCCGCTTCGATGCGCCGGCGTGGTCGCCGGACGGCAGCGCGCTGGCGCTGATCGGCAGCGATGCCAAGGCCGGCACCGCCAGCGTACTGGTACTGCGTGACGGCAAGCTGGTGACGATCGCCGGCATCAAGGGCGTCGCCAACACCGTGCGCTGGTCGCCGGACGGACGCCAGCTGGCCTTCCTGGCCACCGTCAACGCCAGGAAGCTGACCGGCGCCGTGGAAGCGGGCGCGCGCCAGGTCGGGGAGATCGGCCTGGCCCAGGAAGAGGACGAGCAGCGCATCGCACTCGTCTCTCCCGCGGGCGGCGAGGTGCGCCTGGTGTCCCCGGCCGACACCTTCGTTTACGAATACGACTGGACCCCGGACGGCAAGGGCTTCGTCGTCACCAGCGCCAAGGGCAACGGCGACAACAACTGGTGGATCGCCACCCTCGGCCATGTCGATGCCGCCAGCGGCGCGCTGCGCGTGCTGGCCGCGCCGAAGATGCAGATGAACATGCCGCACGTGTCGCCGGACGGCCGCACGGTCGCCTTCATCGGCGGCCTGATGAGCGACTTCGGATCGGTCGGCGGCGACGTGTACACGGTCCCGATGGATGCCAGCGGGCAGGGTACCGCGACCCCGGTCGACGTCACCCCGGGTTACAAGGGCAGCTTCAACGGCATCGCCTGGCGCGGCAAGGAGCTGCTGGCCTCGGTACTGGCCGGCGCCGACACCGGCATCGCCAGCATCGACCCGGCCCGCGCCGGCAACGGCGGCGTGCGCCTGCTGTGGAAGGCGCCGGTGTCGGCCGCCGGCTCGCGCGACGGCCGCTTCGTGTTCAGCGCCGACGGCAGGACCGCGGCGTCGGTCATCGAAGACTACGAGCAGGGCCCGCGCATCGTCGCCGGCCCCTTGTCGGCGCTGGCGCCGATCACCCGCGACAACGCCGACTTTGCCCCGCAGGTGAAGGCGCAGAGCATTGCCTGGACCAACGAAGGCTTCAACGTGCAGGGCTGGCTGGTCGGGCCGCGCACGGTCGAGCCGGGCAAGAGGTACCCGATGATCGTGCAGGTGCACGGCGGCCCGGCATCGAGCATCACGCCGCGCTACGTGGCGGGCGGCGAGGGCAGCAACAGCCTGGTGCGCGAGCTGGTGCGCAAGGGCTATTACGTGTTCTTCCCGAACCCGCGCGGCAGCTATGGCCAGGGCCTGGCCTTTTCCAGCGCCAACAAACGCGACTTCGGCGGCGGCGACTGGCGCGACATCCTGGCCGGCGTCGATGCGGTCGTCAAGCAGGCGCCGGTCGACGGCGCGCGTCTCGGCCTGATGGGCCATTCCTACGGCGGCTTCATGACGATGTGGGGCGTGACCCACAGCCAGCGCTTCAAGGCGGCGGTGGCCAGCGCCGGCATCGCCAACTGGATCAGCTACTACGGCCAGAACGGCATCGACCAGTGGATGGTGCCGTTCTTCGGCGCCACCATGTACGACGATCCGGCAATCTACCGCGCGGCTTCGCCGATCGAGTCGATCAAGGCGGCCAGGACGCCGACGCTGGTGATGGTGGGCGAGCGCGACGTCGAGTGCCCGCCGGCGCAATCCTTCGAGTTCTGGCACGGCCTGAAGGCGCAGGGCACGCCGACCGCGCTGGTGGTGTACGAGGACGAGGGGCATGCGATCCGCAAGCCGGCGCATGTGCAGGATCAGCAGGCGCGGGTGCTGGGGTGGTTCGACCGTTACCTGAAATGATCGGCCGTTCACGCGGCGCTGGATGCGTCGACCGCTACTTGAAATGACTGGTCGTACACGCGGTGCCGGGCGGTTCCACCGCTACCTCAAATGATGGCGTAGGGTGGGCACCCCGTGCCCACGCGGACGTGTGCGTTACGCCGGCTTTCGCGTGGGCACGGGGTGCCCACCCTACATCCATGCGGCTGATTCCGGATCGTCACTTTTCCGGATTCAACACAACCTGCACATAATTCTCCGGATTCAGATACCGCTGCGCGGTCCGCTTCAGATCGGCCACGTTCAGCGACTGCACTTCCTTGTCGAAGCTCAGGATCGTGCGCGGATCGGTGCCCTCGGTCAGCGAGGTCTGCAGCATCGCCAGCCAGTAGCCGTTCTCCTGCAGGGACTTGCGGTAGGTCTGCAGCCAGTTGGCCTTGACCTTGTCCAGGTCGCCCTGGTCCGGGCCCTGCGTGCGCATGCGCTCGATCTCGGCGAAGGTGGCCTGTAGCACCTTGTCGACGTTCTTCGGCCCGGTCGGCAGGGTGACGCCGACCGTGTAGTGGGCGTAGGGCACGCGCGTCATCGAACCCTCCATGCCGCCGCCGTAGATCAGCCCCAGTTTTTCGCGCAGCACGTCGATGATGCGGATGTTCATGACTTCGGTCAGCGCCGACAGGCGCAGCTCTTCCATCTCGCTGACTTCGGCCGGGCCGGTGAAGGTCAGCGACACCGTGCTCTTGTCTTCGGTGCCGCTCTTGACCTCGCGCTTGACCACGCCCTTGACCGGGCGCAGGCCGAGGTCGCGGTAGGCGGTCGGGATGGCGGGCACCGGCAGGCTGCCGAGGTAGGTTGCCAGCAAGGGCTTGATGGCGGCGACGTCGAAGCTGCCCACGAAGATGAAGGTCAGGTCCTTGGCGCTCGAAAAGCGCTGGCGGTAGATGTCGATCGCACGGTCGAGGTCGATGCGCGCGATGTCTTCCGGACGCAGCGCGCGCGGCGCGCGCGGATTGTTGCCGTACAGCGTGGCCACCACGGTGTCGCCGAAGCGCGCGCCCGGCTGCGACAGGCGGTTGCGCGCCAGTTCCATTTGCTTTCCGATAAACGATTTATACAGATCCTCGTCGCGCCGCACGCCGGCGAACTTCAGCCACGCCATCTGCAGCATGGTCTCGATGTCGGCCGCGCCAGCCACGCCCGCGACCACGTCGGTATTGTTGCCGAGGCCGGCGTTGACGGCGGCTGCCTTGCCGGCCAGTACCTTGCGCAGGTCGAGCGGCGAAAAGTCCTTCAGGCCCATCGCGGCGACGATGGTGTCGGCATAGCGGGCGCTGAACATGTCCTTCTCGTCGAACAGGCTCTGGCCGCCGAAGCGCGCGGCGCTCATCAGGACCTGGTCGTTGCGGAAGGTGGTCGGCTTCAGCATCACCTTGACGCCGTTCGACAGCGTCAGGCGGGTCAGGCCGAGGTGGGCGTCATGGGTTTCCTGGACGATGCTGCCGGGTGCCGGCGGCTGCTCCATCAGGACACCGGCCACGGCTTTTTCGTCGTGGGCGCGCACATCGCGCCGTTCCGCTGCCGTCACCGCGGCCAGCAGTTGCGCGCCGCTGGGCAGCGCGGCGTCCGGCCGGGTGGGGCCGGTGTATACCACCAGCTTGCTCGAGTCGGCGGGAATGGTCGCGCGCGCCCAGGCGTTGACCTCTTCCAGGCCGATGCCGGGCACCAGTTCGGTCACGTAGCGGTATTCGGCGGCGATGCCGGGGATCGATTCGCCTTCCAGGAAATGGCGCATGTATTCGCCGGCCAGCACCGCCGAATCGGTCTTGTCGCGTTCGTTCCAGGCGCGTTCGTAGGTGCGGATCAGGGTCTTCTTGACGCGCTCCAGTTCCGCATTCGTGAAACCGTAGCGGCGCGCGCGTTCGTTTTCCTGCACCAGCGCGTCGATGGCGGCGGTGGCGCCGCCGGCGGCCAGCGAAGCCGCGGCATTGTAGGAGCGGTAGCGCGGCGTCAGGCGGCTCAGCGCGCTGCTGGCGCCGAGGAAGGGTGGCGCCGGCAGCTGCGCCAGTTCCTGCAGGCGGGCGTTCAGCATGCCGCCGAACAGCGCTTCGATGAGCTGCTCGCGGTAGCCGCCGACCGTGGCGCGCTCCTGGTAGGGCTGGACCGGATAGCGGATCAGGATGCCGGCGGGGCCGGCTTCCTTGTCGGTGACCACCAGCGCCTCGGAATCGGTGCGCGCGGGAATCGCGGCATAGGTGCGCGGACGCGGGTGGTCCGGGTTCTTCAGGCCGGCGAAGTGGCGCTTGACCAGTTGCTCGGCCTGCGCCGGGTCGATGTCGCCGACCACCACCACCGCCATCAGGTCGGGCCGGTACCAGTCGCGGTAGAAGCGGCGCAGCGCGTCAGGCTGGAAGTTGCGCAGCGTATCTTCCTTGCCGATCGGCAGGCGTTCGGCATAGCGCGAGCCGTTGTAGATCTTCGGCATCAGCACCTTCTGCATGCGGTCGCCGGCGCCTTTGCCGAGGCGCAGCTCCTCGAGGACGATGTCGCGTTCCTTGTCGATGTCGGCGTCGTTCAGGGTCAGGCCCTGGGCCCAGTCCTGCAGCACCAGGAAGGCCTTGTCGATGTCTTGCGGGCGTTCGGCCGGCACCGGCAGCACGTAGACGGTTTCGTCGAAGCCGGTATAGGCGTTCAGGTCGGCGCCGAACTTGACCCCGGTCGACTGCAGATAGGACACCAGCTCGTGCTTCCTGAAGTTGCGCGAGCCGTTGAAGGCCATGTGCTCGGTGAAGTGGGCCAGGCCGCGCTGGTCGTCGTCTTCCAGGATCGAGCCGGCCTTGACCACCAGGCGCAGTTCGAGCTTCTGCTGCGGCAGGCGGTTGCGCTGGATGTAGTAGGTGAGGCCGTTGGCCAGCTTGCCGACCTTGACCTGGGGGCCGATCGGCAGCGGGTCCTTGAGGTTCAGCGGCGCGGCGGCAGCAGCCGTGGGCACGGCCTCGGCCCCGGCGAGCGCGCACGCAGGTGCAAGCGCAGCCATGGACAGGAAAGCGGCGAGGGTGGTCCGGGCAAGACGGGAAGGCATGCGACGCTGTCCTTGAGCAATAAAAATCCATTCTACCTTGCATCTTGATGCGCACAGTTGTGGTCAGGCAGACTATATGCACTGTTCATGTGCATATGTTGTTGTCATGGTGCAACGTAAAACCGGCGGCGAGCCGGATGCGTGCGCGCTGCCGTCCGCCGAATCCGCCAAGATGCATCGGGGATGCGGCCGAGCGGGTGCAAATCCATTAAAATAGCGGATTACGCATTGCCATCCCCCGTATCAAGGAATCCCGCATGTCCATCTCCACCACTCAGGAAATCGTCGACGAACTGCGCGCCGGGCGCATGGTCATTCTGGTCGACGAAGAAGACCGCGAAAACGAAGGCGACCTGGTATTGGCCGCCGACTTCGTCACGCCCGAGGCGATCAATTTCATGATCCGCCACGCACGCGGCCTGGTCTGCCTGACCCTGGCGGAAGAAATCTGCGACCGGCTCGAACTGCCGATGATGACGACCCGCAACGGCACCTCGTTCGGCACCAATTTCACGGTCTCGATCGAAGCGGCCGAAGGCGTCACCACCGGCATCTCGGCGGCCGACCGCGCGCGCACCATCCAGGTTGCCGTGGCCAAGGACGCGAAGCCGGAAGACCTGGTGCAGCCGGGCCACATCTTCCCGCTGCGCGCAGTGAAGGGCGGGGTCTTGATGCGCGCCGGCCATACCGAAGCCGGCTGCGACCTGACCGAGATGGCGGGCCTGACCCCGGCGTCGGTGATCTGCGAGATCATCAAGGAAGACGGCACCATGGCGCGCCTGCCGGACCTGCTCGAGTTCGGCAAGGAGCATGGCATCAAGATCGGCACGATTGCCGACCTGATCCACTACCGCAGCCAGACCGAGAGCCTGGTCGAGCGCGTGGCCGAGCGTCCGCTCTCCACCGTGCACGGAGAGTTCCGCCTGGTCGCCTTCCGCGACAAGCCGAGCGGCTGCGCCCACCTGGCGCTGGTGCACGGCGAGCCGGACGGCGACGAGGAAGCGCTGGTACGCGTGCACCAGCCGGTGTCGATCATCGACCTGCTGGACAACGGCAACACGGCCCACTCGTGGAACCTGGCATCGGCGATGCAGGCAGTCAAGGCTGCCAAGTCGGGCGTGATCGTGCTGCTCAATTGCAGCGAGACCGCCGAGCAGCTGTTCGGCCAGTTCCAGGAAAAGACCGCGGCCCGGCCGAACGCCCGCGCCGCCAGCCTCGACCTGCGCACCTACGGCATCGGCGCCCAGATCCTGAAGCTGGTCGGCGTGCGCAGGATGAAGCTGCTGGCCAATCCGCGCAAGATGCCGTCGATGACCGGCTTCGACCTCGAAGTGACGGGCTATCTGGCAAAACCGGACGCGTAAATCATTTGGCGTGCCGCGCCGTGCGCGCGGTACCATTTCATCATTCATTCACAAGCATAGAGAACAAGAGGCATAGCCATGACGGTAGGAACTTTTGAAAGCAACATGACGGGCGAAGGCCTGCGCATCGGAATCGTGCAGGCACGTTTCAACGCCGAAGTCGGACATGGCCTGCTGTCGGCCTGCCTGGCCGAACTGAAACGCCTGGGCGTGGCCGACGAAGACATCCTGCACGTGACCGTGCCGGGCGCGCTGGAAATCCCGCTGGCCCTGCAGAAGATGGCCGAGACCCAGCAGTTCGACGCGCTGATCGCGCTGGGCGCGGTGATCCGCGGCGAGACCTACCACTTCGAACTGGTGTCGAACGAATCCGGCGCCGGCATCACCCGCATCGGCCTGGATTACGGCATGCCGATCGCCAACGCCGTGCTGACCACCGAGAACGACGAGCAGGCCGCAGTCCGCATGCTTGAAAAGGGTGCCGACGCGGCCCGCGTCGCGGTCGAGATGGCCAACCTGCTGCTCGCCCTCGAAGAGCTGCAGGCCGAGGAAGAGTGAGCGCAAGCCAGGAAAGCAAGAACATGACCGACAAGAACGTACACGCCAATCCGAACAAGAACCGCACGCCGCGCCACCGCGCCCGCGAGTTCGCCCTGCAGGGCCTGTACCAATGGCTGCTGAACAATGAGCCGGCCTCGACCGTCGTCGCCAACATCCGCAGCGCGCACGGTTTCGACAAGGCCGACGGCGAATACTTCACCGAGCTGCTGCACGGCGCGATCGCCCAATCGGTCGAGCTGCGCGAACTGATCGCCCCGACCATCGACCGTCCGGTGACGGAGCTGTCGCCGATCGAGCACGCGGTGCTGCTGCTGGGCGCCTGGGAATTGAAGAACAAGATCGAGATTCCCTACCGCGTGGTGATCAACGAAGCGGTCGAGCTGACCAAGTCCTTCGGCGGTATCGACGGCCACAAGTACGTCAACGGCGTGCTGGACCGCCTGGCCGGCAAGCTGCGGGTGGATGAAGCCTCGGCGGATGCGAAGCGCTGATCGGTTCGTTTCCTGATATATATTAGGTGAACGAAAAGCCGCTCCGGGTAACCGGGGCGGCTTTTTTGTTGACGGCTTGCCGGCAGCAGTACAGCAGGCACCGCCCGTGAATCGTCGTCCCCGCGCAGGCGGGACCCATACTGAACTTCAGAATTCGCTAATTCCAAGGCAAGCCGAACACTTCAAAGACACCGGCTTCGGACGCTCAGCATGGGTCCCCGCCTGCGCGGGGACGACGGGGTATGAAAAAAAGAAAGCCACCGCAGCTCCCGCCGCGATGGCTTTCGACCAGGGAAAGGTGCAATACCGCGTGCTTACAGTCCGGCGACGGTGTCGCCGCTCTGGCTGGCGCCCTGTGCGGTTTCGACGCTGACGGCAGTATCGGGCTTGGCCGGGGCCGGGGCCGATTTCTGGGCCAGGGTAGGGGCCGGTGCCGGCGGTACGTTATAGATCGGCACGTTCTTGCCGATTGCAACTTGCTTCAGGCGGCGGTACTCGGCCAGGACCTTCGAGCCGTAGCCCGAATCGTCGTCGGCTGCGCCGGCGCCCACGTAGCTCTTCAGGCCGCCTTCGACCGAGCCGGTGCGCTTTACATAGTCCTTCAGGATCAGGGCGCCGACACGGATGTTGGCAACCGGATTCAGGGCAGCCTGGCGGCCACCGAGGTCTTCGAACTTGTCGCTGTGGACCTTCGACATCACTTGCATCAGGCCCTGTGCGCCCATCGGGCTTTCCGCGAACGGATTCAGGCCGGATTCGATGGCCATCACGGCCAGGATCAGCAGCGGGTCCAGCTTGATCTCGTGTGCCGTGCTGTAGGCGGTCGAGACCAGCATGTTGGCGGCGTCGCCGGCTACGCGGTAGCGGCGCGACAGCCAGTCGGTGACGTACTTCTGCTGGCGCGTCGGGCGGCTGGCCGCCTTGTCGTCGCTGTTGGCGACTTCGATGGCGTCGGCGCCGTGGGCGGCGGCCGGATGCACGGAAGCTGCCGCCGGCACGGTGGTAGCGGTGGCCACGACCTGGCTCTGCGGGCTCAGGAAGCTCGACACCCTTTGTGCAAACTCGGGGCGGAAGTACAGCAGGGCAAGCATTGCAACTGCGGATAAACCGAATACGGTCAGCGTGTGTTGTGCGGTCGTCAAAATACCGCGTGCCGTTTTGATCGCGGAAGTAGACCACGTGACTGGCTGGCTGGCCATATGTTGGGCGAGCCTTGCGCTCGCACCGATGAAGCGATGAATCATCGTCTCTCCTTTGTCGCGGAAAAAGCGTCCCCTTGGCGGCGTACGAAACGCTGCTCGATATGGAGATCTCATGCCGTGCATCAGAAAACCGTCCGTCGCCGCTCGTTGCGGTCGACTAACGCCGTCATTGCTTGCTACAGCTGGGTCGCGCTGCGATGGAGGCACCCAGTGGCTAACAACTGTCTCGGGGAAGGTTGGGCAGACGCCCAGTGAAAACACTCCTTGAAAATGTCGTTGGGGCCCCGACCCCGTGAAAGAATGAGACCGGCTAAAATCACGTCCTGGACGGGCCTGCCTCACTAGTGAAGCGGATTGTAGAAGCTGGTTTATATCAAGTCAATACTAGCTCTATCGTGTGTTATTACTTTTAAATCTAACTTTTGTTGGGCAGCTCATCAATTCCGTGGCAAATCAATCACTTGCCACCGATTGCTAGAGAAGCTCAAAACATGTAAAAAAGAATTAAAAACTTGATGAACTATTCAGATTTACGTGATTTTATTGCCAAGTTGCAAGAAATTGGCGAATTAAAGCGGGTAACTGCCGCAGTTTCCCCGAATTTGGAGATGACCGAAGTCTGCGACCGCACCCTGCGCGCCGGCGGTCCGGCCCTGCTGTTCGAGAATCCGACCGGTCACACCATTCCGGTACTGGCCAACCTGTTCGGTACCCCGCGCCGGGTGGCGATGGGCATGGGTGCGGACGACGTTTCCGAGCTGCGCAAGATCGGCCACGTGCTGGCGCGCCTGAAAGAGCCGGAGCCGCCCAAGGGCTTCAAGGACATCATGGAGCTGGGCTCGCTCGTCAAGGCGGTTTGGGACATGTCGCCGAAAGAAGTCAAGGGGGCTGCCTGCCAGGAAATCGTGTGGGAAGGGCAGGACGTCGACCTCGGCCGCCTGCCGATCCAGCATTGCTGGCCGGGCGACATCGCACCCCTGATCACCTGGGGCCTGGTGATCACCAAGGGTCCGAACAAGAAGCGCCAGAACCTGGGCATCTACCGCCAGCAGGTGCTGGGCCCGAACAAGGCGATCATGCGCTGGCTGGCGCACCGCGGCGGCGCGCTCGATTTCCGCGAGCACTGCATCGCCAATCCCGGCAAGCCGTATCCGGTGGCCGTGGCGCTGGGCGCCGACCCGGCCACCATCCTGGGCGCGGTGACGCCGGTGCCGGACACCTTGTCCGAGTACCAGTTCGCCGGCCTGCTGCGCGGCCAGCGCACCACCTTGACCAAGGCCATCGGCAGCGAGCTGCGGGTGCCGGCTTCCGCCGAGATCGTGCTGGAAGGGCATATCTACCCGGACGAGTCGCACCCGAGCGGCTACGAGCATGCGCTCGAAGGCCCGTACGGCGACCACACCGGCTACTACAACGAGCAGGACTGGTTCCCGGTGTTCACGGTCGACCGCATCACCATGCGGCGCGACCCGATCTACCACTCGACCTATACCGGCAAACCGCCGGACGAGCCGGCCGTGCTGGGCGTGGCGCTGAACGAAGTCTTCATTCCTTTGCTGCAGAAACAGTTCACCGAGATCACCGACTTCTACCTGCCGCCGGAAGGCTGCAGCTACCGGATGGCGGTGGTGCAGATGAAGAAGCAGTATGCCGGCCATGCCAAGCGCGTGATGATGGGGGTATGGAGTTTCCTGCGCCAGTTCATGTACACCAAGTTCATCGTGGTGGTGGACGAGGACGTCGACGTGCGCGACTGGAAGGAAGTGATCTGGGCCATTACGACCCGCGTCGACCCGACCCGCGACACGATGCTGGTGGATAACACCCCGATCGACTACCTCGACTTCGCCTCGCCGATCAGCGGCCTGGGCAGCAAGATGGGCATCGATGCCACCAATAAATGGCCGGGCGAGACCAACCGCGAATGGGGCACGCCCATCATCATGACGCCGCAGGTGAAATCGCGGGTCGACGACATCTGGCAGCAGCTGGGTATCTGAGCGCCGGATCCGTGTCGGGTATCTATATATATGTAGTGAAACATGTGTCGCGAGAATTTGAATGCGGCACATGATGGACCGGCCGGCGCGGCTTTATCGGCTGGCAACAACTGTTTGCCGCTATCCGCACGGTCGGTTATAATGAGCGCTGGCGGGCCCCTGCGCATTGCGGCATGGTTTACCTGGTCAGGTCGGGAACGAAGCAGCCAAAGCCGTTCACCGCAAGTGCCGCAGATCAGGCTCGCCTACTCCATTCCTAAAAGCTGCCCCGGGCAGCTTTTTTCATTTCCGGCATCCTGTCGGATTTTCCCCATCCGCGTCTAATATTGGCTCGATTACCCCGGTCTACGGTAAAATCGCGGCATGTCCTATCAAGTCCTCGCCCGTAAATACCGTCCCCGGAACTTCGACACGCTGGTTGGCCAGGAGCACGTGGTCCGTGCCCTGACCCATGCGCTGCGCACCGGGCGGTTGCACCACGCCTATCTGTTCACCGGCACGCGCGGGGTCGGCAAGACCACGCTGTCGCGCATCCTGGCCAAGTCGCTCAACTGCGTCGGGCCGGACGGGCAGGGCGGGATCACGGCCGAACCCTGCGGCCAGTGCGAACCTTGCCGCGCGATCGATGCCGGCCGCTTCGTCGACTACGTCGAGATGGACGCGGCCTCGAACCGTGGCGTCGACGAGATGGCCCAGTTGCTGGAACAGGCGGTGTATGCGCCGAGCAATGCGCGCTTCAAGGTCTACATGATCGACGAGGTGCACATGCTGACCAACCACGCCTTCAACGCCATGCTGAAGACGCTGGAAGAGCCGCCCGAGCACGTGAAGTTCATCCTGGCGACCACCGACCCGCAGAAGATCCCGGTGACGGTGCTGTCGCGCTGCCTGCAGTTCAACCTCAAGCAGATGCCGCCCGGCCATATCGTCGGCCACCTGGAAAACATCCTGGGGCAGGAAGGCGTTACCTTCGAGCAGCCGGCGCTGCGCCTGCTGGCCCAGGGCGCGCACGGTTCGATGCGCGACGCGCTGTCGCTGACCGACCAGGCGATCGCCTACGCCGCCGGCGCCGTCACGCTGGACGCGGTGCAGGGCATGCTGGGCGCGCTCGACCAGTCCTATCTGGTGCGCCTGCTGGACGCGCTGGCCAACCAGGACGGCGCCGACCTGATGGCGGTAGCCGACGAGATGGCCAGCCGCAGCCTGTCGTACAACGGCGCGCTGCAGGACCTGGGCACGCTGCTGCACCGGATCGCGCTGGCCCAGACGGTGCCGAGCGCGCTGCCGGACGACCTGCCGGAACTGGCCGACATTCAGCGCCTGGCCGCGCTGTTCGATCCGCAGGAAGTGCAGCTGTATTACCAGATTGCCGTGCACGGCCGCAACGAGATCGGCCTGGCGCCGGACGAGTATGCGGGTTTCACGATGACGCTGCTGCGCATGCTGGCCTTCCGTCCGGGACAGGGCGGGGCCGAGCAGGTCGCGGCGCCGGCGCCGGCGGCCCTGGGCCGCACGCTGCCGGCCGGCGCACCTGCGGGCCGTGCCGCTGCTGCTGCAGCGGCGGCCCAGCCGGGCGCGGGCCGTCCGGCCGCACCGCCGGGCGCCGTCGCGGCACAGGCGGCACAGGCGGCACCGGCCGCGCCCGCCGCACCGACCCCGGCACCGCCGGGTGCGGCACCGGCCATGACGTCGGCACGTGCCGCGATCAATGCCGCGCTGGAAGCGGCACGCGCCGCCGCGCGCTCCCCGGGCCAGCCGAAACGCACCCCGGCCGGTCCGCCCGAAACGCCGGCCGCCGCAGTATCGCAACCGTCCGCGCAACCGTCCGCGCCGCCGGCCGCGCCACCATCCCCGGCGCCGGCCGCTCCCGCGCGTCCGGCTGCACAGGCCGCATCGGCGCCGTGGGACAATGCAACGGCCGCCCGTCCGCAGGCGGAAAGCCGTCCTGCGCAGCCGCAAGCCATGGGCCGCGCACCGCAGCCGCAGGGCCAGTACCAGGGCCAGCCGCAGGCGCTTGCGCCGGGCCATGAGCGTGCCAACGAGCAGGCGGTGGCCGACGACGAGCCGCCGGCCTGGGTCACCGAATTCTCGGACGACACCGCGGTTGCGCCGGCCGCCGCCGCCGCCGAGGCGCCCGTGGTCAGTGCGCCGCCCCAGCGCAGCGCGGCCCCGAGCCGGGCGCCGCATGCCTACGTGATCACGCCGGTGCCCGCGATCGACTGGGACGGCAACTGGCCGGCCCTGGCCGCCGGCCTGCCGCTGCGCGGCGTGTCGCAGCAGCTCGCGCTGCAGACCGAACTGATCGAATGCGTGCTTGAGGCCGGCTCCGCGACCTTCCGCCTGCGCGTGCCGGTCGACACCCTGCGCGCCAGCGGCAACAGCGAAAAGCTGTGCGCCGCGCTGCAGGAGCGTTTCCCGGCGATCCGCGTGAACATCGACACCGATATCGGCCCGGTCTGGTACACCGCCAGCGCCGAGGCCAAGGCAAGGCGCGAGCGCCTGCAGCAGGAGGCCGAGGCCACGGTCGAGGCGGATCCCTTCGTGCAGGCAATGGCGAACACCTTCGACGCCTTCGTGGTGCCCGGTTCGGTGCGCCCGATCGTCAGCTGAGCCAGCCGCACCCGCAACCCTTTTTGTTTTTACCATCCGACTTTTTGGAGAACACACCTTGATGAAGAACCAGCTCGCAGGCATGATGAAGCAAGTCCAGGCCATGCAGGACAACATGAAGAAGGCGCAAGATCAGCTGGCCAACATCGAAGTCGAAGGCCAGTCGGGCGCCGGCCTGGTCAAGGTCGTGATGACCTGCAAGAACGACGTCAAGCGCGTCACCATCGACCCGTCGCTGCTGGGCGACGACCGCGACATGCTGGAAGACCTGGTCGCGGCCGCGTTCAACGACGCCATCCGCAAGGCCGAGGCGACCACCCAGGAAAAGATGAGCGGCCTGACCGCCGGCCTGCCGATTCCGCCGGGCTTCAAGATGCCGTTCTGAGGCATCTTCAATACGGAGCATCCATGTCCAAATCGCTCGACTTCCTGACCGAGGCCCTGCGCCGCCTGCCGGGCGTCGGACCGAAGTCGGCGCAGCGCATGGCCTTCCACCTGCTGCAGCATGACCGCGAAGGCGCGGCCATGCTGTCGCGCGCGCTGTACCAGGCGGTGGAGGCGGTCCACCACTGCGCGATGTGCAATACCTTCTCGGAAACCGAAGTGTGCGAGCTGTGCGCCGACGAGTCGCGCGACCGTTCGCTGCTGTGCGTGGTCGAGACCCCGGCCGACCAGATCATGATCGAGCAGACCCTGACCTTCAAGGGCCTGTATTTCATCCTGATGGGCCGGCTGTCGCCGCTGGACGGCATCGGCCCCAAGGACTTGCACCTGGAAAAGCTGGTCGGGCGCGCCAACGATGGCCAGGTCCAGGAAGTGGTACTGGCCACCAATTTCACCAACGAGGGCGAAGCCACCGCCCATTACATCAGCGAAATGCTGAAGGCGCGCGGGCTGAAGGTCAGCCGGCTGGCGCGCGGCGTCCCCGTGGGAGGCGAACTCGAGTACGTGGATGCGGGCACCATCGCGCGCGCCATGCTCGATCGACGAAGTGCATAATGGGCTACCCATGAGGCCGGTCCGATCGTCTTGACGCGGTCTTGCTGAAGTAGCTGTTCCGCTTGATTGTGCACAAATTGTGCACCAGGTCCGCTGCTATCGTGGGCTTGACATTGACCGGAATCGAGCATGCATCTCGTCGACATAACGATGTTCTATGCGGCCGAGGGCGGGGGCGTCAGCACCTACCTGAACGCCAAGTCACACTGGCTGGCGCACCGCAACCTGAGCGGCAGCACGGCCTTGCGGCACACCATCATGAGCCCGAACGTGGAGACTTGCGACGAGGGCGTCTCCGCACTGGTCAGGATTCCCGCCGCCGGCTTGCCCGGCTTTCACGGCTACCGCATGCCGCTGTCGGTGTCGGCGCCGGCGCGCCTGCTGGCGGCGGCGCGTCCCGACCTGGTGGAAGCCGGCGATGCCGGCCACTGCGCCTGGGCCGCATTGCGCATGCGCAAGCGCCACGATATCCCGGCGGTCGCCTTCTACCACTCCGACCTGCCGAGCCTGGTGCAGCCGCGCCTGGGGCGCTGGATCGCGCGCGGCACTTGCCGTTATCTCGCCAACCTGTACCGCCAGTTCGACCTGGTGCTGGCGCCCAGCCGCGTGATGGTGCAGCAGCTCGACGCCATCGGCGTGCGCGGCGCCGTGCACCAGCCGCTCGGCATCGACAGCGGCATCTTCCACCCGCGCCGGCGCGACCCCGGCCTGCGCGAGCAGCTCGGCCTCGATCCGGAGACCCGCCTGCTGGTCTACGCCGGCCGCTTCACGCCCGAAAAGAAGCTCGATGTGCTGCTCGAGGCGGTACGCAAACTGGGTGCGCCCTACCACCTGCTGCTGGTCGGCGGCGGCGAGGCGCTGCCCGAGTTTCTTGCCGGCGGCACGCACCTCACCCACGTCCCGTTCAAGCGCGACCAGCGCCAGCTGGCACGCCTGCTGGCCAGCTGCGACATGCTGGTCCACCCGGGCGATTGCGAGACCTTCGGCCTGATCGTGCTGGAAGCGATGGCTTGCGGGCTGCCGGTGGTCGCCACCAACGGCGGCGGGGTGGCCGAGCTGGTCGACCGCGATACCGGCATCCTGGCCATGCCCAATTCGCCCGACAGCCTGGCCGAAGCCATCGAAGCCGTGTACGGCTGCGACATGGCGGCCATGGGCCGGGCGGCGCGCGCCAGGGCCGAGGGGCACTACGACTGGGATGCGATCCTGCCCCAGGTGCTGGGGCGCTACGACGGCTTGCTGGCCGGTTACCGGCAGGCGCAATTTGCTGCGGAGGGTTTCTGTGTCACCGACTGAGCCGACGATTGCCGTACCGTTGCCGGCGCCGCCGCAGCTGCTGTGCGTGTCGATCCACGACGTTGCCCCGGCGACCTGGCCCGACTGTCTGCGCCTGGTGGAGGCGATCCGCGCGGTGGCCGACATTCCGCTGACCTGGCTGGTGGTGCCGCATTACCACTTCCGGCCGGAACAGTCGCCGCAGATGGATGCCTGCCTCGATGCGGCCCGGGAGCGCGGCGACGAACTCTGCCTGCACGGCTACAGCCACCTGGATACCGAAGCCAACGGCGGCGGCTTGCGCGGACGCTTCCTGCGCAACGTGTACACGCGGCGCGAAGGCGAGTTCGCGGCGCTGGACGAAGCCGAAGCGCGGCGCCGGATCGAGCTCGGGCGTGCCTGGTTTGCCGAGCGCGGCTGGACGCCGGAAGGCTTCGTGCCGCCGGCCTGGCTGCTGGGGGAGGGCGCCTGGCGCGCGCTGCGCGCGTCCGGCTTCAAGTATACGACGACCTTCAGCCACTTCCACGCGCTGGAGAGCGGCCGGGCACTGCTGTCGCCGTCGATGGTGTATGCGGCGCGCAACCGCAGCGGACGCATCCTGTCACCGCGGGTGGCCGATGCCACCGCAGCCATGCTGGCGCGCAAGCCGCTGGTGCGCTTCAGCCTGCATCCGCCGGATGTGCGCTATCCGGAACTGGTGCGCCACATCCAGCAGGTGCTGGAGCGGCTGCTGGCGTCACGTGAGGCGGTGACCAAGGTGGAATGCGCGCGCCGCCTGGACGCCTTGTCCGGTGACGGCGGCGCATCGGATCTTACCAGCCACCCCAGAAGCCACCGCGCCAGCGGCCCGGATAGTAATAGCCGGGATAGCCATTCGGTCCATAGCGCTGGATATCGTCCTTCGTACTGAGGTTGACGACGCAATTGCGCCAGGGGTCGGAACCGGTCGCATAACCGAGCCGCGAACAGGCCGGCCCGTAGATCTGCATCATTTGTTCGGCCTCGGCCTGCTTCTGGGCGGCGCGCTCCTGCGGGGTAGCGCAGCCGGTCAGCGCCAGGGCAGGGAGCACGAGGAGTAGCGGACTCATGAAACGTAGCACTGGACGCATGGAAACCTCCTTGAACAGGCAATAAAACAAAGTATGGCGCATATTCGCCAGTTCTCAGCGTAGGCCAGCCGCGCTGCGCCCGCAAGTCGGCGCCAGCCTCGGCGCTGCGCCGGAATCCACCGACACGAGTCCGCTTGACAATTTGCGAACGCATGGTCTTTTTGTCAATCATCTGGCAAAATCCGGGTTTTCGACAGGGGAACAGGTCCATGCCACACGCTGAACAACCAGGCGACAAGGTGCGAAGGACACGCTGGGGCTTGCGCCTGCTGACCCTGCTGCTGGCGCTGCTGGTGCTGGCCGTCGTCGGCGCCTGGGGCTATCTGCGCGCCAGCCTGCCCCAGCTCGACGGCACCCGCCGCGCGCCGCTGCTGTCCGCCCCGGTGACGGTGGCGCGCGACGCCGACGGCGTGCCCGTCATCAGCGGGGCCAGCCGGCTCGACCTGGCCTACGCGACCGGCTTCGTGCACGGCCAGGAACGCTTCTTCCAGATGGACCTGCTGCGCCGCAGCGCCGCCGGCGAGCTGGCCGAACTGTTCGGGCCGCGCGCGCTCCCGCTCGACCGCGCGCACCGCCTGCACCGCTTCCGCGCCCGCGCCGCCGTGGCGCTGCAGCGCATGAGCCCGGCCGAGCGCACCTTCATCGAACGCTATGCGGCCGGCGTCAACGACGGCCTGGATGCGCTGGCGGCCCGTCCCTTCGAGTACGCGCTGAACGGTGCGGCCCCGCGCCCCTGGGCGCCGACCGATTCGCTGCTGGTGGTATGGGCGATGTATTTCGATTTGCAGGGCAACCAGGAGCCGCGCGAGCTGGCGCGCGGCTGGCTGGCGGCGCGGCTCGACCCGGCCCAGCTGGCCTTCCTGCTGCCCGAAGCCAGCCGCTGGGACGCGCCGCTGGATGCGCCCGCCGTCGCGCCGGCGGCGGCGCCGGTCCCGGCCAGCGCGCCCGCCTGGTGGGGGCGCAAGGATGCGGTGCCGGCGCGCCAGGTGGCGGGCATCGGCTTCACGGATGCGGTCGGCAGCAACAACTATGCGCTGGCCGGCACGCGCACCGCCAGCGGCGCCGCGATCGTGTCCGACGACATGCACCTCGGCCTGCAGCTGCCCAACATCTGGTACCGGCTGGCACTGCGTTTCCCGGACGCGCGCGGCGTGCAGCGGCGCCTGGTCGGGGTCAGCCTGCCGGGCGCGCCGCCGCTGGTCATCGTCGGCAGCAACGGCCATGTGGCCTGGGCCTTCACCAACAGCTATGCCGACACGCTCGACCTGGTGCGCCTGCAGGAAGACCCAGCCCGGCCCGGCGAGGTGCGTACGCCCGCGGGCTGGGAGCGGCCCGCGGAACACGTGGAAACCATCCTGGTCAAGGGCCAGGCGCAGGAACGCCTGCGCGTGCGCGAGACCAGCCTGGGACCGATCCGCGCGGCCGGCGGCGACCTGTACGCGGTGCACTGGGTCGCGCATGCGCCGGAGGCACTGAACCTGAACCACCTGAAGCTGGAAAGCGCCACCACGCTGGACGAGGCACTGGATGCGGCGGCCAGCGACGGCATTCCGGCCCAGAACATCGTGCTCGGCGACGAGCACGGCAACATCGGCTGGACCGTGGCCGGCGCGCTGCCGCGCCGCACGCAGGGCGGCACGCCGGTGTCCTTCCCGCTGTCCGTCGACGGCGCGCTGCCGACCTGGAACGGCCTGTTGAACCCATCCGAGCACCCGCGCGTGGTGAATCCCGCCGGCGGCCAGCTGGTGACCGCCAACAGCCGCCAGCTGGCCGGGCCGCAGGCGTCCGTGCTGGGCGACGCCGGCTTCGACCTCGGGGCGCGCACGCGCCAGCTGCGCGACCACCTGGGGCAGCTGGGCAACAAGACCGCGGTGCCGGAGGTATTCCGCGCCGCCCTCGACGACCGCGCGCTGTACGTGGCGGCCTGGCGCCGGCGCGCCCTGGACGCGCTCGACGACGCGACCGTGGCCGATCATCCGCAGCGCGCTGCCTTCCGCAAGCTGCTGCAGACCAGTTGGGACGGCCATGCCAGCGTGGGCTCGGTCGGCTACCGGCTGGCGCAGCAATTCCGCTGGTCCTTGCACGACCTGCTGTTCGCCGGCGCGAACGCGGAGCTGAAGACGCTCGATCCCAAGGCGACCATGCTGGCCGCGACCACGCGCTGGTCGGACGTGGTCGCGCGCCTGCTGGACGAACGCCCGGCGGCCTGGCTGCCGGCCGGCTACCGCGACTGGCGCGAACTCGAGCTGGCCGCGGTCGACCGCACCATCGCGGAAGTGACGCGCGACGGGGTCCCGCTGGAACAGGCCACCTGGGGGCGCCGCAACACGGCGGCGATCGCGCATCCGTTCACGATGGCGATGCCGTTCCTGGCGCGCTGGCTGGGCGCGCCACCCGACCAGCTGCCGGGCGACGCCAACATGCCGCGCGTGGCCGGGCCGCGCTTCGGGCAGTCGGAGCGGCTGACGGTGTCGCCGGGGCGCGAGGAAGAGGGCTTGTTCGACATGCCCGGGGGACAGAGCGGGCATCCGCTGTCGCCGTTCTTCCTGAAGGGGCACGAGGATTGGGTGAAGGGGGTGCCGAAGCCGCTGTTGCCGGGGAAGGCAGCATATACGCTGACGTTTTCGAGGTAGTGGCCCCGTCGTTCCCGCGGAGGCGGGAACCCATACTGAGTTAAACGAAGTAGGGGAGCTTCGGACTTCGGTAACTCAGCATGGGTCCCCGCCTGCGCGGGGACGACGTTTTACGGCTAACTACTTCGCCCCCAGCGGCACCCACAATTTCTGCAGCATCCCGCTCACCGTCTCCGCCGGCGCCGGCCGCCCCAGATAGAAGCCCTGCACCAGGTCGCAGCCGTACTCCTCCAGCATGCCGAGCTGCTCGCCGGTCTCGACCCCTTCGGCCACCACCACCATCTTCAAGCCGTGCGCCATCGCGATGATGGCGCGCGTGATCGCGGCGTTCTCCGAGTCCTGCGGCAGGCCGCTGATGAAGCTGCGGTCGATCTTCAGCGCGCGCACGTCGAAGCGCTTCAGGTAGTTCATCGACGAGTAGCCGGTGCCGAAATCGTCGATCGACAGGTAGACGCCGATGCCGCGCAGCTGCTCGAGCGTGGCCAGGGTCGCCTTGGCGTCGTCCATCAGCGTGCCTTCGGTCAGCTCCAGTTCCAGCAGGCGCGGGTCGAGGCCGGTGTCGTGCAGGGCCGAGAGCACGATCTGGCTCAGGTTCTCGTCCTTGAACTGCTTGGCCGACAGGTTCACCGCCATGCGCACCGGACGGCGCGCCAGCTTTTGCCAGTGCCGTGCCTGGATGCAGGCGGTGCGCAGCACCCATTCGCCGATCGGCACGATCAAACCGGTCTCCTCGGCCAGCGGGATGAACTCGGTGGGCGAGACGATGCCGCGTTCGGCGTGGCGCCAGCGCACCAGCGCCTCGACGCCGACGATCTCGTTGGAGCGCACGTCGAGCTGCGGCTGGTACAGCAGGTACAGCTCGTCGTTCTGCAGCGCCTTGCGCAGCCCGACCTCCAGCTTCACGTGGCTCATGATCTGCATCGTCAGCGACGACGAGTACAGCTTGGCGTTGTTCTTGCCGCAGTTCTTGGCGTGGTACATCGCGGTGTCGGCAAACTTCAGCAGCGAGGTGCAGTCGTCGCCGTCTTCCGGGAACAGCGAGATGCCGATGCTGGCGGTGACGAAGATCTCGTTGCCCTCGATGAGGAAGGGGCGCCGCATCGCATCCTTGACCCGGTGCGCCACGTTCAGTGCGTGCTCGACCCGCTCCAGGTCGGGGATCAGGATCGTGAACTCGTCGCCGCCGAGGCGCGCCAGGTTGGTGCCTTCGCTGTTGCCGGCGCGGGTCACCAGTTCGGCGCGCGACAGCAGGTCGCTCGGGCGGATGGTCTCGCGCAGGCGCTCCGAGACCTGCTGCAGCAGCTGGTCGCCGACGTTGTGGCCGAGCGTGTCGTTGATGCGCTTGAAGGCGTCCAGGTCCATGAACAGCACGGCGAACTTCTTGTTGCCGATCTTCGAACGCTGCAGCTCGCGCTCCAGCATTTCCAAAAAGGCCTGGCGGTTGGGGATGCCGGTCAGGCTGTCGCAATAGGCCAGGCGCCGGATCTGTTCCTCGGCGCGCTTGCGCTCGCTGATGTCGCGCACCAGGCCCAGCACGTCGGATGAGCCGGTGGCCACCAGGCGCGCCTCGAAATGCTGGGCTTCGCCGAAGCGGATCAGTTCGTACTCGACCGAGCGCACCTGCTGCACCCGCAGCGCCATCTCGACCTGTTCCAGCATGCGCTCGGCGATCTCGGGCGGCAGTACCTCGCTGACGTGCTTGCCGACGCAGTCGTCGGCCTGGTAGGCGTGCGGCGGCAGGCCGCGGCTGGCCCGGCCCGGGTGGTCGCGGCCCGGTTCGTAGTCGAGGTAGATGCCGTCGCGCGACATGCGGAAGAAGGTGTCGGGAATGGCCGCCAGCACCGCGCGGTTCTGGGCGTCGGCGATGCGCAGGCGCACGATGGCATCGCTGGCGCGCAGCACGTACAGCACGCGGTGCCCGAGGATCGGCCAGTTGATCGGCTTCGACACGAAGTCGGTGGCGCCGGCCTCGTAGGCGTTGGTGACGGCTTCCAGGTCGTCGCCGCCGGTCACCATCACGATCGGCACGCTGGCGCCGTTGGCGGCATCGCGGATCGCGCGGCAGGCGGCGAAGCCGTCCATGTTGGGCATCTCGACGTCCATCAGGATCAGGTCGGGCGAGCGCTCGCGCGCCAGCGCCACGGCCTGGACGCCGTCCTCGGCTTCGATGGCGTCCAGGCCGACGCCGTCGAGCATCTCGACCATCAGCAGGCGCATCACCGGATCGTCGTCGGCGACCAGCACCGTCGCAGGAAGATTCGCGGGCCGACCGCCAGCCTGGCTGGCGCGCTGGTTGGCATTGGGGGCTGGCATGTCAGGTTTCCTTCTCAAGCATCGCAGTGAGCGAATGGCGGACCGCCTGGAACTCGTGTTCCATGTCGGTCAGGATGGCGTCGGCGCCTTCGGTGGTGTCGGCGCGGCCCAGGTGTTCCATCGTCTTGCACAGCGCGGCCAGCGCTTCGGCGCCGACGTTGGCGCTGGCCGACTTTAGCGTATGGGCGATGCGGCGCACGTTGCCGGTGTCGAAGCCGTCGATCGCGCGCCGCAGCGTCGACAGCTGCTGCGGGGTGTCGTCGACGTAAGCCGCGATCACCTTCTGCACCAGCGCGTCGCCGCGTTCGCGCGACAGCATGCGGATCTTGTCGAGCGCGGCGCGGTTGATCACGTCGCGCTGGATCACCTCGACCGATTCGGGCGGCAGGCGCGGCGGCTCGTCGTCGTGGTGCACGGTGGCGGCCAGCGGCAGCGCCATCCAGCGCCCGATCACGGCAGCCAGTTCCTGCTGGGTGAAGGGCTTCGACAGGTAATCGTCCATGCCGGCGGCGAGGCAGGCTTCGCGGTCGCCCTGCAGTGCGTTGGCGGTGATCGCGATGATCGGCAGCACGCGTCCGCGGCCAAGCTCGCGCTCTTCGCGCCGGATCGCGGCGGTGGCGGCGAAACCGTCCATCACCGGCATCTGGCAATCCATCAGCACCGCATCGTATTCGCCGACGCCGACGCCCGCGCCCGGACCGTTGCCGTTGCCGGCGCGCGCCCGTACCGCCTGCAGGGCCTGCTCGCCGTTGCCGACGCAGTCGACACGCAGGTCCAGGCTTTCCAGCATCGCCTTGGCCACCTCGATGTTGACCGGGTTGTCCTCGGCCAGCAGCACGTGGCGCGCGCGCCGCACGGGCTTGGCGTCGGCGCCGCCCGGCTGCAGGCGCTGCGGCGGCATGAAGCGCAATGCCGGCGCCACCTGGCCGCGCGGTCGCGTCGCCAGGCAGGCGAACAGGTCGGCCGCGCGTGCCGGCTTGATCAGCTGGTAAGCCACGCCGGCTTCGCGCCGCTGCACCGGATCGGCGGCCAGCTTCTCGGGCGACAGCAGGACCAGGCGGGTGGCGCGCGTGGCCGGGTCCGACTTGATGCCGGCGGCCAGCAGCAGGCCGCTGCCGTGTTCGAGCTCCATGTCGAGGATCGCGGCGTCGTAGGGCCGGCCGGCGCGCGCCGCTTCCTGCAGGCGTTCCAGCGCTTCGTCGGCGGATTCGGCGCCGTCGCATTCGATGCGCCAGGCGGCCAGGTGGCGTTCCAGGCCGATGCGGCTGGTCTCGCGCTCGTCGACCACCAGCACGCGCAAGCCTTCGATGGTGTGCTGCTGGTCGCCCGGCGCGTCCGGATCGACGCGGCGCTTGTCGAAGGCCACCGTGAACCAGAACACCGAGCCGCGCGCTTCCGCGCCCTGCATCAGCGCGGTATCGACGCCGATCGCGCCGCCCATCAGTTCCACCAGCTGCTTCGAGATCGCCAGCCCGAGGCCGGTGCCGCCGTACTTGCGGGTGGTCGAGTCGTCGGCCTGCGAAAAGGCTTCGAAGATGCGCCCGCGCGCCTCGCGCGAGATGCCGATGCCGGTGTCGTGCACCTCGAAACGCAGCATCACCGCCTGGTTGTCCTCGCTGGCGATGCGGATCCTGGCGAGGATGCGGCCCTCGTTGGTGAACTTGATCGCGTTGCCCAGCAAATTGGCCATGATCTGGCGCAGCCGGTTCGGGTCGCCGCAGATCGCCACCGGGATGTCGTTGGCGATGTCGAAGTGCAGCAGGATGTTCTTGGCCTCGGCCTGCGGGGTGTAGACCGTGTGGATGTCGTCCAGCAGGTCCCACAGGTTGAAGTTGATGTACTCGACCGTCAGCTTGCCGGCTTCGATCTTGGAAAAGTCGAGGATGTCGTTGATGATCACCAGCAGGTGCTCGCCCGACTGCTTGACCAGGCGCGTGTAGTTGCGCTGGGTCTCGGTCAGCTCGGTCCCGAGCAGCATCTCGGTCATGCCCAGCACGCCATTCATCGGGGTGCGGATTTCGTGGCTCATGGTGGCCAGGAAAGCGCTCTTGGCGCGGCTGGCCGCTTCGGCCGCGTTCTTGGCCTTTTCCAGCTGCTCGGTGCGTACCGAGACCTGGCGTTCCAGCTCGTCGCGGTGGTGGGTCAGCGCCGCGCCGCGGCCCTCGACCTGGGCCAGCATGGTGTTGAAGCTGTCGATCAGCGTGCCCAGTTCGTCGGTGCGCGAATGGGCGATGCGCAGCGTATAGTTCTGGCTGGCGGCGACCTTCTGCGCGGTGTTGATCAGCTTGCCGATCGGGTCGGCGATGCCGCGCCGCACGCGCCGCGCCTGCAGCAGCGCAACCAGCAGGGCGACCGCCATCGCCGCCGCCATCACGCCCAGCGCGCCCAGCAGGTCCAGCCACATGGGGAGCTGGTCGGCTTCGATCATCACCACGCCGACCGGCGGGTGATCGTCGCTGCCGATCGCGCGGTACACGCGCATCGCGCGGAGCCAGGGCAGGCTGCCCTGCAGGTTGGCCTGTTCCAGCGCGGCTGCGTCGAGGCCGGGCAGTGGAGGCGGCTCGACTGCCGCCGCGCCGTCGGGCGTGGCGTCCGCGCCCTCGCGTTGCGGCGCGCGCCAGGCGGCGAACACGCGCCCCTTGCGGTCGTACAGCACGGCCGCGCCCAGGCTGCGCTGGACCTGCAGCGAGGCCAGCACCTGGCCGGCCAGGCGGCGGTCGTTGAACTGCAGGGCATCCAGGCTGTTGGCGGCGACCACGCCGGCCAGCGCCGACAGCTGCATCGCTTCGGCACGCCGATGGGCCAGCACCGAGCTCACCGCGAACGCGAGATAAGCGACCAGCAGTGCGCTGGCGGCAGCCACCACGCACATGCTCGTCAATTTCTGGTTCAGGCTGGAACGCTCTCGATTCAGCATGGCTCGGACCGGTCGTGGCACTGCGAACGAGTCCGTCGGGCACGGGCTCACCATGCAGGAAGGCAAGTTCCCGCAAGAAACGACTATAGGGGAGGGCCATGGGCGCGCGTTTGCGTTATCGCAAATGCAAAAGGAAAGGGACGCTTGCGGCGTCCCTTTGTGGATGAGCGGTGCTACGGCGTCTTTAACAACAGCCGCCGCTCCGGCCGCTGCCGTAGCGCGCCGCCTGCCGCTCGCGGAAGAATTCCTCGTAGCTCATCATGGGCTCGCCCGGATGGGTCTTTTCCATGTGGGCCACGTAGGTGTCGTATTCCGGCAGGCCGACCATCAGGCGCATGCTTTGCCCGAGGTAGCGGCCGGCCTGTGCGAGCGTGCTGAACATCACTGCACCTCGGCCACCGACGCCGCTGCCGGCGCCGGTACGTACGGGGTTTCCTTGACGCTCGGGCGCGCATCCTTGCGTGCCGCCAGCGCCGTCCGGATACCGTACACCACGACCGACAGCACCACCAGCATGAAGAAGGCGCACAGGGTGGCGTCGACGTAGTCGTTGAAGATGATGCGGCTCATCTGCTCGGGCGACTTGGCCGGGGCCAGCACCTGGCCCTGGTCGAGCGCGGCCTGGAACTTCTTGGCATGCGAGACGAAGCCGATCTTCACGTTTTCGTGGAAGATCTTCTGCCAGCCGGCGGTCAGCGTGCAGATCAGCAGCCAGATGGTCGGGACGATCGTGACCCAGGCGTACTTGCCGCGCTTCATCTTGAACAGCACCACGGTGCCCAGCGTCAGCGCGATACCGGCCAGCATCTGGTTGGCGATGCCGAACAGCGGCCACAGCGTGTTGATGCCGCCCAGCGGATCGACCACGCCCTGGTACAGGAAGTAGCCCCAGGCCGCCACGCACAGGCCGGTGGCGATCAGGTTGGCGGGCAGCGAATCGGTGCGCTTGAACGACGGGGCAAAGGCGCCCAGCAGGTCCTGCAGCATGAAGCGGCCGGCGCGGGTGCCCGCGTCAACCGCGGTCAGGATGAACAGCGCCTCGAACAGGATCGCGAAGTGGTACCAGAAGGCCATCATGGCCTTGCCGCCGACCGCGTTCGACAGGATGTGCGCCATGCCCACGGCCAGGGTCGGGGCGCCGCCGGCGCGCGAGATGATGGTGTGCTCGCCGACGTCGGTCGCCATCTGGGTCAGCATCTGCGGCGTGACCACGAAGCCCCAGTTCGAGACCGCGGCAGCCGCGCTTTCGGCGGTGGTGCCGAGCAGGGCGGCCGGGCTGTTCATCGCGAAGTAGACGCCCGGCTCGATGGTCGAGGCGGCCACCAGCGCCATGATGGCGACAAAGGATTCCATCAGCATGCCGCCGTAGCCGATGAAGCGGGCGTGGGTCTCGTTCTCGATCATCTTCGGGGTGGTGCCCGACGAGATCAGCGCGTGGAAGCCGGACACGGCGCCGCAGGCGATGGTGATGAACAGGAACGGGAACAGCGAGCCGGACCAGGCCGGGCCGGTGCCGTCGATGAAGCGGGTCACGGACGGCATCTGCAGGTGCGGCGCCACGAACACGATGCCCAGCGCCAGCGCCAGGATGGTGCCGATCTTGAGGAAGGTCGACAGGTAGTCGCGCGGCGCCAGCAGCAGCCACACCGGGATCACGGAAGCGACGAAGCCGTAGCCGATCAGCATCCAGGTCAGCTGGGTGCCGGTGAAGGTGAACATCGGGCCCCAGGTCGGCGAATCGTGCACCCACTGGCCGCCGACGATGGCCAGCATCAGCAGCACGAAGCCGATCAGCGAGACTTCGCCGATGCGGCCGACGCGGATGTAGCGCGAGTACACGCCCATGAACAGGGCGATCGGGATGGTGGCCATCACGGTGAACGAGCCCCACGGCGAACCGGTGAGTGCCTTCACCACGATCAGCGCCAGCACCGCCAGGATGATCACCATGATCATGAAAGTGCCGAACAGCGCGATCACGCCGGGGATCTCGCCCATCTCGGACTTGATCAGGTCGCCCAGCGAGCGGCCGTCGCGGCGCATCGACATGAACAGCACGATGAAGTCCTGTACCGCGCCGGCGAACACGACGCCGGCCAGGATCCACAGCATGCCGGGCAGGTAGCCCATCTGCGCGGCCAGGACCGGGCCCACCAGCGGACCGGCGCCGGCGATCGCGGCGAAGTGGTGGCCGAACAGCACGAAGCGGTTGGTCGGCACGTAGTCCAGGCCGTCGTTGTATTTATAGGCCGGGGTCTGGCGGCGCGCATCCAGGCCGAACACCTTGTCGGCAATGTACAGGCTGTAGAAGCGGTAGGCGATCAGGTAGACGCAGACGGCGGCGACGACGACCCAGACCGCGTTGATGGATTCGCCGCGGTGCAATGCGACGTAAGCGAGCGAGCCGGCGCCCGCGAGCGAAAGCGCAGCCCAACCGAGCTGGCTTGTAAGACGATTCATATGACTCCTCCGATGGATACTTTCTGCGTTGACCGGCCTGGACCGGCTGTACGGACATGCAAGGTCCGCTTACATTTTTTGCAGCATGCCGGTCAGTATCTTGCACCGGTCGGCGACCGGCAAGCGCATGATTACTGAGCCGTCTACGTACCATCACGTAGCCCGCCCGCAGAAAACTGCCGAGCGCGCCCGACTGATCGATCGTACAATTTCATGTTACGACGAAAACAAGCGGAAAGCAGCACGCACGCCATCAAGCGTGTGGCATCAAGCGAATTGAAATGAAACTGAGGCAGAAGGTCATATTCCTGGCGATCGCGCCGCTGATCCTGGCACTGTGCGCGATCGCGCTGTTCGTGCGCCAGCAGGCGGTCACGCTGGCGCACGAGCAGCACGCCACCATCCAGCAAGCTTACCTGGCCAGCCGCGAGTCCGAGCTGAAGCACTACGTGGAACTGGCTTCGCATGCGATCGCGCACCTGACGGCTTCCGGCCGCAGCGACCCGGCCACGCTGGAGGAGGCCAAGCGCATCCTGCAGTCGCTCGGCTTCGGCGACGACGGCTATTTCTTCGTCTACGACATGCGGGGCCGCAACCTGATGCACCCGCGCCAGCCGGAACTGGTCGGGCGCGACCTGTGGAACCTGCGCGACCAGTATGGCGCCCCGACCATCCAGAACCTGGTCAAGGTGGCGCGGCAGGGCGGCGGGCTGGTGCGCTACAACTGGGTGAAGCCGAGCAGCGGGTCAAGCCCCGGCAAGCCGGTGCCCAAGCTCGGCTACGTGGTGCCGATCGCCGGCTGGGGCTGGATCATGGGCAGCGGCCTATACCTGGACGACATCCAGGCCACGCTGAACCAGGTCGACGCGCGCCAGTCGCGCAACATCGAGACCACGCTGTGGTGGATCGCCGGCATGGCGATCCTGTCGGCGCTGGCGGTGGGCAGCGCCGGGCTGGCGCTCAACATCAGCGAATCGCGCGTGGCCGATGCCAAGCTGAAGGCGCTGGCGCAGCGCGTGGTCGACGGCCAGGAGCAGGAGCGGGCGCGCCTGTCGCGCGACCTGCACGACGGCATCAGCCAGTGGCTGGTGTCGATCAAGCTGCAGATCGAAGCCGGCATCATCCGTATGAAGGGCAACGCCGAGCAGCAGCAGAAGGCGCACGCCAGCTTCGAGCGCACCGCCGAGGAATTGAATAAAGTGCTGGGCGAAGTGCGGCGCATCTCGCACGGACTGCGCCCGGCACTGCTCGACGACCTCGGCCTGGCGGCGGCGCTGGATCACCTGGCCGGGGAATTCTCGCAGCACAGCGGGATGCCGGTCAGCTTCAGCGGTAGCGGTGCATTGGACAATCTGTCGCCGGCGGTGTCGACGGTGCTGTTCCGCATCGCCCAGGAAGCCCTGACCAATATCGAACGCCATGCCGGCGCCGGCCGCATCGCACTCCGGCTGGAACGCAGCGGCGGCCGCGGGACGCCGGACCGGGTCCTGCTCACCGTCATCGACGACGGCGCCGGCTTCGATGCGCAGGACGTCGAAACCCACCCCCAGCGCGGCATCGGCCTGCGCAACATGGCCGAGCGCCTGGACGCCGTCGGCGGCACGCTCGGCATTTCCTCGACCGCGGCCGGCACCACCGTCTGCGCCAGCGTCGAACTCAAGGATTGAACACGATGACCGATACGATTACCCCCGTCCACATCATGCTGGTCGACGACCACCCGCTGGTGCGCGACGGCCTGCGCGCGCGCCTGGAAGCGGTGCCGCACTTCTGCGTGGTGGCCGAGGCCGACTCCGGCGCCGAAGCCCTGGCGCTGGCCGATGCCGGCGAAACCGCGGTCGACCTGGTCCTGATGGACATCACCATGCGCGAGGGCAGCGGCATCGACGCCACGTTCCAACTCACGCGGCGCCATCCCGGCATCGCGGTGCTGATGCTGTCGATGCACGACAAGCTCGAATACGTGACCCAGGCGATGCAGGCCGGCGCGCGCGGCTACGTGCTGAAGGACGCGCCCGGCAAGGACATCGTGCTGGCGATCGATACCGTGATGGCCGGCGGTATCTACTACAGCACGGCGCTGGCGCGCCAGCTGGCCCGCCCGGCGGTGAGCCAGGACAACCAGCTGACCTCGCGCGAGCAGGAAGTGCTGCAGCACATCGCCAACGGCGAGTCCAACAAGACCATCGCGCGCGCGCTGGACCTGTCGGTGCGCACGGTCGAGACGCACCGCCTGAACATCAAGCGCAAGCTCGGCATCGAAGGGCAGGCCGAGCTCATCAAGTTCGCTGTCCAGCACGTACATTTCGGCAGCGGGGCCGCCTGAGAACGACCATGCTGCCGATGTGTCTGGAATGCATCGGTTTAGTTGCTTTCTGATAATGCTTGCACTATATTAAGTGCATACACAATCATGCCGTCGCGTCCATGGCCTTACCCCCGCCACCGTTGGTTGAAGTCCATCCTGTCGCCAACGCGCAAAACGAATGGGTCGCGCTCCTGCTGCGCGGCGCAGCCGGCAGCCTCGCCGTCGACGCCGCCGCCCTGCGCGCGCTATTCGCCACCCCGGAGCTGCTGGCCGCGGTGGCGCCGCTCGACTGCATCGTCCTGCTCGATGCAGTCGCCGTCCTGACCCCCGCCATTCTCGACCTGCTGCCGCCGAATCGCGTGCTGCTGGCCGTGCGCGCGTCCGCGCTGGCCGCGGAGGGCGCGCCGCGCCGCCTGGCCGAGCTGCAGCTGGCCGGCTACCGCATCCTGGTCGACGGTGTGGCGCCGGGCGTGGCGCCGCCGCCGGCCCTGCGCGGCGTGGCGCGCGATTGCGCCGAGGGCATACCTGCACCGCTGTCGCTGTCGCCGCTGTCCGGGCCGCACCTGGCACGCGGCGTCGACAGCCTCGCCGGTTTCCAGGCCTGCGCGAATGCCGGCTTCCACTGGTTCGAAGGCGATTATCCGCTGGCCCGCCCGCATCGCGACGACAAGCGCGGCGACGACGGCAGCACCCGCAAGCGCCTGCTCACCCTGCTGGCGCTGCTGGCGCGCGACGCCGACCAGCGCGAGCTGGAGCACCAGCTGAAGCAGGACCCGGCGCTCTCCTACCACCTGCTTAAACTGGTGAACTCGGCCGCATTCTCGGGCGGCACCGAGATCGCCAGCTTCGGCCAGGCCATCAGCCGCCTCGGCCGGCGCCAGTTGCAGCGCTGGCTGCAACTGCTGCTGTACGCACGCACCGACCCCGACGGCCCGCCGAACCTGCTGCTGCCGCTCGCCGCGCTGCGCGGCGCCACGCTGGAAGCGCTATGCCAGCGCGACGGCGGCGACCGCGACGCCCAGGACCTGGCCTTCATGGCCGGCGTGTTCTCGCTGCTCGACTGCCTGTTTGACATGCCGATGGCCGACATCGTGGCCGACCTGGCGCTGCCGCCAGAGGTCGAGGCCGCGCTGCTGCGGCGTGCAGGCCGGCTCGGACGGCGCCTGCAACTGGCGGCGTCCGGCCGGCCCGACCCGGCGGCGCTGGTGGGCGGGGCCGTCCATCCCGCCGACTGGTGGCAGGCCCAGCTCCACGCCTGGCACTGGGCGATCGAGGTGGCGCGCAATGTCTGAACTGCGCGCGGCCGTGCAGCCGCCGATCGACCTGGCCGCCGGCAGCGCCGCCGTGTGCGATGCCGTCCTCAAGCTGCGCGGCGACGCGTTGTATGCGGCACTCGGCCGGATCGCGGCGGCGCTGCTGTCCAGCCCCGAGGGCAGCTTCCGGCCGGCGCCGCGCTGCGCGGATGCGGAAGAGGGCGCGCTGGCGCTAGACGTGTGCGTGGGCGGCGAATGCTTCGGCCACTACCGCGTGGCCGGGCGCGCCTACTGTCTCGACGACCGGCGCCAGCTGGACAGCCTGGCCGGCCTCACCGCCACGCTGCTGCAGATGCACGTGCTCGCCCAGCGCACCACGCACGCCTACGCCCAGGTCGAGGCCGAGCTGGCGCACCAGTCGCAGATCCTCGACCAGATCCACGAATCGGTGCTGACCACCGACCGCATGGGCTACATCACCAGCTGGAACCGCGGCGCCGAACAGCTGTTCGGCTACAGCACGCTGGAAGCGGTCGGGCGCCATATCCTGTTCCTGTACGCCGATGCGGACGCGCATCAACAGCCGGATTATCTTCCGGACGCGTTTGCGGAGCAGGGCGGGCGCATGATGGAGGTGCGGCGCCGAAAGAAGTCCGGTGAGGTCTTCTGGGCCAGCCTGTCGCTGTCGCCGCTGCGCGACGTCGAAGACCGCCCGATCGGCCTGATCGCCTACCTCACCGACATCACCGAGCGCAAGCGCGCCGAAGAGCGCCTGCACCACCTGGCCTATTACCAGGAACTGACCGGCCTGCCCAACCGCACCCTGTTCGGCCGCCTGGTCGACCAGGCCCTGACGGTGGCCCAGCGCAACGAGGGCACCGCCTGCGTGCTGTACATCGACCTGAACCGCTTCAAGCTGATCAACGGCACCCTCGGCCGCCGCGTCGGCGACGAGCTGCTGCGCCAGGTGGCCGAGCGCTTCCGCAGCGCGCTGCGCGACGAGGACGTGGTGGCCCACCTGTCCGGCGACGAATTCGCGGTCGGCCTGTTCGACATCCGCCAGCACTTCGAAGCCACCACGGTGGCCCAGAAACTGCAGGCCGCGCTGGCCGCACCCTTCAAGATCCAGGACCACGACCTGCGCGTCGGCGCCAGCGTCGGCATCGCCGTCTACCCGCAGGACGGCCAGGACGCCGAGACCCTGCTGCGCATGGCCGACATCGCGATGGAACGCGCCAAGGAAAAGGCCGAGAACCCGGACCACAGCGTCGCCTTCTACCGCATGGACATGAACGAAGGCATGCAGCAGCGCATGCAGATCGAGTCCGGCCTGCGCCACGCCCTCGGCCATGGCGAACTGGTGCTGCACTACCAGCCGAAGTTCGAAGTCGGCAGCAGCCGCCTGGTCGGCGCCGAAGCCCTGGTGCGCTGGCACCATCCGCAGCGCGGCATGGTTCCGCCGAGCGAATTCATCCCGCTGGCCGAAAGCACCGGCCTGATCGTGCAGGTGGGCGAGTGGGTGCTGGAAGAAGCCTGCGCCCAGGCCGCGGTGTGGCAGGGCGCCGGCCTGCCGCCGTTCCGCCTGGCGGTGAACGTCTCGGCGCGCGAATTCACCGATTCGCTCCCGGGCCGCGTGGCCGACACCCTGGCGCGCTACCGCCTCGACCCGTCCTGGCTCGAACTCGAGATCACCGAGAGCACGCTGATGGACGACATCGACGCCGTGATCGCCATCATGGACCGCATCAGCGCCCTCGGCGTGGCGCTGTCGCTGGACGACTTCGGCACCGGCTACTCGAGCCTGTCGTACCTGAAACGCTTCCCGATCGACACCCTCAAGATCGACCGCTCCTTCACCAACGGCCTGCCGCTCGACAGCAGCGACTGCGCGATCGCCAGCACCATCATCAGCATGGGACGCAGGCTGGGACACCGGGTGATCGCCGAGGGTGTCGAGACGCTGGAACAGCTGGAGTTCCTGCGCGAGGCCGGCTGCGACGAGGTACAGGGGTATCTGTACGGGAAGCCGCTGCCGGCCTACGAGTTCGAGCTGGGGTTGCGGGAGAACTGGCTGCTCATCGTGGAGTGACTTGTGGCCGGGTGGGGGTGCTCGTCCGTTTCGCTGGCCGGGTGCGGGCTTGTTTATGTATAATGCCGGTTCCTCAAGGAAGCGTGGCCGAGTGGTTGAAGGCAGCAGTCTTGAAAACTGCCGACGGGGGAACCCGTTCGTGAGTTCGAATCTCACCGCTTCCGCCATTTCCATGTCCGTTGTCACCCGTTCTCGTCCATAAATTCGTCTGTCTCCTATGACGATAACTTTCGTTTGTTCGAGCTCATCCGTTAAAAAGCGCTACAATCCGCACCATAAGTGTGGGTAGGGATGGGGGTAGACTATGGCGCGCAAAGTCAACAAATTTGTCCGCTCTCGCGGTCAACAGGACGACGAAGCCCGGCTACTATGCCGATGGCAATAACTTGTATTTGCAAGTGTCTGCATCAGGTACGAAAAGTTGGATCTTCCACTTTACTCTCCATTGGCCGGCTTCCCTACCCATCGTGAAGGGACCATTTGATGGTAACGCTAAAAAATTTCTTCACAAGATCAATACGCATAGGCTCGGTAGACGCAGCGCGCGTACCCGAATTGAAGCCGGCTCTGACAGGACCACTTCGGGCAAAGAACGATTTAGTTGGCGGCGAAATCGCTTTCGCCCGATAGTTTTGATACGTCTACATCAACTCGAACGGTGAAAGCACCCCTGAAAGAAAGTCCGGTCGATCTTCTTCGACAACGAGCCAAAGCGTCGGCCCATCCTTGACTTGCGCGTCGCGCAGAACATTCTCGATAGGGTGCATCGCTGAGAGAAGCTGCTTGTTCGGTATCCTTATCAGTTCCAACTCGAGATGGGCTTCTTCGATGGTCATTCCAAGGCGGTCGTGCTTGACGTTGACGCTAGTATTTAAGAATTTGGCCAGACCCAATTCGGATACCAGCCACCAAGAACTTTGAAACCGCACTGGAAGGAATGAAAAAGAATGCATCAGCATTACCTGCCGTGCATGAGCTACGGGCTGCCATGGCTCTACTGCAATGGGAGACTTAACCATCACATTGCCAACAGTTCGCTTTACTTCTGCCATTAGTGCTTCCTCTAGTCCAATGCACAACTCGATTGCAGCTTCCGTAGCATGGCGGGCGTAGGCGCCGGTATGCATCGCATCATTGCGAGCCTTTCTAACGATCTGGTATAACGCGTCAAAGGTTTTAAATTGAGACTTCGGTGTTTTGGCGAGCCGCTTAAAAACCGGTGACTTCAATGCGTATGCGCAGATTCTATCCTCGTACGCGCCAAGGTCTGCTTGTCTCCCCAGCAGGCGAAGCCCCAGTGCTTCGAGGGCGAAACATATTTCGGTGAAGGACTCCGCGTCCGCAAGGGCAGCATACCTTGCTGCTCGAAATTCATCTCGATAATGAAGGCACTCTTCGTCTTTCAAAACACGCATTGCCTGAGGTGTCGACTTACGCATTGAACGTCTTCATCTTTACGGGCGTCCATCCGAGGTTGCAGTGATTTTGCATGTTATCGGCAACAATTATTAACAAATACCTGTGTGACTAAATGCGTTTTAGTCTTGCTAACAGGCCGAAGCGTCCGTTGCTGTCGAGGCCGGTGAAAGTCGCAATCCGGGCAAGGTTCCGGATGGCAGCTGGCGGGTCCGAGTTTTCGATCACGATGAACTGCACCTCGTTCTCGAGGCTGGCTAGGTGCTTGTAGAAATGCTCGGCGAGGCTGGTTGTCTTGAGCATTGCTTCATCGTCGGATAGTTCGCCGTGTCTCGAGGACATCGGCTCCCGATACGTGAGCAATGGGGTGTCGAGAACGAGGAATCCAGGGTGGGGGAGGTTGTTCTCAATGCAATATACGATGACGGCGACTTTAAAGGCAGCATGGAGGATTGCTCGAACACCCTTACCGTTCGCGGCGCGGCGCTTGCCGGCAACCCTGATGTCGTTGGTTTTTTCGTCGAACTGAACCTTGTCTGCGTTGGGGAAGTGCCAGGCCGTCAATACAGCTTTCAGGGTTTCGCCAAATTTGAACATGGTGGTCGAGTCTGGACCTACCTGTAGTGCTTCGCCTTCGTACTTGGTTGGCTCGGCGTCGATTTCGGCCCGTCGGGTGACCAGTTTTTCGCGACGTTGGTAGAGGTCAAGGACTTTGATGAGTTCGGCTCGCTTTGAGGCATACGTTTCATAGCGCTCTCGCAACGAGGCTTCATGCGGACGTGCTTCGTGAATACTCGAGTCTATCTCGTCAGCCTTTGCCGCGACTTGGGAAATGGTCTGGCTAAGGCTCAGGACGTGTGTCTCAAGCGAGCTAATGGTCTGGGCTAGCTCGTGTCGCTCTCGTTCGATTTTTTGAGCTTCAGCGGCCGCAGCTAGGTGAGCCATCAAGATATCTTCTGCCGCGTGGTTGTGCTTTTGCGCGTCCGACGATGCGCCGCAGACTGGGCAGTCCATGTTGGCCATCGTCACGAGCACGAAGCCGCCTTCCTCGATCGACTGCAGGCGCTGCAGGTCCGAATTGTAGACTGTTTGCAGTTTGGCGAAGCGGTGCAGCGTCAGGTCTAGCTCACTTGCTTGGTCTTGCAACTGGCAGCGGTAATCGGTAGCACTCCGCCGTTCGATAATAAGGCTGTCGAGCTTTTTCTGGGCATCTTGCAACTGGGCGGACAAGTCGTCGGCACTCCGATTCAGCCGCTCAAGTTGCTCTTCGGTTTCCTTCTCGTCCGGTGGGTTCTCGCCAAGTTCGGCCTCGAGTTGAAAAATCATCTCGTTCACCAACTCGATCTTGGCGGCCTTGGCCGCCTTTCGTTCGGACGACTTCGGGACTGTTACGATAGCGGAATCGTCGGTTCCGGTGGTAAGGAGCTTGAAGAGGTTCTGTTCGAATGGGCGTTCGGACGGCGACCCAGAGACAAAAATGGGGCTTTTCTGGGCGATAATGTCATGCTCGGACACCACGGCATAGGACGACAGAAGACGGATAGACAGTGTGTCCTTTGCTCCACTGCTATCTCGTACTATTTGCTTACCGGCAAGCCCGATCGCATCGAGCAGCAAGTGTGAGACGGTATCGGTGCGCTTGGAGTCGTGCTGTTGGCGTAGCGCTACGCTGTGGTCGGGGATACCGCTCTTGACCAGACCTTCATAAAGCCTGAAGTGGCCCCCTCGGGTAGCGCGATATAGTGTGACATCGCGCCTATCGGGTAGTGTGAGGCCCAGCCAGACAGCGTCGTAATCAACGATCTCGTCAGTCTCGGGCAGACTTTTGGCTGCTCCGAGCATGAATAAAATAGCTTTCGAGGTGAATGACTTCCCGGTGTTCGAGGCACCAAAGATGATATTGAGGCCATCGTTGAACTCGAGTTCCGCAGGATCGATGTTAGGGCCAGTGAAGGTGATGTGACGTAATCGCATGCCGGTCATGTCGGAAGTCTCTTCGGCAGGTCGGTGGTCCGAAACTCAGCAGTCCAACGTCCGATTCGCTTTTCGATCAAGGCCCGCATCTCGGTGGCCTTTAGGCCAGCGAAGTGGTCCGCCATCCACTTAGCTCGATGTTTGAGTGCGACCGAGTAAGGCGTCTGCAGGAGATCAAGATAGCTCGGAGCTTCTTCGCTGGCGCTGAACTCGATGCCGGCCTCAGTCTCGAACACCTCGACTAGATGCACTTGCTGCATCAAGCGGAGACTTTTCTCGACTAACTGACGACGAACTAGGAGTTCCCCCGCGCGGTTGGGTAAGTCAGGATGCAAACTTTCGGGCACATCCTGGCCATCGAGGTCACCGGTATGAACGACGAGATGGTCGAGCCAGGTCATCTCTATCAGGTCACAACGACGGGGGTAGAATGCCTCTAGCACGACTAGTGCCCGGATGCCAGTCTCGAGCGTGCTATTGAAGGGATGCCCATTCAAGGCTTTGCGTTCTAGCGATGCCACGGTAAGCGCCCCTCATTCGCGAATTGGTGACAGGTTCCTTGCTTGACCTGAGGACCTGCGTGCTTGCCGAGAATGCCGGACGGTTGCAGAATGGCTGCCTGTTTCATCACTTGGTTGAGCCTGGCGAGACCATTTACATGATCGTCGCCATGGGTATCAACAACCCCATGGTAGATTTCATCTTTGAAAGTGACCAGATAGTCCTCAGGCGTAGAGTCTCGGTAAAAGCGATCGAATGCCACGGAATCGAAAAAGCGGGTGCGCTGGTTGCGGAGATGCGTGCCGAACTCGGGGCAGCCCATTGCGGCTGCGGCATCTGGGTAAGAGCCAGGCCTCTTTTCTCCGTAGAGTTTGAGGAGCTGACCGATGTAGGCGGACTCGTTGGTCTGTATCTCCGCTGGAACAACCCCTCGGGGCGAGGGGCCGGGATCATCGCTAAACCACTTAACTAAGGCGGGTTTGCACGCGGGCTCATCCGCGAGCCGTGTCGCGTCGAGCCAGTAGATCTGGGTGAAATCGAAAGCTTTGATTTTTGCTTCGATTTCCGAACTAAGTGTGATGGTTTGGTTGTCGACAAGCCGCCCGGCTATATTAGTGTTCCATCGGTCAAGGAAAGCTTTCCTGAATCGCTCGGGATGGGCGATAAATTGCTGCACCGTCCGGGCAACTCCATGCGGTGCCACAAAGGTGTACGCGCGCGGTAATGAATACGCACCGGCCGCCGAATGCATGAAAATTTTACCGAGCTCGACGAAAGCTGAAGTCTCGGACAAGGATTTGTTAAGCTGCTTGCACTGGAAGTTATCCCAGGGACCTTCCATGCGTTGGTCCGTCACGTAACCTGTGACGTCGCGGCCCATGTCACCCGAGCCACGCCATAATTCGTGACCATGGTAGTCCTTGTAACGTTGTGCTAGCCAGTCGTTAACGAAGTCCTCTAGACGGTCCGCTGGAAGAGCGCGGATCAGGATAGCGTGGTTGATACGCACGATTGCTCCCATTGCTGATCCTCAATTATGCCGTTGTCTTTCAAGCATCGCAATGATGATGTTGCGAATCTTTATTGGCCTTTGGCCACTGTACCAACATAAGAGTGCCTGACCAAACTCTAGCTTGCTGTGGGGGAACCAAGCCCTGTACACTGAACCTTTGCGTAGGTCTGCAACCGGCCCAACGCATGCATTAGCAATCTCAACCTTGGGGGGCCGATGTCGAGACGTATTGAAGAGATTCAAGTTAACCGTTTTTTTAACCATCCAGCATTGGATCTCGATACCCCCATATACCGGTTTGTGCCCTGGCGGTGGGCAAAAGATTTGCTCGTGGACGGAAACTTGGCACTGGTCCGTCCTGAGACCTGGGACGATCCCTATGAATTAGTAAATCGTCCAATTCGGGTGCGCGTGTCCGATAAACACGGCAAACAAGCCGACAAAGTGCTCGACGGCCATAACTTTCAGGTCTTTTCGCAATCGTGGACTACTAGGTGCATGGCAGACACGATGCTGCGTGCCTACTCCAGACTCACGCCCAAGACTCAAGGGGATGATACGAGTCACCCCGCCTTCACACCTGAACTGCATGCGACCGAGGCGATCCAAATTTCGACCACCATCGGTAAATTGGCAGCAGCTATCGATTTCGGGCTGCAAAAGAATCCGGCGTACGAATTCCTCTACATGACTAAGGTCGACTACATGTCAGAAGACGCGCTTGCGGATCGCGTGGTGTCGACCTATGCCCATGGGCCCGATACGGGTAAAGATCCAGCCTGCGTCGTCTCTTTGCTATCCGTAAAGCGGGACGCCTACGAGGCAGAAAGTGAAGTTCGACCCATTGTACTGCTCAACGACGCCGCGAAGGGCCTTCCAATTTTGAAGCTCAAGATACACCCACCGCACTTTATCGACTCAATCTCCATCGATCCACGAATAGGTAGTCACAAAGTCACCGAATCCCATATGCACGACTATAACGAAAGGTATGCATTGTTGGAGGAATGGGGCTTTGCTTCTAAGATTGAGCAATCGCTCTTGTATTCGGGTGCGCCAGTGTTTGATGCCCGGTTGGACCTCGATGCACCAGATTGTAGTCTTTCAGAGTTGTCGAAAGAGCGGTGGCGAGCGTTCTTAGCCCACCATCAGACAACATAGTCAGCAGCACGCGACCTGTCTCGAATTCATGTAAAACTGAACGGTGAACATGGGGTAACAATGTGGGTAGAGACGTTTTTTGCTGTTTCTTCTTTCGAATGTTGGGCGGACACCGCTTCCGCTAGAATCCTGAAAAATTGCCCCACTTGTTGGGGCTTTTTTTCGTCCGCTCACATGCACTAGTGCCGGCGCTGCAGCGATTACTTGCCGCATTCACCGCATGAATTGCGGCGATTACACCCTAGCGAGGCCGCCAGGGATCCACATTCCGCCACCGCTCCCGCGCATGCGCCGCCGTCATGCGCACCCGGTTCCTCTCGCTGGCCGCCTTGGCCTGCTCGAACACCGGCCCCCACATCGGATGCCCGCCTTCGCCCTTGCCGAGCGCAAAGTCCGGATCGATCGCCAGCGCGGTGTCGAAGGCCTGCCGGCATTCGTCAGGATGCTGGGTCACGCAGTAACTGAAGGCGATGACCTTCAGCGCTTCCAGCCGCATTGCGAACGGGGCGCTGCGGATCTCCGGCTGGTCCAGCACGGCGATGGCATCGGCGAACTCGCCGTCGTCGTAGCGGCGGATGCCGTCGACCATGGCGGCGGCCGCCTTGCGTACCTGCTCGTGAGCCTGGTCCGGGTCGGGGGCGTTCCAGCGCCGCACCCAGGCTTCGGTGGCAGGCGGCACGGTAGCGGCAGCGGTAGTGGCGGGCGATGCGGAGCGTGAATCGGGCAGGCCGGCGCAGCCGGCAAGTGCCAGCGCGAGCAGGCTGGCAGAGAAAATACGGTCGATCATGGGGACAGGATGGCAGTGCCGTGTACGGATCAGCGATGCCACGAGTGTGCCACGACCACCTACCATCTGTTGCATGAAGAAATTGATTTTTTGTTCAAGGCAGAAAAACTGTGGCCTCCGTGCTACCATTTCAGTTGTCAAACAGATATCCTGCGGACCCCGTATCGGATTCCGCTACCGCAATCCATGTCCGAAGTCTCCCAACTGCTCACCACCATCAAGCGCCAGCTGAAACTGCAGGGCAAGACCTACCGCGATGTTGCGAGCACGCTGAAGTTGTCCGAAGCCAGCGTCAAGCGGCTGTTGACCTCGGATACGTTGGGCGTCGACCGCCTGGTCGAGATCAGCAACATGCTCGGTTTTACCTTGTCGGAACTGGCGCAGGAGGCGTCGCTCAGCGAAAGCCGGCTGCGCACGCTCACGCCGGCGCAGGAAAAGGAACTGGTGTCGGACACCAAGCTGCTGATGGTGGCGGTGTGCGCGCTGAATCACTGGACGCTGCAGGACATGCTGGCGGTGTACCGCTTGAGCGAGGCGGAGTGCCTGCAGAAGCTGCTGCACCTGGACCGCCTGCACCTGATCGCGCTGATGCCGGGCAACCGCATCCGCCTGAACGTGGCGCGCGATTTCGACTGGCTGCCGGACGGTCCGATCCGCCAGTTCTTCCGCACCCAGGGCCTCGACGATTTCCTCGGCAGCCGCTTCGACAAGCCGGACGAATCGCTGGCCTTCACCCACGGGATGTTGACCGAGAGCGCGCTGGCGCGCATGCAGGCCGAGCTGCGCCAGCTGCGCGCCCGGTTCGCCGAACTGCACGAGGAAAGCCTGGCGTCGCCGCTGCCCAAGCGGCGCGGCAGCGGACTGCTGCTGGCGCTGCGCGAGTGGGAGCCGGCCGGCTTCACCGCGCTGCGCCGCTAGCGCCGGTGATTCGGCGCCTGAAAGATCAGCGCCCGGCCTGGCGCTTAGACTGCTTGACCTCGATGCGGTAATCCCACGGCGCCAGGGTCTGCTCGGGGCCGCCGGCCATGGTGTAGCGCTGCGACTGGCCGGACACGTTCACCGTCACCTGCACCGCGTTGCCGGGGAGGGCGCGGCGGAACGCGAACACCTTGTCGTTGCCGGTCTCCAGCACCTCCGGCTCGGCGCCGTACTGGCCGTTCCACAGCGCGCGGTTGCCGTGCTTGAGTGCCAGCAGGTCGGTGTAGAAGGGCGCGTACTGGTAGGTCTTCCAGTCGATCGGGTCTTTTTCGAAGAATTCGATGCGCTTGTCGAGCCCGGCCTCCTGGCCGCCGTAGATCAGCGGCATGCCCGGCAGCGTGGCGGCCAGCACCGCCATCGCCTTGAAGGCCGGACCGTACAGCTCGACGTCGCTGCCCGACCACGAGTTCTCGTCATGGTTGCTGGTGAAGCGCATGCGGTAGGCGCCGGGCGGGAAGGCCTTCGGCGGCTGCGCCAGGAATTTTTTCAGCGTGCGCGCGTCGGCCTTGCCCTTGGCGATGTCCTTGAAGATGTCCTTGGTGTCCCAGCCGTAGGTCATGTCGAAGGCGTGCTCGTGCAGGTCGGGCTTGTCGGCTTCGGCCAGCATGAACACGGGTTTTACGCGGTCGAGCGCGTCGCGCGCCTGGTTCCAGAACGGCGTCGGCACCTTGCCGGCCACGTCGCAGCGGAAGCCGTCGATGTCGGCTTCGCGTACCCAGAACAGCATGGCGTCGGTCATGCCTTTCCACAGGGCCTTGTTGGTCCAGTCCAGGCCGGTCACGTCGGTCCAGTATTCCGGTTCGGCGCCGTCGGTGTAGGTGACCGGGAAGATCTCGCCCTTCTCGTTCTTCAGGTACCAGTCCTTGTGCTGGACGGTCCACGGGTTGTCGAAGGCGGTGTGGTTGGCGACCCAGTCGATGATCACGCGCATGCCGAGGCCGTGCGCCTGCTTCACCAGGCTGCGCAGGTCGTCCATGGTGCCGAACTCCGGATTCACGGCGGTGTAGTCGCGCACCGCGTAATAGCTGCCGAGCGTGCCCTTGCGGTTCTTTTCGCCGATCGGTTGCACCGGCATCAGCCACAGGATGTCGACGCCCATCTTCTTCAGGCGCGGCAGGTGCTGGGCAAAGGCCTTGAAGGTGCCTTCCTTCGTGTACTGGCGGATGTTGACTTCGTAGATGTTCGCGTTGTGCGACCAGGCCACGTGTTCCATCGGCGCTGCCGCGGTGCTTGCTGCCATGACCGGCGCGGCGGTGGCGAAGCAGGCGGCAACGGCCAGGGCCAGTGTAGTCAGGGTACGTTTCATCGGTCTCCTCTTCATTCTTCGGATGTAGTTTAGTTACATGTTGCTATCGGCTCGATTGTAGATCGGAATGATGAAGTTGGCCAACGGCATGCTGTCCGGTGTGGGACTTGGCTGACAATACGTCGGCCAGATTTCACCCTTGGTTTGTGCGATATTGGACAGATAAGCCCGCTGTGAAGCGGATAAGGTGGAGGCGTAGAGAGGATCACGCCATGGACAAGGCTTTTATCGCATGCATCATGCTGGCAGGCAGCACGTCATTTGCCAGCGCACAGGATACCGAGGTGGCCACGCATGCCGCAGCAGGCGATGCGCCGGGCGGGCACGGCGTCGCCGTGTTCACCGGCCAGCCGGAAGCAAAGCGGATGCCCGCCACGCCGGAGCACGGCGCCGGCTCTAGCGCGGCACGGCGCAATCCCTTCGGCCGCGGCGGTCTGCCCGGTTCCGGCGTGGGCGAGGACAGCATCGTCCTCGGCCGCCAGTACAACCTGGAGTACCTGACCCGGGCCGACGTCGGCGACCCCTTCCATAAGGGCACAGCGGGCAAGGCCAGCAACCTGGTCAATCCGAGCGGCACGCCGGCCGCCAGCGACGTGCGCTACTACAGCAGCCGCATGAACCACGTCTCGACCGACGCTTCCTGGACCGTCGACACCCTCGGCGGCAACGTGACGGCCGACCGCGCCTGGGGCATGACGGTGGGCGTCGACTACGGCACCTTCTCGCTGCGCGCCGCGCACCAGAACCGCCACGTGGCCCAGGTCCAGCTGTATAACCTGGCCGGCAGCAACATGGATGCCAAGAACTCGATCGTCGCCGCCAACATGCGCACGCGCTGGGGCACGGCCTATGCCGCCTATGCGGCCAACCGCGGCTGGGGCAGTTCGCCGCTGTACAACCCGGACAACCCGTACGGCGCCGGCGTCGCCAGCACGTCCTCGACCGACAGCCGCGACACCATCGCGGGCGTCGCGGTACCGGTGACGCGCTCGACCACCTTCCTGGCGTCCTTCATCCACAAGAACGACCGCGACCTGGCCAACCGCGATGCCAACCAGTTCGCGCTCGGCGCCAGCTATGTGGTGTCGCGCAAGACGGACTTCTACGCGGCGGTCTCGCACACCGTCAACACCAACAGCAACGGCATCCTGATCGGCGGCGCGGCGCGCACCAGCGGCAGCTCGGCGGTCAACGTCGGCATGCGCCATGCGTTCTAGTCCGCCCTGGATGGAACGGTCTGCATGGCGCCATAAAATTGCAAAAGCGGTTACGCTTTGACCATGATTTCTAGGATTTAATTGGAGGTTTTATGACTGGCACGAGCACACTTGATCCGGATAACTTCCCGGAAGCACCAGACCGCAGCCTGGGCAAAGGCCACGGGGTCGATTCGCTCGGCCCCAGCGATATTTCCGATTCCGGCAGCGACGTCGTCGGCGGCCCCGGTTTCGCCACGGCTCTGGATGACGACCAGACGCTGGACCTGGACACCGGCACCACCTCGGACAACGAGGCCAGCTACGCGCACGACAGCTCGGGCGCCGACCTGGGCGACCCCAACATGGAAAGCGACAGCGACTTCGGCGGCACCGGTGAACGCGCCGCCGCCGGCCGCGACATCCTGGCCCGCGACGGCGCCGACATCGATACCGACCACATCGAATCGATCCCGGACCTGCCGCTGACCGACGAGGACGTCGACTTCCTCGGCAGTGAACCGCCGAAGGGACAGGCGCCGGGCAAATAAGACCGGTTGGCCGATCGAACAAAAGCCAGGCAGCTCGCGCTGCCTGGCTTTTTTCATGCGGTAGCTAGTGCGTTACCGGTAGGGTGGGCACTCCGTGCCCACGCGAACGTTCGCGTGATGCTGGCTTCCGCGTGGGCACAGAGTGCCCACCCTACGGCCTGCCTGGCTTTTTTCATGCGGTACATAATGCGTTACCGGTAGCGTGGGCACTCCGTGCCCACGCGAACGTTCGCGTGATGCTGGCTTCCGCGTGGGCACAGGGTGCCCACCCTACGGCCTGCCTGGCTTTTTTCACGCGGTACTTAGTTCGTTACCGGTAGGGTGGGCATCCCGTGCCCACGCGAACGTTCGCGTGATGCTGGCTTCCGCGTGGGCACGGAGTGCCCACCCTACGGCCTGCCTGGTTTTTTTCATGCGGTGCATAGTGCGTTACCGGTAGGGTGGGCACTCCGTGCCCACGCGAACGTTCGCGTGATGCTGGCTTCCGCGTGGGCACAGAGTGCCCACCCTACGGCCGGCGATCATGCATGCTGGCAGCCGGCGCAACGCGAGCGTTCGCGTGGGCAGTGCGCCCACCGAACGGTCAAGCGTGCCAGATCCTGCGTGCCGGTTTCCTGGTCAGGGCCCACGCCGCCAGCAGGGCACCGCCCACCAGCACGGTCTTGGTGGCCGCCGACTTCATCTGGAAGGACGTGTACGGGCTGGTTTCGGTGATCTTCTTGCCGAGGTCGGCGCGCTGGCGCAGTTCGCGGCGCGCATCCGGTTCGTGCAGGGCATCGCGCCGTGCCGGCGAGCTCGGCTGGTCCGATTGCTGCTGCTTGAACACCGCGGCGCGCATGAAGCGGTCGATCGTACGCGGCAGGATCTGACTCAGCACCGAGGCCAGCTTGGCCTGGCCGCCGACGAACAGGTCGCGCTCCGGCACCTCGGCCGCATGCAGGATGGTGCGCGCGGCCAGTTCCGGCGAATACAGCGGTGCCGGCAGCGAGGGCTCGTTTTCCATGTAGTTTTTGGCGTGCATCGGGAACGGCGTCGCAATCGCGGCCGGCTTGATCAGGGTGACCGAAATCGGCGCATTGTCCTTTTCCAGTTCCATGCGCAGCGATTCGGTGAACGCTTTCACCGCATGCTTCGAAGCCGCATAAGTGCCTTGCAGCGGGATCGAGCGGTCCGAGGCTTCGCTGCCGACGTTGATCAGGGCGCCGCCACCGTGGGCTTTGAGCAGCTTCACTGCTTCCAGCGAGCCATTGACCACGCCCCAGAGATTGGTCTGCATCAGGCGCTGCATATCCTCCAGCGACACCTGTTCCAGCGTGCCGAAGGTGCCGACGCCGGCGTTGTTGATCCAGGTGTCGACCCGGCCGAAACGCTCGACCGCGGTGCTGCCGATCTTCGCGACTTCGTCCTGCACGCCGACGTCCGCCGCCACCGTCGCCACCTCGGCGCCGCGCTGGCGCATCTCGTGGGCCAGCGCGTCGAGCGCATCGGCTTCGCGCGCCACCAGCACCAGTTTGGCGCCGGCTTCGGCCGCCATGCGCGCCGTCGCCAGGCCGATGCCGCTGGTGGCGCCGGTGATCACGATCACTTGTTCATTCAGTTTCTTGAGCTTGGTTGCCATGATGTGTCCTTTTGCTAGTCTGTCGATCCGGAGCGGCCGTTCAGCCGAAGGCCTTGCGCAGCGCCGGGCGGCGCGCCAGGGTCCAGGCCGCGAACAGCGCGCCGACGCCCAGCAGGGCAGGGCCGATCTTGTGCGAGCGCAGCGTGACGGCGGTGTAGGCGCTGCTTTCGGCTACGTGGTTCGGCATGCCCTGGCGCTGGCGCAGTTCGTTGCGCGGGTCGGGCTCGTACAGGGCGTCGCGCCGGTCCGGCGAGGCCGGGAGATCGGACTGCTGCTGCTTGAACATCGAGGCATTCATGAACTTGTCCATCACGCGCGGGGTGGCGAAGCTGCTCGACGAGATCGCCTTGGCGGCGCCGCCCACGAACACGTCGCGCTTCGGATGCTGGGCCGCGTACAGGATCGACTTGGCGACGATTTCCGGCGCGTAGATCGGCGGCGGCAGTGCCGGTTCCTTGTCCATGTAGTTGCGCGCGTGGACCGCGAACATGGTGTCGATCGCGGCCGGCTTGATCAGGGTGAGCGACAGCGGTGCGCTTTCCTTCTCGAGTTCCATGCGCAGCGCATCGGTGAAGGCCTTCACGGCATGCTTGGAGGCGGCATACATGCCCTGCAGCGGGACCGAGCGCTCCGACAGTTCGCTGCCGAGGTTGATGATGGCGCCGCCGCCGCGCGTCTTCATGTGCTTGACCGCTTCCAGCGAGCCGTGCACGACGCCCCAGTAATTGGTCTGGAACAGGCGCTGCATGTCTTCCACCGGCACGTCTTCGTTGCGGCCGAAGATCGAGATGCCGGCATTGTTGACCCAGGTGTCGATGCGCCCGAAGCGCTCCATCGCGGCCTGGCCGATGCGCTCGACGTCCGCCGGGACGCCGACGTCGGCCGCCACCGTGCAGACCTGGGTGCCTTTGCGGCGCAGCTCGCTCGCCAGCTGGTCGAGGGCGTCGCCGTTGCGGGCTGCCAGCACCAGTTTCGCGCCCTGGTCGGCGGCCATGCGGGCGGTGGTGAGGCCGATGCCGCTGGTGGCACCGGTAATGACCATCACTTGTTCGTCGATCTTGCGTAGTTGCACTGCCATGACTTGCTCCTTCGTCGATGTTGGAGAACAGCCGCCGCGGCATGGGTGCACGCGACAGCACGGCTTATCCATTAGACAATCGTGCTCATCGCGTCGATTTCAAGTCTTTTTTATAAGACTTTGCAGGTTGCCTGGTAGTGCAATCGAAATCCCAGGTTGCAATAAGATCGTCGCCCCTGCGCAGGCAGGGGCCCAGGTTGCGCGCGTTACGACAGCGCTTGCAGAACTTGGGCCCCTGCCTGTGGAGGGGCGACGGTTTTGAGGCTAACTAAATATCAGGCAGAACTTGCTTCAGCAGATATGCCGATTACTTGGCGCCCGGCTGGTAAATCTGGTCGAACAGGCCGCCATCCGAGAAATGGGCCTTCTGTACCTTGGTCCAGTCGCCGCCCACATCCTTGATGGTGAACAGCTTGATGGCCGGGAACTGCGAGGCGTACTGCTTGGCGTAGGGCTGCACCACCGGACGGTAATAGTGCTTGGCGGCGATCTGCTGGCCTTCGGCGGTGTACAGGTACTGCAGGTAGGCTTCGGCGACCTTGCGGGTGCCGCGCTTGTCGACCACCTTGTCGACCACGGCGACCGGCGGCTCGGCCAGGATGCTGACGGACGGCGCGACGATCTCGAACTTGTCCGGGCCGAGTTCCTTGACGGCCAGCAGCGCTTCGTTTTCCCAGGCGATCAGCACGTCGCCGATGCCGCGTTCGACGAAGGTAGTGGTAGCGCCGCGCGCGCCGGAATCCAGTACCGGCACGTTCTTGTACAGGCGGCTCAGGTAGTCCTTGGCCTTGGTTTCATTGCCGCCCGGCTGGCGCAGCGCGTAGCCGTAGGCGGCCAGGTGATTCCAGCGCGCACCGCCCGAGGTCTTCGGGTTCGGAGTGATGACGGACACGCCCGGCTTGACCAGGTCGGCCCAGTCCTTGATGCCTTTCGGATTGCCCTTGCGCACCAGGAACACGATGGTCGATGCGTAGGGCGTGCTGTTCTGGGCCAGGCGCTGCTGCCAGTTGTGCGCGATGAGGCCGCGTTCACTGATAGCATCGATGTCGTAGGCCAATGCCAACGTGACAACGTCGGCCTGCAGGCCGTCGATCACGGAGCGCGCCTGCTTGCCCGAGCCGCCGTGCGACTGCTTGATGGTGACGTTGTCGCCGGTCTTCGCCTTGTACTGCTTGGCGAAGGCCTGGTTGAAATCCTGGTACAGCTCGCGGGTCGGGTCGTACGACACGTTGAGCAGGGTGATGTCGGCGGCGAAGGCGGCCGACTGGGCAAGGAGGAAGACGGTAGCGAGGGCGGCGATTTTTTTATGGAACATCGTTTTCTTTCGGACAGAGGACACATAAGCCCGGAGCACATGCCCCACGGGTCAGGAACCGCTAGGGTAGGTCGCTGCTGAGCGAAAGAAAACGAATTAAATCGACGATCCTTATTCAGTTTTTGATGCGAGTTTTTGATGCGAGTTTTTGATGCAAGTTTTTGAGGCGGACTCCGCGCCGGCGCTCAATGCGCCTTGGACAGGATCACCAGCCAGCGCGCGAACAGCAGCACTTCGACATGGCCCGGCTCGATGCCGGTGTCGCACTCGATGACCGGATTGACTGCATAAAAACGCTTGCGGAAGTCGCGCGTCACCCGGATTTCGCGGCGGCCGAAGCGAGCCAGGAACGGGGTGGGGGCGGTGTTCATGCCGAAAGAGCTGTTCAGAGTAGTCATGACGATCCCTTTTTCGAGTAGTGTTGGTCGAGTGAGTAAAGAATAACATAACCACTGTATAAATCCACAGTTACTGTATAAAAAACCAGTGCGCATAAAATGCGTTGTTTTTTCGCAAAGGAAACATTTAGCTTGCAATCCGACCACCCAATACGCCGATTCCTGGCGGCGCGCCTGTCGCCCGAAGGGCAGTTCGGCCTGCACCTCACCATCGGGCTGGTCCTGATCCTGCTGGCGGGCATTGCCTTCGGCGAGATCGCCGAGGACGTGGTCGAGGGCGACACCATCACCGTCATCGACGTCCAGCTGGCGCACTGGTTCCGCAACCACGCCACTGATGCTTTTACTCGTCTGATGCTGTTCATCACCCATTGGAACGGCATCACCGGCACCAGCGTGATGGCGGCTCTGCTGGCGCTCTGGTTCGCTTACCGCAAGGCGCATTACTGGCTGATCGTGCTGATCGCCGCGGTGCCCGGTGGGATGCTGCTCAACGTCGTGCTCAAGCACATCTTCCGGCGCCAGCGCCCGAGCCTGGACGACCCGCTGCTGACGCTCGCCACCTACAGCTTCCCGAGCGGGCACACGGTCGCCGCGACCCTGTTCTACGGCGTGCTGGCCTGCTACCTGGTGCGCCGCATCCACGACTGGCCGCGGCGCGCGCTGGTGATCGGCGCGGCCTGCCTGATGGTGATGCTGGTGGCGCTGTCGCGTATGTACCTGGGCGTGCACTACCTGTCCGACGTGATGGCGGCCAGCTGCGAAGGCGCCGTGTGGCTGGCGGTGTGCATGACGGCGGTGTCGACCCTGCACCGGCGCCGCCTGGCGCGCGGCCGGCGCTCGTGGAGCGAAACGCGGGAGCGCGCATGAAGCCGGTCCACGTGATCGTCAACGCCGGTGCCGGCACCGGGCACGACGACGAGCGAGCGCGCGAACTGCGGGGCAAGCTGCAGGATGCCGGCCTGGATGCCGAGCTGACGCTGGCGCACGGCGGCGAGGAGCTGATCGCGGCGGCGCGCCGCGCGCGCGAGGAGGGCGCGCGCCTGGTGGTGGCCGGCGGCGGCGACGGCAGCGTCAACGCCGTGGCCTCGCAGCTGATCGACGCCGATGCCGCCCCGAGCGGCAGCGCGCATGGAACGATCGGGGGCATCCGCTTCGGCGTGCTGCCGATGGGGACCCTCAACCATTTCGCCAAGGACCTCGGCATCCCGCTCGACCTGGACGCGGCGATCCGCAACCTGGCCGAGGGCGTGCCGGTGCGGGTCGACGCCGGCGCGGTCAACGGCCGCGTCTTCCTCAACAACTCGGGCCTGGGCCTGTACCCGGACATCGTGCGCGATCGCGAGAAGCAGCAGAACCGCCTCGGACGCGGCAAGTGGCCGGCCGCGCTGTGGGCCAGCCTGGCCGCGCTGCGCCGCTATCCTTTCCTGTCGATCCGGCTCGACGTCGGCGGCGAGCGTCTTGCACGACGCACCCCTTTCGTCTTCATCGGTAATAATGCCTACACGATGCAGGGGCTGGCGGTCGGCGCGCGCGAGCGCCTCGACGCCGGCACCCTCAGCCTGTACGTGGCCCAGCATCCGACCCGCTTCGGCCTGCTGCGTTTCGCGCTCGACGCGCTGCGCGGCCGGCTGGGCGAGACGCGCGATTTCGACGTGCTGGAAGCGGACGCGTTCGAGATCGACACCCACCGCAGCCGCCTGCGCGTGGCGACCGACGGCGAAGTCACCGTGATGACGCCGCCGCTGCGCTACCGCAGCCTGCCGGGCGCGCTCGAGGTGCTGGTCCCGGCCAAGGCCTGATTTGCAAGCGCATCTGCAGATGCATCATCACACCATAAAACAGATAAGGAAACGGAAAATCCCATGCGAACCCTCGTCCACCTGTCCGACCTGCATTTCGGCCGTGTCGACCCGGCCCTGCTCGACCCGCTGCGCAATCTGGTCCATGAAATCGCCCCCGACGTGGTGGTGATCTCGGGCGACCTGACCCAGCGCGCCAAGAGCGAAGAATTCGAGCAGGCGCGCGCCTGGCTCGACACCCTGCCCGAACCGCAGATCGTGGTCCCGGGCAACCACGACATCTCGCTGTACAACGTGTTCCGGCGCTTCCTGCAGCCGCTCGACCGCTACAAGCGCTACATCACCGACGACCTCGACCCCGTCTACATCGACGACGAGATCGCGGTGCTGGGCGTGAACACGGCGCGCTCGCTGACCTTCAAGGACGGGCGCCTGAACCGGGAACAGGTCGACAAGATCCGCGCCACGCTGGCCGATCTCGACCCGAAGATCACGCGCGTGGTGGTCACCCACCATCCGTTCGACCTGCCGCCGGGCTCGGAGGAGAGCGACCTGGTCGACCGCGCCAACATGGCGATGGAAGCGTTCTCGGAAGTCGGCGTCGACCTGCTGATGGCCGGCCACCTGCATACCAGCCACTCGGGCAACACCTCGGCGCGCTACAAGATCAGCGAGTACGCGGCGCTGGTGGTGCAGGCGGGCACCGCGACCTCCACGCGCGGCCGCGGCGAAGTCAATTCCTTCAACGTGATCCGGGTCGATCAGGAGCGCATCGAGGTCGACCGCTACGGCTGGGATACGGTGCACTGCCAGTTCCAGCTGCTGAACACCGAAAAATTCCTGCGCAGCGGGAACGTGTGGACCGAGTCGGTCGACGGCATGATGGCGGCCGGTATCTGAGCGCGCCGGCGTCACGCCAACGTTCGCGTGGGCACGGGGTGCCCACCCTACGCCAGATCGATGCAGCGTAGAGCGGGCACCCCGTGCCCACGCACAGGCCGGCATCAACCCGGCATCGGTACCGTAGGGTGGGCACCCCGTGCCCACGCGTACGCCAGCGTCAAGCCGGCATCAGATCCAGTACCGTAGGGTGGGCACCCCGTGCCCACGCGTACGCCAGCGTCAAGCCGGCATCAGATCCAGTACCGTAGGGTGGGCACCCCGTGCCCACGCGTAAGCCGGCATCAAGCCGGCATCAGATCCAGTACCCCGCCAGGCTCGCCGCCCACTCGCGCACCCGGTCGCCCCAGGGCCGGTGGCGCCACTGCTCCAGCGTCACTTCCTTGCTGTCGCGCAGGTCCTCGTTGAACGCGCTTTCCATGTCGCGCCCGAAGCCCGGGTCGATCACCACCACGTTCAGTTCGTAGTTGTGGATGAAGCTGCGGCGGTCGATGTTGGACGAGCCGATGGTCGACCAGGCGCCGTCGATCACCGCGGTCTTGGCGTGCAGCACGGCGATCTGCAGCTCGAAGATCTTGACGCCGCCGGCCAGCAGCTGGTCGTAGAAGGCCTGGCCGGCGTAGCGGATCATGCTGTGGTCGGACACGCCTGGCAGCACCAGCCTGACGTCCACGCCGCGCTTGGCCGCGGCCACCAGGGCGTCGACGATCTGCTGGTCCGGCACGAAGTAGGCCGAGGTGATGTGGATCGATTTCTTCGACTCGGCAATCGCCACCAGCAGCGATTTGTAGATCTCGAAATCGCCGTCCGGGGTGGTGGCCAGCACGCGCAGGATCTTGTCGCCCACTGGCGCCAGCGGCGGGAAATAGTCGGCCTTGGCCAGCTCGCCGCCTTCCTGTTCGACCCACAGCTTGACGAACGAATACTGCAGCGCCGCCACCGCCGGGCCCTCGATCTTGATGTGGGTGTCGCGCCAGCCGACCTTGTCGCCGTCGACCTTGGCCTTCTTGTACTTCGAGCGGAACAGCGAGCTGTTGGCGTAGGTGCTGCTGATGTTGATGCCGCCGGTGAAGGCAGTGCGGCCGTCGACGATCATCAGCTTGCGGTGGTCGCGGTTGTTGACTTCCCACTTGCCCTTGGCCTTGGCCGGGTTCACCGGGTTGAACACGACCACGCGGATGCCGGCCGCGCGCATGCGGTCGAAGAAGTCGCGCGGCACGGCCAGCACGCCCACCGCGTCGACCATCAGGTTCACCTGCACCCCCTGGCGCTGCTTCTCGATCAGGACGTCGGCGAATTCGGTGCCGATTTCGTCCTTGTCGAAGATATAGGATTCGAGGTTGATCGAGGTGGTGGCGGCGCGCGCCGCGGCCATCATCTCGCGCATGGTGGCCGGGCCGTCGAACAGCAGGCTGACCCGGTTGCCGGCGATCAGCGGCACCCCGGTCGCCTGTTCTTCGGCAGCCGCCAGCGTCTTCAGGTCGGGGCTGGCGTTGGCCCAGCGCTTCGAGGCCAGCGCCGACGCCTGCTTCACGGGCAGCACGCCGCGCGTGGTCTCGATGGTCGGGGCGGCCTTGGCCGGCGCGACCGGCTCGACCTCGGGCAGCGACTTGCAGGACGCCAGCGCGCACAGCAGGGCCAGCGCCGCCAGCCACGGCGGGAGGCGGGTGCCGGACCCGGTATCCGGGCGGATCAGCTTGCGCAGCAAGTCGGGCAGTAACATGGGAATCCTCTTGGTGTTATTTAAGGGCGCGGTGATGGGCCGGTTCCGGGATGCCCTCGACATCCTTCGGACCGATGAAGAAATCCAGCGGCGCCGCGCGCAGGCGCCAGCCCAGCGCGCGCAGCAGGCGGAAGCCGTGGTTGAAGCGCACCTTGCGGGCGCGCAGCGCGACCCACAGTGCCAGCCCGAAGCTGACCAGCAGGTTGACCATGCCGATCAGCACGATGCCGAGCGCCGTGACGGCGGCCGTCTCGGGCGTGATCTGCATGTCCAGGCCGACGAAGCCGATCGCGAAATTGGCGGACGAAAACGTCACGTGGCGGATGTCGAGCGGCAGGCCGAGCAGGAAGCCGACCGTGGCCGTCACGCCCATCAGCACGCCGAACACCAGGTTCCCCATGAGGCCGCCGAGGTTGTCCTCGACGTAGCGCCCGAAACGCACCAGGCGCTCCGTGCCCAGCAGGCGGCGCAGCCAGCGCAGCTGCTGCACGCGCTGGCCCATGCGCGTGTACAGCGCCTTGTTGTCGTAGTAGCCGGACACCAGCCCCGACACGAACAGCCACACCGCGGCGATGGCCGCATGCAGCAGCGCCAGCGATTGCCACGGATGGCTGTCGGCGATCAGGTGCTGCGCCTTTTCCGGCGACACCAGGTGGGCACCGAAGATGTACCACCAGCCGTAGGCCAGCAGGAACGCGGTCGGGATCGTGGTGACCAGGTTGCCCAGCACCGCCACGATCTGGGTGCGGAACACCTTGTTGACCAGCGCCGCCATCGACTCGACGTCGACCTGGCGCCGCGTGTGGCCGTGCTGCGCATGGCCGTGCAGGGCGGCGGCGATGCGCGCGGCGGTCATGGCCGGCTGCTTGGTGGCGATGGTGAAGTGCAGCACGTGCACCAGCATGAAGCCGAAGGCGTAGTTCATGCTGTACAGCAGGGCCTCGATCAGCGGGGCCTTGTGCAGGTAGGAGATCAGGATCTTGATGATCGCCATGCAGCCGACGATCAGGCCGGCGCCGGCGGACGAGCGCAGCATGCTGCCCAGGTCGGCGCGGCGTTCGGCGATGTAGTGTTCGCCGGTGCGGCTGGCGTTCTCGGTGACGTTGCGTGCCAGCAGGTCGACGTTGTCGCGCAGCAGGCCGCGCACCTGGTACTTGGTGTTGTGGGCCTCGGCCAGTTCCTGGGCCAGCGCCACCGCGGCGGCGCGGTGCGGCGATACCGCCGTGGTGTGGCCGGACACCGCCGGCACCGAGGCTTCGCGCGCCAGCGCTTCCGGATCGACGGTGGGCGCGGCCGGCAGCTCGCCGCTGGTGTCGACCAGGTACAGCAGCTTCCTCAGGCGGTCGATGCTCTGGGTGAGCGCCACCAGAACATAGGTCAGGGCCACGGTGGTGCCGGATGACATGGCGCCGCGGCGGATCTTCAGGACCACGTCCTCGCACTGGTCGAGCATCACCAGCAGGTGGCGCGCGTCTTCCATCTGGGTCGCGTCGCCCGACAGCAGGCGCGCGTAGCCGTCGAGGTAGTGGTTGGTCTCGATGTTCTGCATCAGGAAGGGCGAGTCGACTTCCTCGATCTCCATGTGCGCATGGATCAGGCGCGGCTCCAGGCCCAGCGCGCAGACGCGGCAGGACAGGGTGCGGATCGCGTCCAGCAGGCCGCGCAGCGTCACCTGGCGCGCGCGGTCGGGCGCCGCGTCTTCCGGAGGCGGCGCCTCCGAGATCACGTCGAACAGGTCGAGCCAGTCGGCGGTCGGCACCGCGCGGATCCACTCGAAATCGCTTTCGCGGCACAGCACGCGGTCGAGCGTGTCGGACAGGTACAGTTCGTCGAGCGCCGGCGGCAGGATGCGGTAGGCGATGCGTTTCTTGAGTTCGGTGAAAAAGCCGTCGTTGGACAGGATGCCGACGTCGGAATACAGGCTGGTGTGGCGGCGCGTCTCCAGCAGCGTGGTGATGTAGCGGCGCAGCGCCCAGGCCTGCTGTGCATTGCCCCGGAGCAGTTGGGTCAGGGTGCGCACCTGCGACCGCGCGTACTGAAAATTGCGCGGGTTGCGGGGCCGCAGGCGGTCGACCAGATCGACCAGCAGGTCGATGCGATCGCTGTGCGGATCGAGGCGTTCTAGGATTGCTAGCATGAAATCTTAATATACAACTTGGAAAGCGTAGTGTAACCGTGGTCAGGTGCGGCCGCTGTGCGGCAGCGAACTGAGCTTTCACCGCGGGTGCGTGTCTGCAGTAAACTGTCGGTATTCGATAACGATAACGATTAGGGAAACGATATGTACCTGACTTATTACAACGGAGCGTGGAGCGAAGGGAATACGCCGCTGGTCGGCGCGATGGACCACAGTGTCTGGCTGGGCTCGTCGGTGTTCGACGGTGCACGCGCACTGCGCGGCCGCCTGCCGGACCTGCGCCCGCACCTGCAGCGCGTGATCGATTCGGCCGACAAGCTCGGCATGCACTGCCCGCTGACGGTGGACCAGATGGAAGCGCTGGTGCGCGAAGGCGTGGCGAAGTTCCCGGCAGACGCCGAGCTCTATATCCGGCCGCTCGTGTTCGCCTCGGAAGGCTTCCTGATCCCGGTGCCGGACAAGGCCGCCTTCGTGCTGACCCTGTTCGACGCGCCGCTGCCGCCGTTCGCCGGGTTCTCAAGCTGCCTGTCGACCCTGCGCCGCCCGGACAACACGATGGCGCCGACCGACGCCAAGGCCTCGGCGCTGTACGCCAACACCTCGCGCGCGCTGCGCGAAGCCAGGGCGCGCGGCTTCGACAATGCGATCCTGCTCGACGCGCAGGGCGCCGTGACCGAGTTCGCGTCCTCGAACCTGTTCCTGGTCGCGCACGACGGCGCGGTGGTCACGCCGGCGCTGAACGGCACCTTCCTGGCCGGCATCACGCGGGCGCGCGTGATCGAGCTGCTGGCGGGCGCCGGCGTGCGGGTCGAGGAACGCACCGTGCACGTGGACGAGCTGGCGACGGCGCGCGAGATCTTCAGTACCGGGAACTACGGCAAGGTGACGCCGTGCACGCGCTTCGAGTCGCACGAGATGGATGCGGGGCCGGTGGCGCGCAAGGCGCGCGAGTTGTATCTGGCGTTCACCGAGACCACGTAACGCATAGCTGCCGCAACTCTCACCAGCGTCGCCCCTGCGAAGGCAGGGGCCCAAGTCATACGCGTTTCGTCAGCGCCGCAAACTTGGGCCCCTGCCTTCGCAGGGGCGACGGGCAGCTGCTGCGTGCCGCAACAACGCCTGGACTGCTCATCGCTGCAAACTACTTCCCCTTCGGCAAACTCATCGGCCGGACACTCCCGCAATCCGCCCCCAGCCACTGCCCGGCCACATCCATGTCCACCGTCCCGCGCTCTTCGCTGCGCACCTGCACGCGCGCCCGGTAGCGGGTATCGCTTTCCATCGTCAGCTCGCCGTCGCCGCTGGCGCGCGGTTTGGTGCAGCTGAAGGCGATCTTCATGCGCTTGTCGGACAGCGGCGTGAAGTTCTGGGTGCAGTTGCCTTCCTGTACCGGGAACTGCCTGCGTTCGATCATGTCGCGCGTCATGCAGACGCGGCTCTGGAGCGCGCCGCCGGCGCCCAGCTGGACCTGTACGCCGTTGCGGTCCAGCATCTGCTGCAGCGACTGGCGCTGCTGCGGCGACATGTTGGCCAATTGCTTCTGCATCTCGCTCATCGCCGACTGCATCTGCGGGTCGGCCGAGCTGACCTTGTTGTTCAGCTCCCACAGGCCGGGTTTCATGTCGAGGGTCTGGGCGCCGGCGGGCAGGGCGGCCGCGCCGCATGCCAGCAGGGCCAGGGTGGTCAGAATGTGTTTCATCGTGGTTCCGTTGTCCGTGCAATGTTGCAGGCGGCAGCATACACCGGCCTCATGAAAAAAGCCGCCCGGCTTGCGCGGGGCGGCTTTCGGTGCGGGCGGACCCGCTACAAGGTCAAGCGGTGATTACTTGAACTTGTACGACGCGCTCAGGCGGAAGTAACGGCCCATGCCATTGTGCAGCTGGCTGTTGAAGCCCTGGGTGCCTTCGCGTGGATCGTACGGCGCCACGGTGTCGAAGATGTTCTTCACGTTGGCCGACAGGGTCCAGTTCTTGAAGCCGGTGTACGAGTACGCCACGCCGAAGGTCAGCCATTCGTCCACGTTGCAGTCCGGGCTCACGCCCAGGTAGCCCGGCAGGCCGCCCTTGGTGCCCGGGGTCGGCACGTTGCTGGCGTTGCCGTAGTAGCAGTACGGGGTCGGGTAGGTAACGGTGTTGTCGTAGCGACGCAGCAGCGACACCGACGACACGTAGTCCGCCGACACGGTCACGGCGTGCACGTCGCGGCTCCAGGTCGAGGCCAGGTTGAAGCGGTGGCGCGGGATGTCGCCGACCGAGGTGGCCCAGTCCGAAATGCCGCCGTTGGTGCCGACCAGGTCGTGCGCCACGTCGCCCGGCTGCTCCGCACGCTTGTAGCGCAGCGCGTAGGTGTAGTTGAAGCGGGTCGACACGCGGCCGTTCTCGCCCAGGTTCAGGCGGTGCGCCACTTCGACGTCGATGCCCGAGGTATCGGTGCTGCCCTGGTTGATGAAGGTGCGGTTGATCGCCAGCAGCTGGCCCGAATTCGGGATCACGTTGCCGTTGCTGTCCACCAGGTTGTTGTTGTCACGTACGGCCAGGCCGGGGTACAGGTCCGGGTGCAGGGCAACGGTGCCGGCCGACAGCAGGACGGTTTCGTTGATCTTGCGGATCCGGTAGTAGTCGATCAGGATGTCGAGGTTCTTGGTTGGGTTGATGATCGCGCCGAGCGAGTAGCTCTTCGACTCTTCGTTCTTCAGGTTCGGGTTCGGGGTCGACATCGACGAGATGCTGCGCGAGCAGTCGAGGTTGTCGGCGCCCGGCGCCGGCACGCGGCCGTCAGGGCAGCGGATCGGATCGGCGAAGCCGTTGTTGAACGACTGTACGCCACCCGGCGACACCTGCGACAGCGCCGGTGCGCGGAAGCCTTCGGCGTAGCTGCCGCGGAAGGTCAGCTTGTCGGTGGCGGCCCACTTGGCGCCGACCTTCGGCACGAAGCTCTTGGCGTTCGGGTACTTGTCGTAACGGCCCGCGAAGTCCATCTCGAAGGTCTTGGTGAACGGCGTGCGCAGTTCGACGAAGGCCGACTTGACCATGCGGCGGCCGTCCAGGACCGAGTTCGCCAGGCCGATGATATTGCCGGATGCCAGTTCCGGATCCGAGGTCAGGCCGATCTTTTCCTGGCGGATTTCGCCGCCGAAGGCCAGGCCGATCTCGCCGCCGCCCAGCTTGCCGAACGAAGTCGCTGCCTTGGCATCGAGCTGGGTCACTTGCGAGTAGCCGGTGTTGGTGACGTCGCGCACCGCGTTCGGATCGGCGATGGTGGCGGCGATCGTGCGGTTCTCGGTGACGATACGGTTCACGACCGGCAGGTACAGGTAGCCGTGGCCCAGGTCTTCACGCTCGGCGCGGTTGTACAGCAGGCCGGTTTCCCAGTCGAACGCGCCGGCGGTGCCCTTCAGGCCGGTCAGGAAACGGTAGGTCTTGTTGGTGTTCTCGTTGCTGCCGTCGGAGTTGACCATGCGGAACACGGTCGCGGCGCGGTAGCCGGTGAACGGATTGTCCGGGTGGCCGGACGGCAGCAGCAGCTGGTAGCTGGTCGGCAGGCCGTTGACGCGGAACACGGTGGTGGCGGCGGTCGACGAAATCGTCTTCGGCAGGCCGACGTATTCGCGCTCGATGCGCGAGAAGCCGAGTTCGGTGAACGAGGTCACGTTCTCGCCCAGCTTGACGGTCAGCTTGCCCAGCAGGTTGACGTCGGTACCCTTCGACTGCGATTCGTAGTAATCCGCGGTGTCGAAGTTGCAGAACTGGCGGCCAGTCAGCATCGAGGTGGTGCCGTTGATGCCGATGCCGTGCTGCGGGCCGCCGGTGATGACGTTGCCCGGGCAGCCGGCGGTGCTGTTGACCACGTAGCGGCCGTTGGCGGCGGTGGTCGAGAAGTTGCCGCGGCCGGCGTTCAGTTCGCGGAACACGAACGGGTTGCCCGAGGCGTAGCTGCCGTATTCGTTCAGGCGGTAGTTGAGTGCCGACAGCGGACCCTGTTCGACGTCCTTGACGTCCTTGATGCCGGTGTGGCCGCGCTGGGCCACGTCGAAGCTGAGCAGGGCGTTGTAGCGGTTCTTCTCGAGGTCGCCGAAGCCGACCACGCCGTTCATGTTGTTGCGGTTGAATTCGCCGTCATCGTTGGCCGAGGTCGAGGCCGAGATTTCGGCGCCCTGGTAGTCGTCCTTGGTGATGAAGTTGACCACGCCGGCGATCGCGTCCGAGCCGTACACGGCCGAGGCGCCATCCTTGAACACTTCGACGCGGGCGATGGCCGACACCGGGATGCTGTTCAGGTCGTAGACGGTCGACTTGCCGTTGTTCGGGTCGGCGTAGGCCGAGGCGGCGATGCGGCGGCCGTTCAGCAGGACCAGGGTCGACGAAGCGCCCAGGCCGCGCAGCGACGCGGTCGAGGAGCCCTTCGAGAAGCCGTTTTCGTTGGCGAAGTCGTTGTTGCTGCCCGAGCCGAAGGCCGGGATGTTGTGCAGCAGTTCGGCGACGGTATTGGCGCCGGTGGCGGCGATGTCCTTGGCCGTCATCACGCTGATCGGCGAGGAATCTTCCTTGTCGGCGCGCTTGATGTTCGAGCCGGTCACGTAGACCTTCTGCACCGGTTCTGCCTGTGCGAAGACGAATGCGGGCGATGCCAGGGTAAGGGCCACAGCAAGAACGCTGTGTTTCACTGCAAATTGCTTTTTCAAAATCTCTCCGATGTATGAAGCTTTTGAAACCCTGCATCGTCCATTGCTGGCCGCACGGGTTCTGTTCTGTCTCCGGACGTGTCAAGACGCCGAAGGCTCGAATGAGAACATTTCTGATAAGAAAATGTCAAATCGGATTCTGAATTCTGTTCAAATCTAACAACGGGTATAAACGTGGGTGATGAGTTCATGCACCAAGGATGTGCGTGCGTATGGCACTAGGAAAACTTATGCATACGAGCAGGTGACGGGGGAGAGTGACCGGATGTCGACGGTCTAGCGATGCCGCCGTCCCCGAAACCGGTGGCGGGCACGGTTGCGGGGACGGTCCGGCACGCACCGCGCGGGTGCGTATTTGTGACTTATGGAAGGAAGAACTCAGCCTTGCTGCTGCGGCTCATTCACGTAGATTTCCACGCGGCGGTTGCGCGCGCGGCCGGCCGGATCGTCGTTGGACGCGATCGGCTCGCGCGCCGCACGGCCTTCGACCGTGATACGGCTGCTGGCCACGCCGAGCCCGGCCAGGTAATTGCGCGTGCTGGCGGCGCGGTCCAGCGACAGCGGCTGGTTGATGGCGTCGCCGCCGGTGCTGTCGGTGTGGCCGATGATGGTCACGTAGGCGGCCGGGTTCTGGTTCAGCGTGGTGGCAAAGCGGTCGAGGACGGGGCGGAAGTTCGGCTTGATGTCGGCGCGCCCGGTGTCGAACGAGATGTCGCTCGGGATCTCCAGCTTGAGGCGGTTGTCGGCGGTCTGCGAGACCTGCACGCCGGTGCCGCGCGTGGCCTGTTCCATCGCCTGGCGCTGCTGTTCCATGCGCTTGGACCAGACGTTGCCGACCACGGCCCCGGCAGCGGCACCCAGCAGCGCGCCGCGCGTGGTGCGGCCGCCGCCGCCACCGCCGGTCGATGCGCCCAGGATCGCACCCAGGCCGGCACCGACGCCGGCGCCGGTGGCAGTGCCGCGCTGAGTGGCACTCATGTCGGCACAGCCCGATGCCGCCACGGCGATTGCGGTCGCGCACAGCGTCGACCGGATGAATGTCGATTTCATGATCATGATGAGTTCTCCAAAAAAAATATCCGTTTCGTGGTCACACCCCGTCAGGGGGCATGATCGCGAAACGGATCGCAGGAACTGCGCTTACTGCATGACGGGGGCTAGATGCCTCGTCCACTGATCAGGCGCACCAGGATCATGATGACGGCGACGACCAGCAGGATGTGGATGAAACCACCGATGGTGTAGGACGTGACCAGGCCAAGCAGCCACAGGATGATGAGAATGACGGCAATAGTGTAGAGCATGATAGTGTCCTTTTTTGATTGGTACGGCGATGCGTGTGCCGTGAATTCAGTATCGGCCGATCATCGTTTGCGCTCCGTACGATGCCGTACATTAGGCAATATTTTTTTGTTCTTTTCGCAACCCGGGCACCCAGCCCATGAAGCCCATCAGGCCCACGCAGCCGATCAGGCAGGTCAGCAGGCCGCCGCCGATGAGGAAGATCACATCCTGGGCCGCGACATCGCTGCCGGCTTGCGGCGCGCTCGCCAGGCCGAATACCGTGATGAGAAGTCCCCAGAGAATGATGCCGGTCCATGCGAGGCTGTTCATGTTGTGATTCCTTTCACTTGGGTATCCGCCGGACATTTTCTCGGCGTACAACGATTCTTCCCTGCAATCAATTAATGATCAGTGCGCTGGCGCACATTGCGAAAAAGAAAACAAATCGGTGCTGTGCATGCATGCCGTGGGCATGCACAGGCAGTGTGAAAAGCTGCGTTAACGCAAAAACGTCGCCCCTGCTTGCGCGGGAGCGACGTTCAGCGGCCAAGGGGATTGCGTGGCGAGGCGCTCAGGCCCGGCGCAGCGAACCCTTCACGATCCGCACCCGGTCGCCATTGCGCCATTGCGGCACGCTGCGCTGGTGGAAGGTCCGCAAGGTACCGTCGTCCAGGCGCACCCGGATCTCGTAGCTGTGCGTCGCCTTCATGTTGCCTTCGACCTGGTTGCCGACCACGGCGCCGCCGACCGCGCCGGCCACGGTCGCCAATTGGCGGCCGCCGCCGCCGCCGATCTGGTTGCCGAGCAGGCCGCCCAGGATGGCGCCGCCGGCCGCACCGACGCCGCTGCCGCGGGCGCGCGTGGTGATCGTGCGGATCGATTCGACGTTGCCGCAGGTGGCGCACCAGCGGCTGCCGCTATCGGCCTCGGCCGTACGGGTTGCAACCGCCTTCTCACGCACAGGCTCGGCCGGCAGCGGGGCCGGGGCAGGGGCGTAGCCGGCAGCGGTCGAGCCCTGGCTGCCGCTGCTGCCGTAGGCCGTTGCGCCTGTCGCGGGGGCAGGGCCCGTTGCGTACTGGGGCGCATACTGCGGCGCTGCGGCCGGATAGGCCGGTGCGGCGGCGAGGGACTGGGCCGGCATGGATGGCGCCGGTTGCAGCGGCACCGGTGCCGGTGCCGTGGACGGAAGCGGGGCCGCCAGGCCGGCCGGCTGGGCGGGTTGCTGCAGGCTGGCCGCGAGCGCGGCGCGGTCGGCGTCGCTCAGCTGGTTGCGGTTGTTGCCTTTCGAGGACGGCAGCCAGCCCATGATGGCGGCGGTGCCGACTGCGCAGAACAGGATCACCGCCAGTGCGGCGGCGATCAGGAGCGGATGTTGCCTGGATGCGGCGGGCCGCGTCGGTTGGGTTTGCATGGCGAATCCTTTCGCTTGTTTCGATGATCAGTCCGGTCTCTCGATTGTCCTTGTCAACAACACCCGGTTCCGTGCGTCACCGTACATACTTCGCGCGGCACAGCCGCTACGCTGGTTACAAGTTGTTTGCAAACGTAACCGGACGGCGTATGTAATTGATTCTTTTGAGGTTCCTGCCGCCGTGCCGATGTCTTTCCACCGTGAGGATGCGATGAATTCTCCAGCGCCACCCGTGGTCGCCGAGCACAATGCCAACCTGCTGCTGGCCGCGCTCCCGCCCGAGGAGCTGGCCCGCATGCTGCCCGCGCTCGACCAGGTCCGGGTGGACGTCGGGGCCGTGCTGTCCGAGCCGGGCGACCCCATCCGGCACATCTATTTTCCGCACGACTGCCTGATCTCGCTGATGGCCGTGGCCGAGGGACGCATGACGCTCGAGGTCGGCCTGGTCGGCCGGGAAGGCATGCTCGGCGCCACTGTCGCGCTCGGCCACGACGTCACCCAGGTGCGTGCCGTGGTCCAGCGTCCCGGCAGTGCCAGCCGTATCGACGCCGCCCACCTGCGCGACGAATTCGCGCGCAGCCCATCCCTGCAGCGCGTGCTGTACCGCTACACCGATTCGCTGCTGGCCCAGGCCATCCAGATCGCCGTCTGCAGCCGCTACCACGTGCTGGAAGCGCGGCTGGCGCGCTCGCTGCTGATCACGCGCGACCGCCTGCGTTCCGACAAGTTTCACCTGACGCACGAATTCCTGGCGCACGCGCTGGGTGTGCGCCGCGTGGGCGTCACCAAGGCCGCCAGCGCGCTGCAGCAGCAGGGCCTGATCGACTACAGCCGCGGCAACATCGAGATCCTCGACCCCGAAGGCCTGGCCGCGGCCGCCTGCACCTGCTACGAGATCGTGCGCGAAGCCGGGGCGGCAGGCGTGGCGGCGCCGGCCTTCGTCTGATCCTTCCTGCACCAGTAGTTGCCGATTGCCGATGGCCTTGCCTGACGTTCGCGTAGTCATCGCCATCGGCGCCAAACAAAAAAAGCCCCGCGGCAAGCGGGGCTTTTGTCATGGCGTGCAGCAGCTTAGTGGGTCTGCTTGACCTGGTTGCCGATCACGCCGCCGACAGCTGCGCCACCCACGGTGCCGACAGCGCTGCCACCGGTCAGGACGCCGCCGACCACGGCACCGGCGCCGGCGCCGATGGCAGTGTTCTTGTCCTGTTGCGACATGCCCGCGCAGCCGGTCAGGCCCAGAGCGACAGTAGCGATCGAAGCGGTGACGATGAGTTGTTTGATGGCTTTCATGATGTTCTCCTTTAGGTGGGTTTTGTTGCTTGTTTCAATGTCTTACTTCAAGCGCAGGTCGTTCTTGACCGACTTGACGCCTTTCACGGTGCGGGCCACCTGGGCAGCCTTCGCGACGTCGTCCGCCTGGGCGACGAAGCCGCTCAGCTGCACGGTGCCCTGGTAGGTTTCGACGTTGATCTCGCCGGCCTTCAGGCGCGGATCGGCCACGATGGCGGCCTTGACGTTGGCGGTGAGGGCAGCGTCGTCGATGTACTGGCCGACGCTTTCACGCTTGCCGCCGTCGCTGGCGCAGCCAGTCACCATGCCCAGCACGAGAGCCATGGCCAGGGTTGCGCTGATGCCGATTTGTTTCATGATCGTTTCCTTCGTTATTGTTCGGATTGTCTGGAGCGGAGGCGGCGGGAATGTGCCCGCCGTGCCTCCATGTTTCAAGAATAATTTATCTTTTTATACCGCTCTGTACGTCAAATAACACTGTGAAGCCGATCGTGTTCAGCGCTTGGCGGTCTTGCCTGGCGGCGGTGCCTGCGGCTTGGCGCGCGCCTGGGCCAGCAGAGACGCGCACGGGCTGTCCTTGCCCGGACCGGTGTTGATCAGCGGGAGCAGGGCGGCGGCCGGGGCCGCGACGATGGCGAGTGCCGCCGCTGCGCCGCCCTTGAGTGCCAGTACCTTCTTGTCGAGCGACAGGTCCGGGTTCTTGAAGGTGCCCTTGACGTAGAACGGCGTGCGCAGCGTGAACAGGCGCAGTGCCTTGGTCTCGGGTTTCACGCGCAGGTTCATCTGCTCGTTGTTCAGGTTGACCCAGCCGTCGATGTCGACGATCGCTTCCTCGGTGTCAAGCACGAAGGTGCGGGTCTGCGCCACGCCGTTGGTCACCGCCAGGTCCGACGCCAGGCAGTTCAGCTGCACCTGCTTGTCGCCGAACAGCTTGGTGATGATGATGTTGCCGACGTTGAGGCCGGCTTCCTCGAGCAGCAGCTTGCTGACCACGCCCTGGCTCACCAGGCCCTTCACTTCGCCGTTCGACTTGGCCAGCATCTCGGCGACCGAATCGCCGGTGGCGCTGAGCTTGGTCTCGGCGTAGATGTCGCCGGCGGTCGCCTGCTGGATCTTCTCGATCTGCGGGAACAGCTGCTTGACCTTGATCTGGCGCGCGGTGGCGTCGAGCGTGGCCTTGATCTGGTCGCCGGCCTTGTTGCCGCCGCTGCTGCCGTCGAGCTTGATATGCGAGTTGACGGTGCCGCCGGCAAACGCGAAGTTCAGCGGGTTCAGCGTCAGCACGCCGTTGTTCATCACCAGGTGGGTGTTGAGCTTGCTGAGCGGGAGGTTGGCGGTCTTGACGATGCGGTCGGCCGAGAACTTGACGTCGGCGTCCAGCACCTTCCATTTTTCGGTATGGAATTTCTCGACCGGCAGCGCCTTGCCTGCCGGCTGCACGTCGGCCACGCCGCGCTTCTTCTTGTCGGCATTCGAATCGGCGCCGATCAGCGGGCCCAGGTCTTCGAAGCGCAGCTGGTGCGAGACCACGGTGGCGGTCAGCTTGTTGCGCGGTTTCTGGGCCGCGAAGCTGAGCGTGCCGCCGATGTCGGATTCGCCGACCTTGCCCTTGAACTTGTCGTAGGTCCAGCGGCTCTTGCCTTCCTCGCCGATCGAGCCGGTCAGGTGGCCTTCGGTCGAGAATGCCGGCGTCTCCGGCAGCACCACGCCGGTGAGCGCATACAGGCGCGCCATGCTGGGGCCGGCCACCTTCAGGTTCAGGTCGAGTCCGGACAGCTTGGCCGGGCGCGTGACGGTGCCTTCCAGCGCGACGCGGTAAGGGCCGCCGTGCACGTCGGCCTGGACCGGGAAGGGCGCATCCTGGTCCTGCAGCGACAGCACCGCGCCGGTCTTGCCCTTGCCGCCGACTTCGACCTCGTTATAGGTACCGCGCAGCGTCCAGGCGATGCCGTAGGTCGGATCCTTGCTCAGCGTATCGACGTCGGCCGTGACGTCGGTCTTGGTCACCGCGTCCAGCACGTGGATCTGGCCCTTGGACAGTACCAGGCGCTCGAGGTCGAGCTCCCACTTCGATTCCTTCTTCTCGTGCTTGTAGACCCAGTTGTAGTGGGTGGCATCGGTGCGCAGCAGCTCCACCTTCGGACCGTCGAAGCGCAGTACCGGGATGTTGATGGTGTGCTTGAGCAGCGCGAACGGATTCAGCGAGAACGAGAACTGGCGCACGCTGGCCATGTCGCGCTGGGGCAGGCCGGCCGGATTGCCGACGTGGACGTCGTTGGCGTACAGGTGCGGCCAGGGAATGTAGTCGCGCCAGGTGCGCTGGTTGGGCACGATGCTTTCCGACGGCCGCTCCCAGTGCACGCTCAGGTCGCCGACGATGGCGAAGGGACGTTCGATGGCTTCGCTGACCTTGGCGTTGAGCCAGGGCTTGGCGCGGTTCCAGTCGAAGGTCAGCAGGATGATGATGGCGATGATCGGCAGCGCGATCAGGAAGCCGACGATGCCGAGGGTAATTTTGAGCGCGCGCGACATGGGGGCGCGCTGCTTGGGAGTGGGTGGTGTCATGGCCGTCCTCTGAGGGATGTGTTGGACGAAGATTAACGGAATCCCCCCTCGATCAATGTGCGGTGGCACACCGTGGACGGGTCAACTGCTGGGTAAGCGATGGGCAATGTGCGCCACCGAACCGAAGTCTTCTTGCAAGAAGGTTATAACGTTACCAACAAATGATTGAACGGGAGAACATGATGCCAAAACAATCGACGGATTCGCAGCTGTCCCTGCTGCTGCGTGTCGGCGCAGCTGCCGCGGTCCTGACGCTGGCTGCCTGCGCCAGCCCGGAACGTACCCCGGCCACCGCCGCAGTCGCGGTATCGCACAACGCGGTCGAGAACGCGGTGTCGGCCGGCGCGCCCGAACTGGCGCCTCAGGAAATCAATGCAGCGCGCGACAAGATGATGCGTGCCAACCAGGCACTGGCCGCCAAGGACTACAAGCTGGCGCGCGAACTGGCGGTACAGGCCCAGGCCGACGCCAAGCTGGCCCAGAGCAAGGCCGCTTCGGCCAAGGCCACCGCCGCCGCCGACGCACTGAATGCCGATCTGCGCGTGCTGCGCCAGGAAGTCGATCGCGCCAATTCCGGCCAGTGAGCGGCCACTGAGCAGCCACTAAGCAGCCACTAAGCACCACAGGGTTTTCGAATAACAAGAACCGCGCCGAAAGGCGCGCATGAGCAGAAAGGGAAGCACATGAAAGCGCATTTTCTGAAATCGCTGATGTTCGCAGGCAGCCTCACGCTGGCCGCCTGCAGCTCGATGCCGACCACCACGCCCACCCTCGACGAAGCGCGCGCCGATTTCGTCGCTGCGAATAACAATCCGCAGGTGGCCAGCTACGCACCGATGGAATTCCGCCAGGCCACCGAGGCCCTGGACCGCGCCAACCAGGCCGCCGCCAAGCGCGAGAGCCTGGACACCATCGACCGCCTGGCCTATGTCGCCAAGCAGCGCATCGCCACCGCCCAGGAAGTCGCCAAGGCCAAGACCGCCGAGGCCGAGATCGCGAATGCCAGCCGTGAACGCGACCGCGTCCAGCTGGAAGCCCGCACCGCCGAAGCCGACCGCGCCAAGCGCGACGCCGCCGCGGCGCAGGCCCAGGTGGCTGCCGCCCAGGCCCAGGCCGCCGATGCCCAGGCGCAGGCCCAGGCTGCCCAGCAGCAGGCCAGCCAGCTGGCCGAGCGCTCGGCCCGCCTGGAAGCCCTGCTGGTCGAACTGCATGCGCAGAAGACCGACCGCGGCATGGTGGTCACCATCGGCGACGTCCTGTTCGCCACCGACCGCGCCGAATTGAACGCCAATGGCGTGACAACGGTACGCAAGTTGGCCGAGGTCATGGCGCAGAACCCGGACCGCACGGTCCTGGTCGAAGGATTTACCGACAGCACCGGCAGCTCGGGCCATAACCAGGACCTCTCCGAACGCCGCGCGGCGTCCGTGGCGCAGGCCCTGACCGGCCTGGGCGTGCCGCGCGACCGCGTCGCCATGCGCGGCTACGGCGAGGCCTATCCGGTCGCCGCCAACGATACGGCGTCCAACCGCCAGCTCAACCGCCGCGTGGAGATCGTGCTGTCGAACCAGGGCGCGGCAATCCCGCCGCGCGCAGCGCAACGCTGAACCGCATTAACCCAGTAAAAGAAATAAGGAAGAGTCATCATGAACGAATCGAATTCCAACCTCGGCCACGGCTTCGACATCGCCGAGATCCGCCGCGCTGCGGCCAACCTCGAAGACGGTGCTGTCACCGAGGGCTACGCCGCCGACCGCGAAGCCGTGGTCGCGATGCTGAACGCCGCGCTCGCCACCGAGCTGCTGTGCGTGCTGCGCTACAAGCGCCACTACTACACCGTCAGCGGCCCGAACACCGGCCACATCAAGGACGAGTTCCTCGAGCACGCCCAGCAGGAACAGGAGCACGCCGACCGCATCGCCGAGCGCATCGTCCAGCTGAACGGCTCGCCGAACTTCAACCCGGCCACGCTGACCCAGCGCAGCCACGCCGAGTACGACGATTCGGAAGACGTGCAGGCGATGATCCGCGCCGACCTGATCGCCGAGCGCGTCGCCATCGAATCCTACCGCCAGATGATCGAGGCGATCGGCGACAAGGACCCGACCACCAAGCTGATGCTGATGGAAATCCTTGCCACCGAAGAAGAGCACGCAGACGACATGAGCGACCTGCTGGCCTGAACAAGCATCGACAACAAACCACCCCACCAACAACAACAGGAGTAGAACATGCTGAACAACATCCGCGCCACCGCCAACGAAGCAGCCGTCAACAGCAAGCTGGACGATGCCAACACCGACGTGAAAGCCCTGGTCAAGGACGCACAGTCGCTGCTGACCGCCGCTGCGGCCCTGACCGGCACCAAGGCAGACGAGCTGCGCGAGCGCGGCATGGCGCTGCTGGATTCGGCGCTGGGCAAGGCCGGCAAGTACCAGGATCAAGCCAAGGTCAAGGGCAAGGAACTGGCGCACACGGCCGATGTCTATGTGAAGGACAATCCGTGGCGTACCGTTGCCGTGGCGGCCGGTGTCGGCCTGCTGGTCGGTGTCGTATTAGGACGTAAATAACAGCGGACGGGGGCAGCAGCCATGGAAAACCAAGAGAACGTCGTGCACAGCCCGGGCCTCATGGGCGGAATCACCGACCTTGCCAAAAACCTGTTCGGTCTGGTCGTGTCGCGCGCGGAACTGGCCGCGCTCGAGATGGCCGAGGTGCGCAACCACCTGATCGAACTGGTCACCATCTTTGCGGTGGCGGTCATGGCAACGTGGTTCGCGCTGGCCTACGGCACCGCGACGATCGTGGCGCTGGCCTGGGACGAAATGGGCTGGAAGATCCTGCTTGTCATGTTCCTCGTCTTTGCCGTCCTGACCGGCGTGCTGGTCATGAAAGGCATCTCGATGCTGAAACAGGGCAAGCTGGCGTTTCCCGAGACCATGAAGGAACTGCGGAACGACCGCGACATGCTGATGTAAGAGGAGAGCAAGCATATGCAAGCGAAAGACTATCACGTCAGCCCCGGCCACAACGGCACCCACGAAGAACGCAAGCGCGCGCTGCTGCGCGACGGCGAGTTCTATCGTGCGGGCGTGGCCCATTCGCGCGCCCAGATCAAGCACTCGGCGCGTCCGGAAGTCATGTTCCACACGGTGCTCGATCACGCCACCTGGGTGCTGCGCACCCGTGCCGATGCTCTGCTGAAACCTACCGGCACAAGCGTATCCGTGCTGGCGCCTTATGCCCTAACCGTGCTAGGCTTCATCCGTAAGCGCAAGCTCGGAAAGCAGGCACTCGGGGCCGGCGTCATCCTCGGTGCGATTGGCTGGTACGTGCAGCGCAAGCGCGCGCAGAACGTGTCATACTGAGTTTGTACCGGGACTGCGGTCCCGGTCTGATCGCTTCGCCGGGCCGCTCCAGTGGTCCGGCGTCACGCCTTCCGGCACGGTGCCTGCCAAGCAGCGCGCCGCGCCGACGACGAATATGGTGGGGCTTGAGCGGCGCCGCAATCTCTGATTGGGCGCCGTCTTTTTGCGTGCCGTTCCGGTATGCGCGTCAGCGCGACACCGCGCCGGTCGTGGCCGCGCCGTCCGTGGCCGCGCCCTTCGTCGCAGCGCCCTCCGTGGCCGCGCCCTCCGTCGCATTTTCCGTTGCGCTTTCAATCTTCGTGGTCGTGGTCGACACCGTCCCCGTGGTACGCGTCGTGGTGGTGGTCACGCTGCCCATGTCGCGCGCTGCCGCCACCTGCGCCGGCGCATTCTTCATGTCGTCCTGCCAGGTCCGTCGTGCCGCCTGCAGGCAGGCCGGGCGCTCGGCTGCCGGACCCCTGGCACAGGCGCGCTGCGCTTCATCGTAGGCCGCGCCGACTTCCTTGCGCACCGTCTTCAGGGCCGCCTGGCTGCCGGCATCGTCCTTGTGCCAGCGGGACGGATCGCCCGCCTCGATTTCGCTTGCCTGCTTCTGCGCCACGGCCTTCCCGACCGTCGCGTCGTCCTGTGCCTGCGCCACGCTGCCGCACAGGACCAGCGTGCAGGCCAGCGCCAGGCCGCGTCCGGCTGAACTGAACTGTTTCATCGACATCTCCTTTCGCTGCAATGAAAAAGCCGGCGCGGGGCCGGCTGTCGGATGGCGGATACCGCAGGTTCAATAGCGGTAGACACGGCCATCGACGATGCGCACGCGGTTGCCCACGCGCAGGTCGTAAACGCTGTCCTGGGTCACGGTGCGGTACTCGCCATTGTCCAGTCGGACATTGACCGAGTACATCTGCTGGCCGTCCGCGTTGCGGTTGGCTTCGACCCGGTTGCCGATCGCCGCACCGGCCACGCCGCCGGCCACGGTGGCCGCGGTGCGGCCGCCGCCGCTGCCGACCTGGTTGCCGGCCAGTGCGCCGACCAGGCCGCCGACGATGGCGCCGGCACCGCTGGTGCGGCTGTCGCCGTTGCCGACCTGGATCGATTCGATCGTGCCGTAGCCTGCCGATGCCGTGTTGTCGTAGCCGCTGCGGTAACCATCGTTGCTGCCGTAGTAGGGCTGCGAGTTGCTGGCACAGCCGCCGAGGATCGCGCTGGCCGCCACCAGGGCGGCGAGGGTACGAATAGCTTTCATGACTTGTTCTCCTGGCAAAGATGTAAGTTCAGGGTAAGCAATGGCCCTGCAGGGGTCTGTGCGATGACGCACCGTATTTATATGCCCCAAAACCATAGACTTTTGTCATGTCGAAGCAGCATCGTGTGCCGTGTGTTCGGCACCGTACAGAAATCATCGTTACGGCAGAGTAAAACGTCAATATGGTCGAAAGCATACGAACAAATACATAAGGAGAACCGATGCGCACACCCCACATGATCCTGTTACTCGGCGCTGCCCTGGTGTGGGCGGTCGGCCATGCGCGTGCGGCCACGCCGGAGGCCAAGCAGGCCTACCAGCAGGCGCGCGACGCCGCGGTGGCCAACTACAAGAATGCCCGCGCGCGCTGCGATGCGATCACCGGGAACCCGAAGGACATCTGCGTGGCCGACGCCAAGGCGGCGCGCGTGCTGGCCGAGGAATCGGCACGCGCCAGCTACGAAGATACGCTGAAGGCCTATACCCGGGCGCGCGTGCGCATCGCCACCGCCAACTACGAGCGCGACCAGACGCGCTGCGGCGGCATGACGGGCAACGACAAGGACGTGTGCAAGGCGCAGGCCAAGGCCGCGCTGGTGGCGGCCCAGGCCGACGCCCGCGCCAACCAGAAGAGCATCGAGGCGCGCAACGAGGCGCGCGACGACAAGCTGGCCGCCGCCTATCGCGTCGAGATGGAAAAGTGCGATGCCTTCGCCGGCGCCGCCAAGGACCAGTGCGTGTCCGCGGCGCGTACCGCATTCAACAAGTGAGCGAACAAGATCAGTCAACGAACCGGTTATCAGTAACAAAGGCGGACCCGTCCGCATCCTGCTCGATCGAGCGCAACCAGCAGTACCATCATCAACAATAAGGAGTTCAACATGAACGTCACCAAACGCGTTGCCACCGCCTTCTTCACCGCCGCCGTCGCCTTCACCGTGGTCGGCTGCTCGTCGACCCCGACCCGCGAGAGCGCCGGCGAATACGTCGACGACGCGGCGATCACCGCCAAGGTCAAGGCTGCGATCTTCAACGAGCCGACCCTGAAGGCCACCGAGATCAACGTCGAGACCTACAAGGGCGACGTCCAGCTGTCGGGCTTCGTGGCCCAGCCGCAAGATGCCCAGAAAGCCGCCGAAGTGGCGCGTGGCATCAAGGGCGTGACCACGGTCAAGAACGACATTCGCGTCAAGTAATCGGGTAAAACCAGCCGTGCCGGGGGGCGCCAACGCCGCCCGGTCCGGCATTCTTTATCAGGCAGGACTATGCAGCTCGCCAAACCAGGCCCGGCGTCCGCCGGGGCAACCGCGCCGGCGGCACCGGCAATGCCCGGTGCCGAACCGGAACCCGAGGCAGCTGCACGCGACGCCGGTCTGCTTTCCGCAGCCGGCGCGCCCACCGGCGAAGAGCTGGGCGCCCAGCATGGCGGCCTGCGCCTCCCGATCAACGTGCATGCACGCGGACTGTCGCTCGGCATCATCGCCACCGTCGCCTTCGTGTTCGGCCTCCAGTGGGCCAAGAATTTCTTCGTGCCGCTTTTGCTCGGCATCTTCATCGCCTATACCCTCAGTCCCGTCGTGCGCTGGCTCGAACGCTGGCACGTCAAGCGCGCCATCGGCGCCACGCTGGTCACCGGCCTGATCCTGGCCGGCATGGCGCTGACCGTGCAGCGGGTGCAGGGCGAGTTTTTCAATATCGTCGACGAATTGCCGGCGCTTACCCATAAAGTCACCAAGATCATCACGCAGGCCTCGGACGGCTCGCCCTCGACCATCCAGCAGATGCAGGCGGCGGCGGCGGAGATCGAGCAGGCGGCGGCCAACGCCGGCGCCGACGCGCGCCGCGCGGCGCAGCGGCGCGCGGCAGCTGCCGCGGCCCAGCAGGCGGCCAGCGCCGGCTCGAGCAACTTCCGCATCATGGACTGGCTGCTGGCCGGTTCGGTCGGCCTGGCCAGCTTCATCTCGCAGGCCACGATGGTGATCTTCCTGGTGTTCTTCCTGCTGCTGGCGGGCGACACCTTCAAGCGCAAGCTGGTCAAGCTGACCGGCCCCTCGCTGACCCAGAAAAAGGTCACCGTGCACATCCTCGAGGACATCAACACCTCGATCCAGAACTACATGTTCATGCTGCTGGTCACCAACGTGCTGCTGGCGCTGCTGATGTGGGGCGCGCTGCGCCTGATCGGCCTCGAAAACGCCGGGGCCTGGGCCATCTTCGCCGGCGTCGCCCACGTGATGCCGTACTTCGGCCCGCTCCTGATCACCACCGCCACCGGCCTGGTCGCCTTCCTGCAGTTCGAATCGCTGCGCATGGTGATCCTGGTGGCCGGCGCATCGATGGGCATCGCGACCCTGGTCGGCATGGTGGTCACCACCTGGATGACCGGCAAGATCGCCAAGATGAACCCGGCCGCGGTGTTCGTCAGCCTGCTGTTCTGGGGCTGGCTGTGGGGCATGTGGGGCCTGCTGCTGGGCGTGCCCGTGGTCGTGGTGATCAAGGTGGTGGCCGAGCGCGTGGAAGGGATGGAAGTGGTGGCGGAGTTGCTGGGGGAGTGAGCGCTTCGCCGGTGACCGTGCCGGTGCATTCCACCTGTATTCGTTATTTCGTTACCCCATGAACGTCGCCCCGGCGCAAGCAGGGACCCAAGTTGCACGAGCAGCCTATGTGCTTGCAGAACTTGGGCCCCTGCCTGCGCAGGGGCGACGTGTTGACGCTGACGGATGAACGAATTCTGTCGTATTCGACGGAATTCATCCGGCGCAGCGTGCCGGTGCATTCCACCTGTATGCGTTATGTCGTTACCCCATGAACGTCGCCCCTGCGCAGGCAGGGGCCCAAGTTGCACGAGCAGCTGATGTGCTTGCAGAACTTGGGTCCCTGCCTGCCCAGGGGCGACGTTTTGACGCTGACGCACGAACGCATCCCGTCGTGCTCGACGGGATGCATCCGGTTCAGTGTGCCGACTGGGTCACTGCCACGCCGAGCCGGCGGTCCTGCGACTGGCCGGCGCGGCGGTCGCGGCTACCCGGGCTGCGCCGCTCGCGCACGCGCCGTTCCGGACGGCCGTCCGGCAGCTTAGCCATCAGGGGCGACAGCTTCGGTTCGCGCTTGCGCAGGCTGCCCAGCTGGAGCGCGTACTGGCGGGCGAACTCGGCGCCCAGGAAGAAGATCTGCGCGGAATAATAGACCCACAGCAGCAGGGCGATCAGCGAGCCGGCCGCGCCGAAGCTGTTGGTGGTGCCGCTGTTGCCGATGTACAGGCCGATGCCGAATTTGCCCAGCGTGAACATGATCGCGGTGCCGAGCGCGCCGATGGTCACGTCGTGCCAGGACAGTTTTACGCGCGGCAGCAGCTTGTAGATGGCGCCGAACATGGTCGCAATGACGAGGAAGCCGAAGCCCTGCGCCACCCACCCGAGCACGACCGTCGTGGAATGCCACACGCCGCCCAGGTATTTTTCGATGACGGACAGGATGGCGGACACCACCAGCGAAGTCATCAGCAGCAGTCCGAGCGTCAGGATCAGGCCGAAGGACAGCAGGCGCGTGCGCACCGTGTCCCACCAGCTGGCGTCCTTGGGCGGCGGCACGTCCCAGATCTCGTCCAGGCTGTCCTTCAGTTCGGAAAACGCGCTGGTCGCACCGACCACCAGCAGCACCGAGGCGACGATGGTGGCGAACAGGCCGCTGTCCTTGTTCTGGGCACCGGCGAGGATTGCCTGGATGGTCTCCGCGCCCTGCGGACCGACCAGCCCGCGCAATTCATCAAGCAACTGCCCTTGAGCAGCTTCGCGGCCGTAGAAAAAGCCGGCGACGGCGATCACGAGCACCAGGATCGGCGCCAGCGAAAACAGGGAGTAGAAGGCCAGGGCGGCCCCCTTGCTGGCGGCACGGTGATCGAACCATTCCGTCACGGCGCAACGCATCACGTGGACCAGCTTGCGTGAGTACGGTAACCAGTTTTTTATATCCATTGCCTAGCTCCAAAAAAACGAACGCGCCCGAAGGCGCGTTCACGGGCCTACGCCCACTCGAATGGCGCACCCGCGAAGGAGGGCGCCACCGGCTGGTTCACAGCGATTACTGCACGCGGCGTTCGATGGTGATCTGCTCGACTTCCACGCGGCGGTTCGGTGCCAGGCAAGCGATCAGTTCCGATTTCTTCTTCTGGTTGCAATCGGTCACGATCGGGTTGGCTTCGCCCTTGCCCATCGCGCGCAGACGGTTGCCGTCGATGCCCTTGGCGACCAGGTAGTCACGCACGGCGTTGGCGCGGCGCTCCGACAGCTTCTGGTTGTACTTGGTCGAACCCAGGCGGTCGGTGTAACCGGTGATGTCGACGTTGCTGATCGAGGTGTCGGCCTGCAGGGCAGCAGCGATCTCGTCCAGTTGCGGTGCCGGGGTGATCACGGTGGCGCTGTCAAAACCGAAGGTCTTGTTGGCGTCCAGGGTGACTTTCTCGAAACGTGCCGGCGGCGGCGGCGGCGGCGGGGTGACCGGTGCCGGTTCCGGTGCCGGAGCCGGTGCCTCGACCACTGGGGCCGGTGCCGGTGCCGGCTGCGGCGGCGGGTTGAATGCGTAGATCAGGCTGACCGAAGCGTACTTGGTCAGGGACTTCGAGAAGCCGTACTGGTCGTCGTCACGCAGGTTGCTCTTCACGGCGCGCACGTCGGCTTGCATAGCCCAACGGTCGTTGAAGCCGACTTGGAAGCCCAGACCGGCAGTCGCGTACGGCGACCAGCCCGAAGCGCGGCGCAGCGGGGTGCTCATGTGGTCGCGCTGACCACCGACGCCCAGCAGCAGGAACGGACGGAAGTTCTGGCGCGACAGCATCAGCAGGGAGTCGATACCGACCAGCGTCTGGCGGTAGTCATTCGGGCCGTTTTCCGAACGGGCGTGGGTCGCGCCGATCTGGATGTCCCACAGAGGGTGCACAGGCTTACCGAATTTCAACCCGCCGCCCCAGTCTTTGTCATCGGTGCCAAAATCGCCGTCCGGCTTGATACCGACGACGGTCGGCGCAATGTACCACGACGGGTTAATGACCTCCTGGGCCAGCGTGGAACCGGCCGAGCAGAGGATGGCGGCAGCCAGAGCGATCTTCTTCATGTTATTCACAGGTAACTCCCATAATGTTGTAAAGGTACTGACATCGCATGCCTTGCAGTGATGTTGATGTCAAGCTTACAAGTCGTCCGTAGTTGGGGTCCGTGCGCTAGCGCACCTACGGAACGGCTGGTGTGGAAATTTTACAACGTAACCCGTAACAAACTGTCCATTCTGTGTTTCTGGATGTTACTAAATTGACGTTTTTTGCACTATTTACTACAGATTATTATCTTCCATTCAACTTTGTCACATGCATATCGGGATAAATCACCGTTTGACATGTCATCGGTCGGTCGTCCTTGTCTGATTCAAATTCTTTGTTGATCTGTCACAAAACATGTGGCGGGCATGTTTTCCGTTACCCATTCTGACTCGCCGGTGCAACGCCGGCCTGATGCGTAATACATGAGAACTTTCCTGGGGGCTCATCGGTTCCGTGATATCCAGAAATTTCCGGCAATGTTGGATGGCGCACAGACCAAGGATGATGACACAGGCAATCTTGTGTCTAGTTAAGCGGAACCGCCGTGTTGTCAGAAGGTCATAAGGCAAACGAGGAACCGCAGCCTCACCAGAACACTGTCTTTTTTACGGAGCAAACCAATATGCATGCAGCGACTCACCACAATGCGGTGCAAGGCGATCTCAACGCAGTGCACACGTCCAGCAACTCTGCACTGATCGAACGTGTCCCGCCGCAACCGACCGAACGCTCGCCGATTTCGCTGGCGCCGATCGAACGTGTGCGGTCGACCTCGGCCACTCAGCGCCGTATCGAGAACATGCAGAAGCTGATTGGCGAGCTGCAAACCCATGAAATGCTGGCGGACGAAATCGCCTGGTTCCTGAAATTCTCGCCGTCCGGCGCCCGCAAATACATCCGCGACCTGCGCGAAGCCGGCGTCATCGAACTGGCCCGCTACATCGAAGGTACCGCCACCTACCTGGGCAAGGCCGTGTACCGCATTTCCCCGGATCCGGACCGCGTCAAGACCTTCCTGGGCGCCATCTGCCAGCCGAAGCGCGAAGGCGCCTCGCCGCGCAAGGAGCGTCCGGGCCTGCGCGAGCAGAGCATGGCCGGCACCGGCCGCCACTTTCACATTCTGGCCGACGACACCCACTACGCGATCCGCGTGAACCGCAGCCCGGTCACCCGTGATCCGCTGGTCGCCGCGCTGTTCGGTCCGGCACCGGGCCAGCCCGTCGCCAAATAAGCACCGCCGCCAGGTAAACCAGAACGGTTTCCTGTGCGACAACGCCACCCCGCCTCGTGCCGGGTGGCGTTATTTTTTATCTGGACAATTGAAAAGAGGTTAACAGTACGCATATGCAGGCGAACGCGGCATGCAGCCCGCATCGTTCAGGAGAAGAAAATCCATGTTACCGACAGCCGAATCCCTGCAAGGCCAGCCCGTTCCCGACGTTACCTTCAAGGTGCGCAGCGGCGGCCAATCGCACGACGTCACCAGCGCATCGCTGTTCAAGGGCAAGACCGTGGTCGTGTTCGCCCTGCCGGGTGCCTACACCCCGACCTGTTCCTCGGCCCACCTGCCGCGCTATAACGAACTGGCGGACGTCATGCGCCGCCATGGGATCGACGATATCATCTGCATCTCGGTCAACGACGCTTTCGTGATGGACGAGTGGCGGCGCGGCCAGGAAGCGGAGCACATCACCATGATCCCCGACGGCAACGGCGAATTCACCGAAGGCATGGGCATGCTGGTCGACAAGCGTGCGCTCGGCCTGGGCCAGCGTTCCTGGCGCTATTCGATGCTGGTACGCGACGGGATCATCGACAAGGTCTTCATCGAGCATTACGACGCGAACCAGCCCGAAGCCGATCCCTTCGAAGTGTCCGACGCCGACACCATGCTGCGCCACATCGCACCGGACGCCGCCGCGCCGGAGCCGTTGGTGATGTTCTCCAAGCCGGGCTGCCCCTTCTGCGCGCGCGCCAAGGCGATCCTGAAGGCGCGCGGCATCGCTTTCACCGATATTTCCCAGGACAGCAAGATCACCACCAGCGTACTGCGCGCGGTGTCGGGCGGCACCACCTGGCCGCAGGTGTTCGAAGGCGGCCGGCTGATCGGCGGCGCGGACGAGGTGGCGGCCCATTTCGGTCCGGCACCGCTGACGGCGGCCGATGCGGCCCGGGCCCACAATGCCGAGGCATGATGGAAAACGCACTCGTGTGCATCGCACTGGCGCTGCTGGTGCTGGGCGCCTGGCAGGCGCCGCGCTGGCGTCTGCGGCGTGCACTGGCGCGGTCGCTTGCGCCGGCCGAGCTCGCCATCATCGAGCGCAACGTGGCCCAGTACCGCGGCATGGATGCGGCGCGGCGTGCCGAGCTGCAGGGCCTGGTCAAGCATTTCCTGCACACTAAAACTTTTGTCGGCTGTGCCGGACTCGAGATCACCGACGAGATGCGGGTGACGATCGCGGCCCAGGCCTGCCTGCTGCTGCTGGGCCGGCCCAGCAAAGTGTATCCGGGCCTGCATTCGGTGCTGGTCTATCCGGGCGCCTTCCTGGTGCCGCGCAACGAAATCGACGCCGCCGGGGTGGTGACCGAGACCCGCCAGGACCTGCTGGGCGAATCCTGGGGCGACGGCCGCGTCATCCTGTCGTGGGAACACGTGCGACGCGCCGGCAACGAGGCCGAGGGCACGCACAACGTGGTGCTGCACGAGTTCGCGCACCAGCTCGACAGCGAATCGGGCAGCACCAACGGCGCCCCGATCCTGGGCAGCCCGGAACGCTACCGCAGCTGGTCGGAGACGCTGGGACGCGACTTCGCGCTGCTGCGGCGCGACACCGCCTGGGGCTACCGCGACGTGCTGGATCCGTATGGCGCCACCAACCCGGCCGAGTTTTTCGCGGTCGCCACCGAAACGTTTTTCGAAGTGCCGCACGCGCTGGCGGCACGCCATCCAGAGCTGTATGCCGAGTTCCGGGCCTATTTCCGGGTAGATCCGCGCGACTGGCTGGCGGCGCCGCACCAGCAGGAACCGGAACCATGGGGCGCGGTCTACGGACAATGGCAGTAGGCCGTACGCCGCGTGCGGCATGGACTGCGTGCGTTCGCGTACAGAATCGTTGAGCTGGCGGGCGCATGCTGCACAGGTCCGCGCGCCGGCCATGGCGTGCATCACGTCATCGGGAGGGATTCAGATGTCCACCATCATCGCAGGTCATTTCCAGCTCCAGGACGAGGTCGAACAGGCGCGCCGCGCACTGGTCGACGCCGGCTTCGCGAGCGATCGCATCAGCGGTTTCTACCTGAGCCAGCCGGGCCAGCACGACATGACGCCGATCGGCGGCGACCACATGCACTCGCCGGGCGCCAAGGAATCGCCGGAGGGTCTGGCGCAGGGTGCCGGCACCGGTGCCGCGGTCGGCGCAGTGGCCGGCGCCGCCACCGCACCCGTCACCGGCCCGCTGGGCCCGATCGTCGGCGGGCTGGTCGGGGCGCACGTCGGTTCCCTGTTCAGCTTTTCCAAGATGAAGGATGCGGGCGAGAAGGAAGAGGGCGGCCGCGCGCCGGTGGAGAACCGGCCGGCCGGCATGCTGGTCGCGGTTGCCTTCGACGATCCCGGCCTGGAGGGGCAGGCGGTCGACTTGCTGCGCCGCCTCGGCGCCCACCACATCGAGCGTGCCCAGGGCAATATCGTGGACGGCGACTGGGCCGATTTCGATCCGTCCAGCGTGCCCCAGATCATCCACTAGGCCGGCGTGCCTGCCCGTTCGCGTGCAGTGTTGCAAGCGGGCTCATCCTATTTCCCGTTTGATCCGCATCAAAAGGTGGTCATGTCGCCGTCCTAGACTCGTTGGTTCATGCCGCGCACCCCCGTGCGGCAGACACGATAAAAGGGATGACGATCATGGAGAATCGCGTAGCGTTGGTGACCGGCGGCATGGGAGGACTGGGCACGGCGATCTGCCGGCGCCTGCACAAGGAAGGGTTCCAGGTGGCGACGACCTATTCGCCCGGCAATGCCACGCCCGAGGCCTGGCTGTCGGCGCAGCGCGACGAAGGCTTGCGCTTTGCCGCCTACAAGGTCGATGTCGGCGACTACGGCGACTGCGAGTGGATGATGCAGAAGCTGCTGGCCGAACTGGGACGCCTGGACGTGCTGGTCAACAATGCCGGGATCACGCGCGACCGCAGCCTGCGCAAGATGGCGCTCGACGACTGGCAGGCCGTGCTGCGCGCCAACCTCGACAGCGTGTTCAACATGAGCAAGCAGGCGATCGAGCCGATGATGGCGCAGCGCTGGGGCCGCATCGTCAACATCTCCTCGGTCAACGGCCAGCAGGGTGCCTTCGGCCAGGTGAACTACGCGGCCGCCAAGGCCGGCATGCACGGCTTCACCAAGGCGCTGGCGCTCGAGATGGCGCGCCACGGCGTCACCGTCAACACGGTCTCGCCCGGCTACCTGCGCACCAGAATGGTCGAGGCCGTACCGGGCGAGGTCATGCGCGGCAAGATCCTGCCGCAGATTCCGATGGGACGCCTGGGCGAGCCGGACGAAGTGGCCGCGCTGGTCGCTTACCTGGCTTCGGAAGATGCCGGTTTCATGACCGGCGCGAATTTGGCAATCAATGGTGGCCAGCACATGTCCTGAGGGGACTACCTTTTTTCGGCACGCGTCTGGCAGGCGATGCACAGGCGCGCTTCGGGCCGGGCCAGCAGGCGCGATACGCCGATCGGCTGGCCGCATTCCTCGCACAGGCCGTAGCTGCCGTCCGCGAACTTGGCCAGCGCGTGGCGCAGCACCTGTACTTGTGCGGTGTGCTGGCCGGCCGCCTCCAGCGTCAGGTCGTTGAGCAGGCGCGCGGTGGCGCGGTCGAGCGGCGACGCCTCCACCTCGGACACCGGCAGGCCGCCGTCGAGCGCGGACGGCTCCTCGACCCGTACCAGCGCGTCCAGGCGCCGTTCCAGCATCGAGCGCAGCAGGGCCAGCTGCTCCTGGGTCAGCGTGTCCATGGCCGGGCGCGCGTACAGGCTTGGTCGATCATGATGTCCCCCGATGCGGATGCTGGTCGCGCGACCAGTGTAGCGCACACCGGGACGCGGCCCAAGCGGGAGACGAGAAGACGGGGGACGGGCCTCAGCTGTCCGCGGCCGGCGCCGGCGGCGCGGCCCCGGCACCGGCCGGCGGCGGGTTGTGCACGGCGATCACGTCGAGCTGCAGCTTGAGCGCCGCCACCGCCGACAGGATCGGCGCGGGCTGGCCGGTGGCTGCCGCCGCCGCCAGGCCGAGCAGGCGCGCCACCAGCGTGATGCCGTCGCCGATGCGGGTGATCTGCTGGATCTTGGCGGCGGCATCCGCGGTGAGCCGGACCAGGGTCTGCTGCGACTGCCCGAGCGAGGACACGATGCAGGCGGCGGCGTCGGCATACAGGCGGTTGGCGCGCTGGCGCAGCTCGATTTCGGCGTCGAGCAGGGCGCGTGCCACCGCCTGTTCGGACTCGGGCACCTCGCCGCCGCCGTGGCGCCGGATGTCGCTCATCACACGCTGGTGGATGCTGTCGGCGCAGGCGGACAGCTTGTCGGCCAGTTCCTCGACCTGCTTCGCGGTGGACAGGGCCTCGGCCGGGGACAGCGGCTTCGGCGCCGGCGTGGTGGGATCGTTTGCCATGGTGGCTCCTTGGAACCTATCCCAGTAGGGAGAGGGAAGTTGATGACGATGACTGGTAAGCGCGGGCAAGGCGCGAGGACGCTGCATGGCGAGCCACGGGTTTGCCGACTGCGGGAGGAGCATCGCCGCCCCCGCTTGCCAGGCGCGTCGGCAACGACCGGTTCCCTGCTGGGATAGGTTCTCAGTCGCTCAGCGCTTCGCGCAGGACCAGCAAGTCGCGTGCATAGCCGCCCAGCAGCTTGCGCAGCTCGTCGCCGGACAGGTTGTTCAGGTTCTCGCGCATCTTCTGGTGCCCGAGCGCGACCTTGCTCAAGCCTTGCAGCGCCAGCTCGTAGCGCTTGTCGATCAGCTTGTACTCGCTCGACTTGCTCAGGTAGTGGACCTTGGCCAGGGTCACCAGCATGCGGTCCTGGTTCTTGGTCGAGAACGGGATCTCGACGTCGAAGATGCCGAGCACGGTCTTCTTTTCGTTGTCGTTGGTCTTGGCGTACAGCCGGGTCAGCGTGGTCATCGCTTCCAGCAGCGCCTGCACGTCGGCGTCGGCGTCGCGCACCATGGTCCCCACGCTGCGGTTCTGGTAGCCGGAGGCGATCACGCGCGTCAGCAGGCGCGTGAGGCCGGTGTACGCCGCGACGTGGCGCTGCTGCAGGCCGGATTCGCTGTTGGCCTTCAGTCCGGTGCCGAGCTCGTCGAGCTGGGAGGAGAGGTCGTAGCGCGCCTCGCCGGCCAGCAGGCTCAAGGTCTGCATGTACAGCACCAGGGTTTTCTGGATGCTGACGAAGTCGTCGTAGACGGCGCGCCGGCGCGCATCGTTTTCCTTGGCGATGCGGTCGGCGGCCGGCGACAGATACGGTTGCTCGCGCTGGTAGGTGTCGCGGTAGCGGCGCGACAGCTCGCCATAGCCGCCCAGCTTGGCGGAGGCGTCCGCAAACGCCCGCACCTCGGCCAGGTTGACGTTGCCGGCCGGCGCGGCGCAACCGCCCAGCAGGCCGCCGAGCAGGGTGAACAGGACGGGAAGAAGGAAGAAGCGGCGCAGGTCCATGGGTCCTTTCTGGACGGCAAAAGGCCGGTCCGGAAACGTCCCATTCTTCCAAATGTTTTACGTGTAGATATTGCCCCCGGTCAATTCAGACCAGCTTGTCGCGCCAAGCCAACCCTTCCACCGTGTCGCCCTGCGGGATGTACTCGCAACCGACCCAGCCGTCATAGCCGATCTCGTCGAGCACCCGGAACAGGTAGGGGAAGTTGATCTCGCCCGTGCCCGGCTCGTGCCGCCCCGGCACGTCGGCCAGCTGGATGTGGCGGATCAGCGGCAGGCGCTGGCGCAGCGTGTTGGCCAGGTCGCCTTCCATGCGCTGCATGTGATAGATGTCGTATTGCAGGAACAGATTGTCGACACCGGCGTCGCGGATCACGTCGGCCGCCTGGCTGCTGCGGGTCAGGAAATAGCCGGGAATGTCGCGGTCGTTGATCGGTTCGACCAGGATGTCGATACCGTAGGGCGCCATCTTGGCGGCCGCGAAGCGCAGGTTCTCGACCAAGGTGGCGTGGGCGCGCTCGGGCGCCACCGCCGGGTGCAGCTTGCCGGCCAGGCAGTGCAGGCGCTTGACGCCGAGGTCGGGCGCATATTCCAGCGCCAGTTCGACGCTGTCCTGAAATTCGCCGATGCGGCGCGGATCGCAGGCAAAGCCGCGTTCTCCGGCCGCCCAATCGCCGGCCGGCAGATTGAACAGCACCAGTTCCTGGTTGTAGCGCTGCAGGCGACCGGCGATCTGTTCCGGCTCGAACGCGTAGGGAAACAAGAATTCGACCGCGTCGAAGCCGGCCGCGCGCGCTGCGGCAAAGCGGTCGAGGAAACCGAGCTCGTTGAACATCAGGCTCAGGTTGGCGGCGAATCGTGGCATGTCGGGCTTTCTCGAGGTTGAACAGCCCGCCATGCTAAACGATCCTGGCCGATTCATGCCACGGCGTACGCGCCGGCATCGGTGTATCCACTATCACTGTGTCACGCCGGCCAACTGTGCCATCAGCGACGACGCGCTGTCGAGCTGGGCGCGCGCCGGGCCGCCGAGGGCGTTGCGGCTGACGTTGTCGACCACCACGGTGGCGTTGGTCACCATTTCGCTGCCGGTGGGCGTGATCAGCGCGTAGCCGACGCGGGCGTCGCGCGGATCGCTCTGGCGCGTGACCAGTCCGATCTTTTCCAGCGGCAGCAGCGAGCGAGTGACGCCGGACGCGGTCAGGCCCAGCTTTTCGGCCAGGTCGACGCGGCGCAGGCGCGCGCCGGGCGCACGGTGCAGCTGCAGCAGCAACTGGTAATCGGCGAAGCTGATGCCGTGGTGGCTGCCGAGCGCGCTGTCCAGGCGGCGCGACAGGGTGGCCCAGGCGCGCGACAGGCGCAGGCAGAATTCGGTGGTGGGGGTATCGGTGGACATGGCGGCTCCTGTCATTTGAATGGGTACTTGATGAATCAAGTATAGACATGGATTTAATTATGCGCAAGTACTTGAGTGCGCAACTATATCTCCGGGTGACGGCCCCAAGACGTCGTCCCCGCGGAGGCGGGGATCCATGCCGAGATACC
>Ga0308163_10000228_pt1 | contig 145284 bp, 138 predicted proteins | sample PhyTR1_FD_201037 | JGI IMG/M metagenome (GOLD analysis project Ga0308163, IMG submission 201037) | Phyllosphere microbial communities from UC Gill Tract Community Farm, Albany, California, United States - DLSLT.R1 | ecosystem: Host-associated > Plants > Phyllosphere > Unclassified | place...
GCCGGGAACGCGTGCATCGCGTCCTCCAGCAGGGAGCGCGCGACCGTGACGGAGTCGACGAGCGGGTGGTGCGCGAGCGCGCGGACGGCGGCGGCGCGGGATCCGCCGAGGCCGGCCTCGATGGTCTGCCGCTCCACGTACTTCGCGTTGGTCACGAGGCCCACGCCGAAGTCGGGCAGCTCGGTGCCCGCGACCGGATGCGCGCCCGAGGCGTCGACCACGCACGGCACCTCGACCACGGCGTCCGCGTCGAGCGCCGCGAGGGTGCCGCGGTTGCGCACGTTGAGGATCAGGCGCGCGCTCTGGTCGTAGGCGATGCCGCGCATGAGCGCGATGGCGACGTCCTCGTAGCCGCCCGAGACGAGGTCGTCCTCGTCGCGGTCGCCCATGCCGGCCGACTGCCGGTTCGTGGCCATGTACGTGGTCTCGCGGTCGAGCCGGGTGCGCTCCCAGAGCGCGAGCGCGGACACGTCGTGCCGGTGCTCGAGCTGCTCGTAGAACCGGCCCTGCTGCTCCACGAGGAAGCCGCCGCGGGTCTGCGCGGCGAGCTGGTCGGCGTGCCGCACCTCGCGCTGGAAGTAGTAGTAGTGCAGGTACTCGTTCGGCACGGCGCCGAGCTCGGTGACCCACTCGGCGCCGAAGAGCCGGCCCTCCTCGAACGTGCCGATGAGGTCGGGGCGCGCCATCAGGTCCGGCAGCACGTCGCGGCCGTCGACCCGGAGGCCGCGCAGCCAGCCGAGGTGGTTGAGGCCCGCGTAGTCGATGACCACGTCGTCGCCCGCCACGCCGAGCGCGCCGAGCACGCGGCGGGCGAGGCCGATGGGGGAGTCGCAGATCCCGATGACGCGGTCGCCGAGCACGCGCGACATGGCCTCGGTCACGACGCCCGCGGGGTTCGTGAAGTTGATGACCCAGGCGTCGGGCGCCTGCGTCCGGATCCGCGCGGCCAGGTCCATGACGACCGGCAGCGTGCGCAGCGCATACGAGATGCCGCCGTAGCCGACGGTCTCCTGTCCGATCACGCCGTGCGCCATGCCGAGCCGCTCGTCGCACGAGCGCCCGGCCATGCCGCCCACGCGGATCGCCGAGAACACGAACGCGGCGCCCGCGAGCGCCTCGTCGAGGTCGGTGTGCAGCGTGATGACGGGCGCGTCCGGGTACGCCGCGGCCTGCTCCGCGAGCACGCGCGCGACGGCCGTGAGGCGCACCTCGTCGGTGTCGTAGAGGGCCACGTGCGAGACCCGGCCGGCCTCGTGGTCGCGCAGCAGCGCCGAGTAGACGAGCGGGACGCGGAAGCCGCCCCCGCCCAGGATCGTGAGCCTCATGCGACGGTCACCGACACTCCCTTGTCCGCGAGGCCCTGCGACACCCGCTCGTGCGGGGCGGCCTCGGTGATCAGCTGCGTCAGCGACGCGGTGGGGGCGACGCGGCCGGCGCCGGTGCCCGGGAACTTGGAGGAGTCGGCGAGCACCGTGACCCGGTCGCTCACCTCCGCCATCGCGCGCTTGATGGGCACCTGCGCCATCGTCGTGTCGCGCAGGTCGCCGTTGTCGGCGATGCCGCTCACGCCCACGAAGGCGTGGTCGGCGTGCAGCATCCGCAGGCTCTCGGCCGTGAGCGGGCCGGATACCGAGCGGTAGACCGGATCCCAGTCGCCGGGCAGCAGGATGAGCCGCACGCTCCGGTCGTCCCGCAGCACGTCGAACGCGGCGATGTTGGCGGTGATCACCGTGAGGGAGCGGCCGCGCAGCTGCTCGGCGAGGTGCAGCGTGGTCGTGCCGATGTCGAGCACCACCGACTGGCCGTCGAGGATCTGCGCCGCCGCGGCCCGCGCGATGCGCTCCTTGGCCTCGCGGTTGACCTGCTCGACCTCGGCGAAGGGCGCGTCGACCTCGATCAGCACCGCGCCGCCGTGGGTGCGCCGGAGCGCGCCCTGCTCGTCGAGGCGGGCGAGGTCGCGGCGGATCGTGGCGTCGCTCGTGCCCGCGGCCTCGGCGAGCTCGGCGACCGTGGCGCTGCGCGTGGCACGCAGCCGGTCGAGGATCACGAACTCCCGGGCGTCTCTCATGAAGTGAACATTAGCGCGCAAGATCGGGCAGAAACAAACTCGTAATAATCAAACTCTTCCATCGATGTGCTCAGATGGGCTAGAAACATGACTAGCCGGTCGACGCCCCTGCGTCGACCACCACGTCCCGCCGGCATCGTCGCCGTCGGCGGACCGCCCATCGCCCGCCGTGCCCGCACGGTGCGTTCCCCGAGAAGCCGAGGTCACCCGTGTCCGCAGCCCCCCACCCCGAGCGGCCTGCCGGCCTGCTGGTCGTCGGCCAGCTGTTCGCGGACGTCGTCTTCGGCGACCTGCCGAGCGGGCCGCGCCCGGGCCACGAGATCTGGACGTCGTCCTTCGGCCACGGCCCCGGCGGCATCGCCAACTTCGCCGTCGCCGGCGCGCGCCTCGGGGTGCCCACCGTCCTCGCGGCCGCCATCGGCGTGGATCCGTTCTCCCGCCTCGTGCACGCCGCGCTCGCCGCGGAGGGGGTCGCCCTCGACCACCTCGTCACGCTGGACGACTGGGCCCTGCCCGTCACGGCGTCGCTCGGCTACGACGACGACCGCGCGATGGTCACGGGCGGCGTCGCCTGCCGGCTCACCTCCGACGAGCTCGTGCCGGGCGCCATCCCGGCCGTCGCCGCGGCGCTCGTGCACCTCGATCCGCACCGCGCCGCCTGGGTCGGCCGCGCCGCCGCCGCGGGCACCGACGTGTACGCCGACGTGGGCTGGGACCCGTCCGAGCGCTGGGACCCGGCCATCCTCGACCAGCTCGACGAGTGCCACGCCTTCCTCCCCAACGAGCTCGAGGCCGCCGCCTACACCGGGGCGGACTCCGCGGTCGCGGCCGCCCGGGCGCTCGGCGCGCGCGTGCCCCTCAGCGTCGTGACCTCCGGATCCCGCGGCGTCGTCGCCGTCGACTCCGCCCGCGGCGAGGAGGTCGTCCGCCCCCCGCTCGCCGTGCGCGCCGTCGACGCCACCGGAGCGGGCGACGTCTTCGGCGCCGCGCTCGCGGCGTCGGCCCGCGCGCCGTGGTCGCTCACCGAGCGCGTCGACTTCGCCTGCCTCGTCGCGGGGATCACGGTCACCCGCCCCGGCGGCGCGGCCGGCGCCCCGCGCCTCGACGAGCTCGTGCCGTGGCTGCGCGCGCACCCCGACGCCGCCGAGCCCGGCCGCTACGGCTACCTCGTCGACGCCCTCTCCCCTCCCGACGCGGCCCGCCTGCTCGCCTGATCCGACGCGTCCTCCCCGAGCCCTCGCGCTCCGCCCCGCCCCTCCCCACCGAATCGAGAACCACCATGTCCCTGCTCCCCACCCACCGCTCGCGCGCCCGGCGCATCGTCGTCGGCGTCGCGACCCTCGCGCTCCTCGCGCCGGTCCTCGCCTCCTGCTCCTCGTCGTCGGGATCCTCGGGCGGCCAGCTCGACCTCTGGATCTGGCCGGACGGCCTCAGCCAGACGGTCCTCGACAAGGTGCCGGCCGAGGTGCCCGGCACGACGCTCAACGTGTCCACCATCGGCGGCGACTTCAAGCAGAAGCTCGTGACCACGTTCACGGGCCGCTCGGGCCTCCCGTCCGTCACGGGCGTCAAGGGCGAGGACATGCCGTACTTCCTCAGCGAGGACGGCCTCTTCGAGGACCTCGACCCGCTGGGCGCCAAGGACGTCGCCGACCAGTTCCCCGCGTGGAAGCTGAAGGAGGCGACCACGAAGGACGGCCAGCTCATCGGCCTCCCCATCGACATCGGACCCACCGCCCTCTACTACCGCGCGGACGTCTTCAAGAAGGCCGGCCTGCCGAGCGATCCCGCCGACGTGGCGAAGGCCACCGCCACCTGGGACGACTACTTCGCGTTCGGCAAGAAGCTCAAGGCCGCGACCGGCGGCGCGATCTTCGTGGACGCCTCCGACGTCTTCACCAAGTCGATCGGCCAGGGCACCACGCGCTTCGTCGACGCCGACGGGAACTTCACCGGAGACAGCGACGAGATCAAGGCCGCGTGGGACCGCGCGGTGCTCGCGTACCAGGACGGCCTGACCGCGAACGTCACCGACGGCAGCCCGGACTGGGCGTCGGCCATCAGCAACGGATCCCTGCCCGCCCTCCTCGGCGCGTCCTGGTACCAGGCCGACCTCAAGAGCGCGACGGCCGACACATCGGGAGACTGGCGCGTGGCGCCCATGCCCGGCGGCCCCGCGAACATCGGCGGCTCGTTCCTCTCCATCCCCGCAGGCACCAAGGACCCCGCCGCGGCGTTCGCCGTGATCAAGGACGTGCTGAGCGAGGACAACCAGGTCACCGCGTACGCCGACAAGGGCATCTTCCCGTCGGCCACCGCCGCCTACGACTCCCCGGAGCTGCAGAAGGGCGACGACTTCTTCGGCGGCCAGTCGACCGTCGGGATCTTCGCCGACGCCGCCGCCAAGATGCCCACCGCCTACACGAGCCCCTACGACAACCAGGTGCAGGCCGCGTTCGTCACCGAGCTGCAGAACGTGACGTCGCTCGGCAAGGACCCGGACCAGGCCTGGACCGACGCCGTCGCCGCCGGCGAGGCCGCCCTGAAGACCGCGAAGCAGTGATCCCCGTCGCCGTCCGCCCGGGAGGGCGCGCGCCCGCGCCCTCCCGGGCGGGCGCGGGCACGCGGGGCCTCCGCCGCACGTGGCCGTACTACGTCGCCATCGCGCCGTTCTTCGTGCTGTTCGCGATCTTCGGCCTGTTCCCGGCGCTCTACTCGCTCGTGCTCTCGTTCCAGGACTGGAACGGGCTCGGCACGGCCAAGTGGGTGGGGCTCGCGAACTTCCAGGCCCTCGCGGCCGACGGCACGTTCTGGCTGTCCATCAAGAACACGCTCGTCATCTTCGCGCTGTCGACGTTCCCCATGATGGCGATCGCCGTGGTCGTCGCGGCCATGCTCAACTCGGCGAAGCGGCTCAGCACCTTCTACAAGATCAGCTACTTCGTGCCGAACGTCACGAGCGTGGTGGCGATGGCGGTGCTGTTCGGATCCATCTTCGGCGACAGCTTCGGGCTCGTGAACGCGGGCCTCCGCGCGATCGGGCTCGACGGCGTGCCGTGGCTGTCGACGCCGTGGGCGATCCAGGTGACCATCGCGATCCTCATCACCTACCAGTGGACCGGCTACAACGCGATCATCTTCCTCGCCGGCATGCAGGCCATCGGCACGGAGGTCTACGAGGCCGCGAAGCTCGACGGCGCCGGCGCGATCCGCACCTTCTGGTCGGTGACGCTGCCGCTCCTGCGCCCCACGATCCTCTTCGTGCTGGTGGTCTCCACCATCACGGGGTTGCAGAGCTTCACCGAGGCGCAGGTGCTCACGGCCTCCTCCAGCACCACGAACCCGAACTCGGGCGGCGCGGGCCAGGCCGGCCTCACGACCGTCCTGTACTTCTACCAGCAGGCCTTCAACTACAACCGCTTCGGCTACGGCGCCGCCATCGCGTGGGGCGTGTTCCTGCTCGTGGTGATCTTCTCCATCATCAGCTTCCGGCTCGGGTCGGAGAAGAAGGAGAAGGTCGTGCGCGCGCCCGGCACGAGGAAGGGAGAGCGCGCATGAGCGCGACCGTCCACGCCGCGGGATCCGCCGCGACCCGCGTCGCCGACCGGGCCCCCGGGCGCGCGCGGTCCGACGGGGAGCGCACCGGCCGGCCCGCGGGGCGCCGGCAGCTGCCGCCCGGGCGGGTGATCCTGCACGGGATCCTGTTCGCCGGATCCATCGTGAGCCTGTTCCCGCTCTACTGGCTCGTCGTGATGGCGAGCAACACCACGAGCGACATCTACAAGTCGCCGCCCGTGCTCGTGCCGGGGCCGTACCTGTGGGACAACATCCAGGCCGTGTTCCGCACGATCGACTTCGGCGGCTCGCTGATGAACACGGTGATCGTCGCGGTCTCCGTGACGGTGCTCGTGCTGTTCTTCGACTCGATCGCCGCGTTCACGTTCGCGAAGTACGAGTTCCCCGGCCGCCGCGCGCTGTTCGCGCTGCTGCTCGTGACGTTCATGCTGCCCGCGCAGCTGTCGGTGATCCCGCAGTTCGTGACGATGATCAACCTCGGCTGGGTCGGGCAGCTGCAGGCCCTCATCGTGCCGGCCGCGGCCAACGCGTTCGGCATCTTCTGGCTGCGGCAGTTCATCATCTCGAGCGTGCCGGACGAGCTCATCGACGCCGCCCGCATCGACGGCGCCGGGTTCTTCCGGCAGTACCTCACGGTGTGCCTGCCGCTCATCCGGCCGGGCCTCGGCTTCCTCGGGATCTTCACCTTCATCGCCGCGTGGAACGACTACCTCTGGCCGCTCATCGTGCTCAACGACCCGGGCACGCTCACGCTGCAGGTGGCGATGAGCCAGCTGAACAGCGCCCACGGCAAGGACTACGGCATGGTGATGGCGGGCGCGCTGCTCGCGGTGATCCCGCTCATCCTCGTGTTCCTCGTGGGCGCGAAGCAGTTCATCGGTGACATCGCGAAGGGCGCGCTCAAGTGACCGGATCCCCGCCGCGCGCGGCCCGGATCACGGTGGTCGACGACCTCGCGGGGCTCGGGTCGGCCGCGGCCGACGCGGTGCAGACGTTCCTCGGCGAGGACCCGGCGGGCGTGCTCGGCGTCGCGACCGGATCCAGCCCCGAGCCGCTCTACGCCGAGCTCGACCGGCGCCACCGCGAGCGGGCGCTCATCACCGACGGGCTGTCGCTCGTGGCGCTCGACGAGTACGTCGGGCTCCCACCCGGCCACCCGGAGTCGTACCTCTCCTTCGTGCGGCGGCGCATCTCGGAGCCGCTGGGCGTGCCCGACGCGCGCGTCGTCGTACCGGACGGCGCGGCCGCGGACCCGGAGGAGGCCGCGGCCGAGCACGAGCGGCGGATCCGCCGGCTCGGCGGAGCGGGCCTCCAGATCGTGGGCATCGGCGCGAACGGGCACCTCGGCTTCAACGAGCCGGGCTCGCCGTTCGACGGGGTCACCCGCGTCGTGCGCCTCGCGGACGCGACCCGGCGCGACAACGCGCGGTTCTTCGGCGGGGATCCGGACGCCGTGCCGACGCACGCCATCACGCAGGGCATCGCGACGATCATGTCGGCCCGTCGGATCCTGCTCGTCGCCTCGGGTGCGCGGAAGGCCGCCGCGCTCGAGGCCGCGTTCGCCGGCCCGGTCTCCGAGGGCGTGCCCGCGTCCGTGCTGCAGCGGCACCCGCACGTGACGGTGGTCGCCGACCGGGCGGCGCTCGCGGGGCTCGCGGAACGGGCCTGATCCGCATGTCCCACCTCGACGACGTCGCCCCCGGATCCGCGTCGCGCCTCGCGCCGCGTGCCCGGTTCGCGACCGACGCGCCCACCCTCTCCCTCGACGGCGACTGGCGGTTCCGGCTGCTGCCCGAGGCGCCCGTCGACGCGGCGGACCGGCTGCCGGAGGTCGCGGATCCCGCGCTCGACGACGCCGCGCTCGACGCGGCCGGCTGGACGACGCTGCCCGTGCCGTCGCACTGGGCGCTGCACGGCCACGGATCGCCCGCGTACACGAACCTGCAGTACCCGTTCCCCATCGATCCGCCGCACGTGCCCGACGCCAACCCCACCGGCGAGCACCGGCGCGCGTTCCGGCTCCCGGCCTCCTTCGCGGACGCCGCGCGCGTGCTGCTGCGCACCGACGGGATCGAGGGGCTCGCCACCTTCTGGGTCAACGGCGTCGAGGCGGGCTGGACCACCGGCAGCCGGCTCGCGACCGAGCTCGACGTGACCGCGCTGCTGGTGCCGGGGGAGAACGTGCTCGGGATCCGCGTGCACCAGTGGTCCGCCGCCTCCTACCTGGAGGACCAGGACCAGTGGTGGCTGCCCGGGATCTTCCGGTCGGTCGAGCTGCTCGCCCGCCCGGCCGCCGCCCTCGACGACGTGCGCGTGCGCGCCGACCGCGACCCGGCCGACGGATCCGGGCTCCTCGCCGTGGAGGTGGACGCCGCGTTCCCCGTGGTGGTGCGCGTGCCCGAGCTCGGGATCCGCGCGACCTGGGAGACCCCGGCCGACGTCGCGCCCCTCGCGATCCCCGCGGTCGACGCGTGGAGCGCCGAGCTGCCGCGCCTCTACGACGCGACCGTGTCGTCGCCCGGGGAGACGGCGCGCCTGCGCATCGGCTTCCGCACGGTGCGCATCGCGGGCGACGCGCTCCTCGTCGACGGCCGGCGCCTGACGTTCCGCGGCGTGAACCGGCACGAGTCGCACCCCGAGCGCGGCCGCGTGTTCGACGAGGCGGACGCGCGCGCCGACCTGGAGCTGATGAAGCGGAGCGGGATCAACGCGATCCGCACCTCCCACTACCCGCCGCACCCGCGCCTCATCGACATCGCCGACGAGCTCGGCTTCTGGGTCGTGCTCGAGTGCGACCTCGAGACGCACGGCTTCTGGGACGTGGAGTGGCGCGGCAACCCGTCCGACGACCCGCGGTGGCGCGACGCCTACCTCGACCGCATCGCCCGCACGGTGGGCCGCGACCGCAACCACCCGTCGATCGTCATGTGGTCGCTCGGCAACGAGTCCGGCACCGGGCGCAACATCGCGGCCATGTCGGCGTGGGTGCGGCGCGCGGATCCGACGCGGCCGGTGCACTACGAGGGCGACCTCACGGGCGAGCACACCGACGTCTACTCGCGCATGTACCCGACGCTCGAGGAGATCGCCTCGGTGTGCGGCACGCCCGTCGCGAGCATCCACGAGACCACGGGCGCGACCGGCGCCACGCAGCGCGCGAAGCCGTTCCTCCTGTGCGAGTACGGGCACGCGATGGGCAACGGGCCCGGATCCCTCGCCGACTACGAGGACGCGATCGACCGCTGGCCGCGCCTCCACGGCGGCTTCGTGTGGGAGTGGCGCGACCACGGGCTGCTCGCGCGGACCGCCGACGGCCGCCCCTTCCACGCGTACGGCGGCGACTTCGGCGAGCCCGTGCACGACGGCCCCTTCGTGATGGACGGCCTGCTGCTGTCCGACGGCACGCCCACGCCGGGCCTCGCCGAGCTCGCCGCGGTCATCGCTCCGGTGCGCGTGCGGGTGGCGGCCGACGGCGGATCCGTGCGGGTCGAGAACCGGCGGCACAGCGCGTCCACCGCGGACGTCGACCTGGTCTGGATCCTCGACCACGACGGCCGCCGGGTCGCCCGCGGGATCCTCGAGCACGCGCCCCTCGCGGCCGGCGGCGCCGTGACGATCCCGCTGCCCGCGGAGGCGCGCGCCGCCGGGCACGCCGAGGAGGCGCACCTGACCGTGCAGGTCGTCACGCGCCACGACGCGCCCTGGGCCGAGGCCGGCCACGTGGTCGCGCAGCACCAGGCGCTCGTGCGCGACCGGCCGGCACCGCGACCCCGGCCGGTGGGGCGCTGGCGCGGCGACGCGCTCGGCGTCGGCGCCTTCGACGCGCGGGGCGACCTCGTCGCCTGGGCGGGCGTGCCCGTGCGCGGCCCGCGCCTGGAGCTCTGGCGTGCCCCCACCGAGAACGACCGCGGGGCCGGCCAGGGATCCTACGAGCTGGCCGAGCCCGAGCTCACCCGGGGCCGCGGCGCCGAGGAGACGCCGCCCTCGGCCGACCGCTGGCGCGAGCGGGGGCTGCACCGGCTCACGCACCGGCTGCTCGGATCCACCCGCACGGCCGACGGCCTGGAGACGCGGATGCGCGTGCAGGCGGCCCACTCCGGCGCGGGCGTCGACGTGGCGTTCCGCTGGACGGCGACCGACCGCGGCCTCCTGCTCACGACCGAGGTCGTGCCGTTCGGCGTGTGGGACTGCACCTGGCCGCGCGTCGGCGTGCGCATCGACCTGCCCGCCTCGCTCGCCGAGCACCCGGTCGCCTGGCACGGCACGGGACCCGGGGAGTCGTACGCCGACAGTCGTGCGGCCGCGCGGGTCGGCCGCTTCGCGTCGACCGTCGACGGCCTGGCCGTCGCGTACGCGCGTCCGCAGGAGACGGGCCACCGGCCGGAGCTCCGCGCGCTCGTGATCGGCGACGGATCCGCGACGCCGCTCACCGTGACGACCGTGCCCGACGCCTCCGGCCACCGCGCGGGCTTCCAGCTCTCCCGCTGGACCCCGCAGCGGATGACCGATGTCGGCCACCCGCACGAGCTGCCCGCCTCCGACGGCCTGCACCTCTTCCTCGACGACGCCCAGCACGGCCTCGGATCCCGCGCGTGCGGCCCCGACGTGCTCCCGCGCCACGCGCTCTGGCCGTCGCTGCGCACGTGGGAGGTGCTGCTGGGGTAGCACCGCGGTCGATGTCGGTGGTGGGGGCTTCACTGCGCGCATGGATCCCCGTTCGTCCCCTACTCCCACCTCTCCCTACGAAGACGTGCTCGCCGAGCTGAAGGGTCGCGTGCACGCCGCCCGTCACGCGGCGCAGCGGCGGGTGAACACCGAGTTGGTCATCCTCTATTGGCGCATCGGTGCCACGCTCGCGCGGCAGTCAGACGAGCGGGCTTGGGGAAGCGGGGTCATCGCACGTCTCGCAGCCGACCTGCGAGCGGAGTTCCCCGAGATGAAGGGCTTCTCGCCTCGGAACCTGATCTACATGCGCTCCTTCGCGAGGGCCTGGCCCGACCCGGCAATCGCGCAACGGCCTGTTGCGCAATTGCCCTGGGGGCACGTCACGGTCCTGTTGAGCCGACTGGACACGCAGGCGGATCGCGACTGGTACGCCTCCCGCAGCGTCGCCCAGGGCTGGTCGCGCAACGTCCTTGAGCACCACGTCCGCACGCGTCTCCATGAGCGGTCGGCGACAGCGTCGACGAACTTCGATCGCGCCCTGGAGCCGGACCAATCGGATCTCGCCCGGCAGCTCACGAAGGACCCGTACGTCCTCGACTTCCTCGCGGTGGACGGCGACGCCAGGGAGCGCGAGCTGGAGCAGGCGCTCGTCGACCGGATCATCGACACGCTGCGTGAGCTCGGCGAGGGCTTCGCGTTCGTCGGCCGCCAGGTCCACTTCGACGTCGACGGCGACGACTTCTTCGTCGATCTGCTGTTCTTCCACGTCGAGCAGCTGCGCTACGTCGTCATCGAGCTGAAGACGGGCCGATCCCACCCCGAGCAGCTCGGCCAGCTGGGCTTCTACGTGGCCCTGGTCGACGATCGCCTGCGCCGTGCGCATCACGCCGACACCGTGGGCCTGCTGCTCGTGGCGGGGAAGACGGACGCGGTGGTGAGGTACTCGCTCGCCGGGCAGCGTGCTCCGGTCGCCGTGTCGAGCTACGACCTCCTGCCCGAGGCCGAGCGCGCCGCCCTCCCGTCGGAGGCCGTGCTCGCGCGCGCCGTCCGAGATCCGCGGGCACCGTGAGCGTCGAGGGGACGCCCACCCGTGGGCGCTAGGCTCCATGCGCGCGCATGGAACTGATCCGTGCGAGAAGGAGCACCCCATGAGCACCACCTACCGCGTCGGCTACCTCGTCGGCAGCCTGTCGTCCACCTCCATCAACCGGGCCCTGTCGCTCGCGCTCAAGCGCCTCGGCGCCCAGGCCGGCCTCGAGCTCACCGAGATCCCCATCGCGCCGCTGCCCTTCTACAGCGCCGACATGGACGGCGACTACCCCGAGGTCGCGAACGCGTTCAAGGCGCGGATCGCCGACGCCGACGCCGTCCTCATCGTCACGCCCGAGTACAACCGCTCGGTGCCCGGCGTGCTGAAGAACGCGCTCGACTTCGCGAGCCGCCCCTACGGCGAGAACGCGTTCCAGGGCAAGCCCAGCGCGGTCATCGGCACGTCCATCGGCGCCGTCGGCACGGCCGTGGCGCAGCAGCACCTCCGCAGCATCCTCTCGTTCCTCGCGTCGCCCGAGCTGTCACAGCCCGAGGCGTACATCCAGACCACCGAGGGCCTCATCTCGCCCGAGGGCGAGATCTCGAACGCCGGCACCGAGGAGTTCCTCCTCAGCTGGCTGCAGGCGTTCCACGCGCACATCGAGAAGAACCTGCAGGCCGTCTCCGCGTAGTCGGAGACGCACGACGCGGGGCCCGGGCGGATCGTCCGGGCCCCTCGTCGTGCCCGCCGCGGGGTCGGGTGCGGCGCCGACGAGCGGTCGCCGGGCGGCGCCGCGGTCAGCGGCGCAGCTGGATCCCGAGCACGTCGCGCGTGCGCCCGCCCGGCAGCGCGTGCACCGAGACCGCGATCGTCCCGGCGGGCGATCCGGCGCGCATGGCGTCGGTGATCCGCACGTCGACCGCGTCGTCGCCGACCTCGCCGCCCGGCGCCGCCTGCTCGACGCGCTCCGCCTCGACGCCGCCGACGCGGATCGCCTGGCCGACGGTTCCGGGAGCACCGGCGGCACCGACGGCCTCGGCGGCACCGACGGCGCCGACGGATCCCGGAACCGCATCGCCCCCGGCCGCAGCGTCGCCGCCCGCCGCCGCCGCCGCCTCCCGCCGCAGCAGCACCCGCACCACGGTCGCCGTGCCCGCCGGATCCCGCAGCTCGTAGCCGAACCAGCCCGTCGCGCTCCGCCAGTGCCGGCCGTCGGCGCCGCCCGCGCGCGTGCCCTCGCCGCGGAACGCGTGGTCGACCTCGGGCTGCTGCTCGCCGGCGACCACCTCGTCGACGACGGCCGCATCGGTCCCGGCGGCGTCCATCGCGGCCAGCTCGGCGGCGCGCGCGACCGGGTCGGCGCCGGTGGGCCAGACGAGCGTGTATCGCTCGTCGTGGATCCCCGCGAACGGCTCGAGCGCGACCTCCACCCGCTCGCCGCCCCGCCACGCGTCGAGCCGGAACGCGAGCGCGCCGCGGTCGACGAGCGTCACGGCGTCGGCGGGGTCGGCCGCCGTCACGACGGGCGTCCGCTCCAGCGGCACCTTCGGCGCGGGCGACACGTGGCCCATGCGCGAGTCCTCCGCGAGCGACGTCGCGATCCCGTCCCGGCCGTCGCGCGAGGCGAGCGCGACCGGGCCGTAGCGGAACGACGTCCACGCGGATCCGTCGGGCAGACCCTCGGCCCGCACCTCCATCCCGAACCGGACGGTCACGACCGTCTCGCCAAACCAGGTGCGGATGGGGACCCAGGCGGCACCGGGCACCACGGACACCGGGTCGTCGCCCACGCGCACCTCCATCGACGTCGCCCACCCGGGCCGCCGCAGCCGCAGCTCCAGGTCGACGGTCGCCTCCGCGGAGATGGTCACGGTCGCCTCGCCCGTGCGCGCCACATCGCCCGCGATGCGCGCCCGGATCCCGCGCGCCGCCCAGTCGAGCTCGGCCGGCACGTAGAGGTCCACGAGCAGCGCGTCGTCGGCCTGCGCGAACACCTGCTCGCCGGAGCGCGCGTGGTTCTCCATCCCCGTGCCGACGCAGCACCACATCGACTCGCCGGCGACCGAGTACACGCGGTGGTGCGCGGGCCGCAGCGACGTGAAGTAGACGAGCCCGCCGTGCTCGGGGTGCTGCGTGGAGAGCACGTGGTCGAGCGTGGTGCGCTCGACCTGGTCGAGGATCGCCGGGTCGCCCGTGCGCTCGAACCGCAGCCGCGCGAGCTCCAGCATGTTGTAGCTGTTGCAGGTCTCGGGGCCCTGCTCGTCGAGCACCATGGGCGCGAAGTCGCGCGCCGGGTGGAAGTGCTCGCGCACGCTGTTGCCGCCGATGACGACGCTCCGGCGGTCGACGACCGACTCCCAGAAGGCGTCGGACGCGGCGAGCAGCCGGTCGTCGCCCGTCATCCGCCCGAGCCGTTCGACGCCGATCACCTTCGGGATCTGCGTGTTGGCGTGCAGCCCGTCGAGCTCGTCGCGGCCGGCGGCGAGCGGATCCACGAGCGCCCGCTGCGCGAACCGCCGCGCCTCCGCGAGCAGGTCGGCCCGCCCGGTGATCCCCGCGAGCGTCGCGAACGCGTCGCACATGCCGCCGTGCTCGGTCGCGAGCATCCCCTCGAACTGGTCGTCCGAGAGGTGCGCGGAGACGCCGAGCCACCAGTCGGCCATGCCCTCCGCCATGCGCAGAGCGCGGGCGGATCCCGTGTGCTCGTGCGCGTGCAGCAGCCCGCGGAGCGTCTTGTGCAGGTTGTAGAGCGGCACCCACCGGCCCTCCAGGTCGAAGGTGTCGGCCTCGATCCGGCCCTCCGCGATGGTGCGGCCGAACTCCCGGCCGTCGGGCACGCCGCCGAGCCAGCCGTCGCCGGCCGCCTCCTGGCAGCGCTCGAGCACGTCGAGCATGCGCTCGAGCCGGGGGAGGATCCGCGGGTCGCCCGTGGCCGCGTGCAGCTGCGCGAGCGCGGAGAGGTGGTGCCCGCCGATGTGGCCGTCGAGCCCGATCGCCTCCCAGCTGCCGTAGCTCGGCACCGGCGAGTCGAGCCCGGCCTCGCGGAGGAAGGGCGCCAGCAGCCGATCGGGATCCAGGCGCAGCACGTGCTCGACGTCGATCAGCTGCGCGTGCCGCAGCGGGCCGTCGCCGAGCCGCACGGCGGAGAGCGGGAAGGAGCGGACGGCGCCGGGGCGGGCGGCGGCGGGGCGTGGGGCGGGGGCGATCGTCATGGTTCCTCGGATCCTCCGGCGCGGCCGCGACCTCGGTGTCGCGGGCGCCCGGCCCCTCGACCGTAGCCGAGCCCGGGGGGCGGCGTCCCGACGCGGATCCGGGCGCGCGAGCGCGCCCGCGGATGCTGGGTACCCTGAGCGCATGGTGACCATCCGCGACGTCGCTGCCGACGCGGGCGTCGCGCGCAGCACGGTCTCCTACGTCCTCTCCGGCAAGAAGAAGCTGCCCGACGCCACGCGCGAGCGCGTGCTCGCGAGCGTCAGCAAGCTCGGCTACCGGCCGGATCCCGCCGCCCGCGCGCTCGCGCTCCGCCGCACCAACATCCTGGGGTTCCTCGCCTCCATCGATCCGGCGTCGCGCGAGTCCGACATCGAGGTGTTCATGCGCTTCGTGCGGGCCGGGATGTACGAGGCGAACACGCGCGGGTTCGACCTCCTCATCATGGGGAAGGGCGAGGACGAGCTGCGCGGCGACGTGCTCGCGGACGCGCTCGTGGTGATGGACATCCGCGACGACGACCCGCGGATCCCCGTGCTCCAGGCCATCGGCCTGCCCACCGTGCTCGTCGGCCATCCCGGCCGCCCGTCGGCGTTCAGCGCGGTGGACCTCGACTTCGAGGAGGCCGGCCGCGTCGCCGTCGACCACCTCGTGGCCCTCGGGCACCGCGAGATCGCGCTGCTCGGCTCGGGCGCGCCGGCCGCCGAGACCGAGCTCGGCTTCGCGGTGCGCTTCCGCCGCGGGTTCGCGGAGCGGTGCGCGCACCACGGGATCCGGGGTGCGGTCGTCCCGTCCGCGGGCGGGGGCGACGACGCGGCGGAGCGCTGGCTCGACGCCGCGCGCGCGGCCCTGCCCGACGCGAGCGCGATCGTGGCCCACACGCCCGGCGAGCTCGAGCCCATCGCGGCGGCGCTCCGGGCGCGCGGCATCCGGATCCCCGAGGACTGCTCGCTCATCACGGTCGCCCCCGAGGTGGTCATGCGGGCGTCCGCGCTGCCGCTCACGGTGATCGACCTCCCCGGCGACGAGATGGTGCGCCGGGCCACGGGCCTCGCGGTCGACGAGCTCGCGGGAACCGCCGAGCCCGGCATCGTCGAGCTGCTGCCGGCCGTGCTGGGCGACCTCGGATCCACCGGGCCGCACGTCGTCGGCGTCAGCGGGTCGGCGTTCCGCCCGGGCGTCGCGACCGCCTGAGCGACCGTCGGGCCGCGGCTCGGGCTGCGCCGGCCGCCGCTGCCCTGCGCGGGCCGCCCCTGCCTTGCGCTCGCCGCCCCCGCCTGCGGCCCCCGCCTGCGGCCCCCGCCTGCGGCTGCCGCCGGGCGAGATCCGCGGTCCCGGCATCCCGATCATCACGATCGGAGAACCGGTTCGCCGAAAGTGTTGAACCGGTTCTCCAAACCCCGTAGGGTCGCCGCGAAGCCGCCGTGACGGGCCGCTCCTCCCGGCACCGCCGCCGCGGACGAGACGGCTCCCGGCGCACAGGTACGTATTCAGAGAGGAATACCGTGAACAACACGCGCACCCGCGCCGCCCTCGCGGCCACCGCCGTCGTCACCGCCGGCCTGGCCCTCACCGGCTGCTCCACGGGGGGAGGCGGCTCGTCGGATCCGAACTCGCTCACCCTGTGGGACAGCTTCACGCAGTACGACGCGTCGTCTCCGTACGGGAAGCTCATCAGCGGCTGTGAGACGAGCACCGGCATCACCATCGACCGCACGCAGAACCCCGACAACGAGACCAAGTTCCTCCAGTCGGCCTCGTCGAAGACCACGCCGAACCTCATCGTGCTCGACAACCCCGCCATCGCCCGCTTCGCCGACACGGGGCTCCTCGTCGCGAACGACGAGTCGGGCCTCGACACCTCGAAGGTGCTGCCGAACGTGCTCGCCGCCGGGCAGCTGGACGGCAAGACCTACGGATCCTCCATCGGCGCGAACACGCTCGCGCTGTTCTACGACAAGGCCAAGCTGGCGGCCGCGGGCGTGCAGCCCCCCACCGACTGGGCGAGCCTCCAGGACGCCGCCGCGAAGACCACGCAGGGCGACGTGCAGGGCCTCGGCTTCTCCGCCATCGGCACCGAGGAGGGCACCTTCCAGTTCCTCCCCTTCTTCTGGGGAGCCGGCGCCGACCTGTCCGACATCTCCTCGCCCGCGGCCGTCCGCGCGCTCACCCTCTGGACCGACATGGTGAAGGGCGGGCAGGCGTCGAGCGCCAACGTCAACGCCAACCAGCAGGACATCCGCGACCAGTTCCTCGCGGGGAAGCTCGCGATGATGGTCAACGGCACGTGGCAGCTCTCCGCCCTCGACGAGGCGGGCCTCGACTACGGCGTCGTGCCGCTCCCCGCGGAGGACGGCGGCGCCGCGCCCAGCCCGCTCGGCGGCGAGTTCGTCGAGGTGGTAGTGAGCGACAAGGCGAAGCAGGACGCGGCGGCGAAGTTCGCGCAGTGCATGATCGACCCGGCCAACCTGGCCGACTGGACGGCCGGCCAGTCGTACATCTCCCCGTACGCCGACGCGGCGGCCGCGCAGGCGTCCGCGGATCCGGAGCTCGTGCCCTGGGTCGACGCCGTCCAGGTCGCGCAGGGCCGCACCGCCGACCTCGGCATCGCGTACCCGGACACCTCGAAGGCGCTCTACCAGGCCATCCAGGAGGCGCTGACCGGGAGCAAGACGCCCCAGGCCGCCCTCGACGACGCCGCGGCCTCGCTGAAGAAGTGAGCAGCCGGGTGATCGACCGTCCGCGCGTCGCCGCACGCGGCGCGCGGACGGCAGGCCCCGCGGACGGCGGCACGCCGCGTCGCCGTCCGTACCGCACGGTCAGCGTCGTCGCCGCGATCGGGTTCATGGCCCCGGTCGTCGCGTTCCTCGCGATCTTCTTCGTCTACCCGATCATCCGCGGGTTCCTGCTGAGCCTGCAGGAGTACGGGCCGCGCGCGTTCGTCACGGGCGAGGCGCCCTACGTGGGCTTCCAGAACTACGTGACGATCCTCACCGACAGCCTGTTCGCCACCATCGCGTGGCACACGGTCGTCTTCACGGTGGTCTCGCTGGCCGGCCAGTTCGCCATCGGGCTCGCGCTGGCGCTGTTCTTCACGCGCCGGTTCCCGCTGTCGACGACGTTCCGGTCGCTGATCCTGCTGCCGTGGCTGCTGCCGCTCATCGTCTCGGCGACGGCCTGGCGGTGGATGTTCGACCAGCAGTTCGGCATCATCAACTCGGTGCTCGGCACGCCCATCGGGTGGCTGAGCGACCCGTCGGTGTCGCTGTGGTCGGTCATCATCGCCAACATCTGGCTCGGGATCCCGTTCAACATGATCCTGCTCTACGGCGGCCTGCAGGGCATCCCCGAGAACCTCTACGAGGCCGCGGCGCTCGACGGCGCCGGCCGCTGGCGCACCTTCCGCAGCATCACCTGGCCGCTCCTGCGCCCCGTCACCGCGGTGACGCTGCTGCTCGGGCTCGTCTACACGATCAAGGTCTTCGACGTGATCTGGATCCTCACCAAGGGCGGCCCCGCGAACAGCTCCCACACCCTCAGCACGTGGGCCTACGAGAAGTCGTTCACCGACCTCGACTTCGGCGTCGGCGCCGCGGCCGGGGAGATCCTCGTGGTCGTCGCCCTCATCTTCGGCCTCATCTACGTGCGGGCCCAGCGCAAGGAGGCGCAGTCGTGAACACCCTCGACACCCCGGTCCGCCGGTGGACGAACGCCGTCATCGGCCTCGTCATCTGCGCGGTCCTGCTGTTCCCCCTCTACTGGATGCTCAACGTCTCGCTGACGAAGCCCCAGGACCTCATCTCGAGCACGCCGAGCCTGTTCCCCGCGGATCCGACGCTCGACGGGTACGCGCAGGCCATCTCGACGCAGCTGCCGAACCTGGTGACGAGCCTCGTCATCTCGATCGGCTGCGTGATCCTCACCCTCCTCATCTCGCTCCCCGCGGCCTACGCGATGGCGAAGTTCAAGGTGCGGGGCACGGGCGCGGTGATGTTCGTGTTCCTGCTCGCGCAGATGATCCCGGGCATCGTGCTCGTGACCGCCCTGTTCGCGATCTACAACGCGCTCGGGCTGCTCAACACGTACCCGGGCCTCATCCTCGCGGACGCCACAGCGTCGGTGCCGTTCGCGGTCATCGTGCTGCGCGCCTTCATGCTCGGGATCCCCGACGAGCTGCTCGAGGCCGCCCGCATCGACGGCGCCTCGAGCTGGCGCGCGTTCGTCTCGATCGTCGTGCCGCTCAGCCGGAACGCCATCGTCACGGCGGCGCTGTTCTCGTTCCTGTTCGCCTGGGCGGACTTCCTCAACGCGAACTCGCTGACGTCGGGCAACAGCATCGTGCCGTTCACGCTCGGGCTGTACCGCTACATCGGGTCCACGACGACGAACTGGAACGGGATCATGGCGACCGCCGTCATCGCGTCCATCCCCGCCGCCGTCCTGCTGGTCGTGGCGCAGCGGTTCGTGGCCGCGGGCGTGACCGCCGGGGCCGTGAAGGACTGAGCGGGGCGCGCCCGGCGCAGGATCCGGGCACGACGACACGACGACACGACACGACGCACCACGACACCGAGGACGAGCACGCATGATCGACGACGACCAGCACTTCACGACCGACGGGACGCGCCTCGTCTGGCGCGGCGACGGGGAGACCCTCGTCGTGGAGCCGTGGGGGCCCGACAGCCTCCGCGTGCGCTCCCGGATCATGGCGCCCGTGGCGGACAGCGACTGGGCGCTGCTGCCGCAGCCCGACGCCGACGCGCGCATCGAGGTCGACGGCGCGACGGCCCGGATCGCGAACGGCGGCATCACGGCCGTCCTCCGCTCCGAGTCGTCCTACGGCTACCAGACGGGGTACGAGGAGAACCGCTGCCACGTGACGTTCCTCGACCGGCACGGCGACGTGCTGCTGGAGGAGATCGGCACGGGCGGCGCCCTGCACCTGCGGGCGCGCGAGCAGCGGCCGCACCTCGGCGGCGACTTCCGCATCACGGCGTCGTTCGCGACCGGCCCCGGCGAGCGGCTGTACGGGATGGGCCTGTACCAGCAGGACATCCTCGACCTCGCGGGATCCACGTTCGAGCTCGCGCACCGCAACTCGCAGGCGAGCGTGCCGTTCGTCATGTCGAGCCGCGGCTACGGGTTCCTCTGGCACGACCCGGCGATCGGCCGCGCGACCTTCGCGGCGAACCGCATCGAGTGGACGGCCGAGACGAGCGAGCAGCTCGACTACTGGATCACCGCGGGCGACACCCCCTCGGACATCAGCCGCGCCTACGCCCGGGCCACCGGATCCGCGCCCATGATGCCCGAGCACGGCCTCGGCTTCTGGCAGTGCCGGCTGCGCTACTGGAACCAGGAGCAGCTGCTCGAGGTCGCGCGCGAGCACACCCGGCGCGGGCTGCCGATGGACGTGATCGTCGCCGACTTCTTCCACTGGCCGAAGATGGGCGACCTCCGCTTCGAGGAGGAGTTCTGGCCGGATCCGACCGCCATGGTCGAGGAGCTCCGCTCGATGGGCATCGAGCTGATGGTCTCCATCTGGCCGCAGGTGTCGCTCGAGAGCGAGAACTACGCGCGCATGAAGAAGGAGAACCTCCTCGTGCGCAGCGAGCGCGGCATCGACGTGCAGATGCAGTTCGAGGGGCCGAGCGCGTTCGTCGACGTGACGAATCCGGCCGCGCGCCGGTTCCTCGGGGAGACGGTGCGGCGGAACTACGGCGCGCACGGGATCCGGCTGTTCTGGCTCGACGAGGCCGAGCCCGAGTACGGCGTCTACGACTACGACAACTACCGGTACCACGCGGGCCCCAACGTGCGCGTCGGCAACGTCTACCCGCAGATGTTCTCGCGCGCGCTGCACGAGAGCCGCATCGAGGCGGGGGAGCAGCCCGGGGTCGACCTGGTGCGCGCGGCCTGGGCGGGCAGCCAGCGGTACGGCGCGCTCGTGTGGTCGGGCGACATCCACTCCACGTTCGAGGCGCTCGCGCGGCAGGTGACCGCGGGGATCCACATGGGCGTCGCCGGCATCCCGTGGTTCACGACCGACATCGGCGGATTCGCGGGCGCCCGCACCGACGACCCCGCGTTCCACGAGCTGCTCGTGCGCTGGTTCCAGTTCGGCGCGTTCTCGCCGGTGATGCGGCTGCACGGCGATCGCGGTCCGAGCGTCGAGGTGCGTGCGGCCGACGGGTCCCGTCGTGCGCCGAGCGGATCCGGCAACGAGCTCTGGAGCTTCGGCGAGGAGGTCTACGGGATCCTCGCCGGGTACGTGCACCTGCGCGAGCGCCTGCGGCCGTACCTCCGCGACGTGATGCGCGAGGCGCACGAGGACGGCCAGCCGGTGATGCGCGGCATGTTCCACGTGTTCCCCGACGACGCCCCGAGCTGGTCGCTCGGCGACCAGTACATGCTCGGCGCCGACGTGCTCGTGGCGCCCGTGCTCGAGGCCGGCGCGCGCTCGCGGAGCGTGCACCTGCCGGCGGGGACGGCGTGGATCGAGGCGTCGACGGGCACGCGGCACGCGGGCGGGCAGCGGGTCGTCGCGGACGCGCCCCTGCACGTGATCCCCGTGTTCGTGCGCGAGGGCGCCGCGGTGGAGGTGCGGCTGCCGGAGGGAAGCGGAGCGCGTCCGGACGCCTTCGCAGGGTAGTCCCCGCCGCCGCGGTGCCCCGGGGCGAGCAGGCTCCCGGGCCGCGATCGTTCCGTGTGGATCGGTTGACTCGCGTCCACGAATCTCTTCCTACGATCGAAGTCCGGAAAGGTCGATGGAAAGGGAGAGGATGAAGAAGATGTGAAACACGCTGCTCGGGCTGGCGCTCACGGGCGCCCTGGTTGCCGGAGCGGCGGTCGCGACGGTGCCCGCTGGCCCGGCGCACGCTCAGGACACGGCGTCAGACCTGGCGTATGCCGAGTGCTACTACGACCACGACGTCGACTCATGCCAGTTCCTCGCGGAGCAGGGGCAGAACATCACGGAGCCGGAGTTGAAGTGCCTCGCCACGGCAGGGATCTCGATCGCCGGCCTCGCCGTGGGCGACGGCATCGGCGAAGAGCTCGCGGGCGAGATCGCACGCAAGTTCCTCGCAGCCGGCGCGACCGGCTGCCTCATCTCGTTCCTGTAGCGGAGGCTGACATGACATCCATCAATCAGAAGAGCATCCCCGGCTGGGTCGCGGTGGTGGTCGCAGTGGTCCTCGGTGCGATCTGCTTCTCCGTCATCCACTCCTGGTGGGCGATCGTGGTCTACGGCGTCCTCGTCCTCGGGATCGCCGTGATCTACCGGGTTGTGTCCGCGCGGACGCGCGGATAGAACCCGACCGAGGGGTGCGACCGTCCAGGTGGCGCACCCCTCGGCTGACGGCCTCCCCGCAGCGGTGCGCCGGGCGCGGGCCGAGCCGAAGAGGGGGTCGAGCCGGGTGGTGAGGTAAGGCTATGCTTACCGGCGGCCCGGGCTCCCCGCCGGGCCGCCGCCGGCCTCGACCCCAGGAGACCCATGCCCCGCGCCCTCGCCCGCTTCACCGCCACCGCCGTCACGGGCCTCGTGCTCGTCGCCCTCACCGGGTGCGGCGCCTCCGAGGAGGTGCCCGCCGCCCCCGTCGCCGAGGCGGGCCAGGGGACGACGACCTACCCGCTCACGCTGTCGAACTGCGGCCACGACGTGACGATCGACCAGGCGCCGCAGCGCGTGGTGTCGCTCGACCAGGACTCCACCGAGATCCTGCTGTCGCTCGGCCTCGAGGACCGCATGGTCGGCACGGCGTCGTGGACGGATCCCGTTCTCGACTCGCTCGCCGACGCGAACGCGAAGGTGCCGCGCCTCGCCGACAACGCGCCCACGTACGAGGTGCTGTTGAACGCGGATCCCGACTTCGTCACCGCCTCCTTCGGCCGCCACTACGGCACGGGCGGCGTGGTCACGCGCGACCGGCTCGCCGAGACCGGGATCCCCTCCTACCTGTCGCCGACCGACTGCGACTCCGACATCAGCATCAACGGCGGCGGCCAGCGCACCACCGCGCTCACGGTCGAGGCGCTGTACCAGGAGATCCGCGAGATGGCGGAGGTGTTCGACGTGCAGGACCGCGGCGAGGCGCTCGTCTCCTCCCTCCAGCAGCGCGCGGCCGCGGCCACCGACGGCATGGACCTCGGCGGGGCGAAGATCATGTACTGGTTCGCCGACACGAAGACGCCGTACATGGGCGGCGGATTCGGCGCCACGTCGCTCCTGTCGCGCCAGATCGGCGCCACGGACTCCTTCCCCGAGGTGCGCGACGACTTCATCGCGACCGGGTGGGAGACCGTGGTCGACCGCGACCCGGACATCCTCGTGCTCGGCGACCTGCAGCGCGACCGGTTCCCGGGCGACCGGCTGCAGGACAAGATCGACTTCCTGACGAGCGACCCGCTGACGCGCGACCTCACGGCCGTGAAGGAGGGCCGCACGGTGGCGCTGCACGGCGCGGAGCTCAACCCGTCGATCCGCTTCGTGGACGGGCTCGAGAAGATCCGGGCCTGGTGGGACGCGCGGGGGGAGAAGCTCTGAGCGCCGCAGCCCCGCGGTCCCCGCGGGCGCCGTTCGCGGAGGCCGCCGCGCGGGTGCGCGCCCTGCCGCACGCCCTCCGCGTCGTGCTGCTGGTGGTGATCGGGATCGTCGCGCTCGCGCTCTCGGTGGGCGTCGCCGTGACCCTCGGCCCGGCCGACGTGTCGCTCGTGAACGTGCGCGACATCCTGCTCAACCACGCCGGGCTCGCGAGCATCCCGGTGCGCGTCTCCGAGGACGCCATCGTCTGGCAGGAGCGCCTGCCGCGCGCGCTCGTCGCGGCGGCCTGCGGCGCGGGCCTCGGCCTCTGCGGCGTCGTGCTCCAGTCGCTCCTGCGGAACCCGCTCGCGGATCCGTTCGTGCTCGGCGTCTCCTCCGGTGCCTCCACGGGCGCGGTGCTCATCGGGGTGCTCGGCCTCGGCGGCGGCGCGATCGGCATGTCGGGCGGCGCCTTCATCGGGGCGCTCGTGGCCTTCGGGTTCGTGCTGCTGCTCGCCCGGTTCTCCTCGGCGGGCACGGCCGGGGTGATCCTCGCGGGCGTCGCGAGCACGCAGCTCTTCTCCGCGCTCACCTCGCTCGTGGTGTTCGCGTTCGCCGACTCCGACGAGACGCGCGGCATCACGTTCTGGCTCCTCGGATCGCTCGAGGGCATGCGCTGGGACGAGGTCGGCCTCAGCGTCGCCGTGGTCGCGGTCGGCGCGGTCGTCTGCCTCGCCTACGCCCGCTCGCTCGACGCCTTCGCGTTCGGGGAGGAGGTGGCGTCGTCGCTCGGGATCCACGTGGGCCGCACCCGCACGATCCTCCTGGTGGTCACGGCCCTCCTCACCGCCACGCTCGTGAGCATCGCCGGCGCCATCGGCTTCGTCGGCCTGGTGCTGCCGCACGCGGCGCGCCTGCTCTTCGGCCAGCGGCACTCGCGCGTCGTGCCCGCCACGATCGTGCTCGGCGCCGTGTTCATGGTGTGGGTCGACGCGTTCTCGCGCCTCGCGTTCGCGCCGACGCCGCTGCCCGTGGGCGTGGGCACCGCGCTCGTCGGCGTGCCCGTGTTCATGCTGCTGCTGATGCGGAACCGGGGGCGCGCGTGACGCTGCGTGCGCACGACGTGCGCTGGTCGCGGGGCGGGCGGATCGTGGTGGACGACGTCACGCTGGAGCCGGCACCGGGATCCACCGTCGGGCTCCTCGGGCCGAACGGATCCGGCAAGTCGTCGTTCCTCAAGCTGCTGCAGGGTGCCGCGTCGCCCGACTCCGGCCGCGTCACGCTCGACGGCGACGACCTCGCGGGGATCCGGCGCAGAGACGTCGCCCGCCGCGTCGCGACCGTCACCCAGCACGGCGAGACCGAGGTCGACATCGTGGTGCGCGACGTCGTGCGCCTCGGCCGCACGCCGTACCGCACGCTCCTCGGCGGTGACACGGCGGAGGACCAGGCGGCCATCGACCGCGCGATCGCGCACGTGGGCCTCGAGGCGAAGGCCGACCGCGCCTGGCGCACGCTCTCCGGGGGCGAGCGGCAGCGGGCGCACATCGCGCGGGCCCTCGCGCAGGAGCCGCGCGAGCTGCTGCTCGACGAGCCGACCAACCACCTCGACATCCGCCACCAGCTGGAGCTGCTCGCGCTCGTGCGCGACCTGCCGGTGACCACGGTGATCGCCCTGCACGACCTCAACCTCGCGGCGATGTTCTGCGACAGCGTGCTGGTGCTGCGCGAGGGGCGCGTGGTGGCGGGCGGGCCTCCGCGGGAGGTGCTCACACCGGAGCTCATCGCCGACGTCTACGGGGTGCGCGCGGTCGTGTCGCACGACGAGGCGGCCGGCTGCTCGCGCGTGCTGTTCGACGCGGCGCCGCTCTAGGCGGGGGCGGGGGCGGAGGTGGTCGCGGCGGTCGCGATCGCGGTCGTCGCCGTCCCCTCGGCCGGCGCCGCGCACCCGCACGAGCGGCCGATCACGAGCGTCGGCGTGAACGACGCGTGGTGCGGTGCCCGATCCGGGTCCGGCGCGATGAGGCGCGCCACGGCCTCCTCGGCCATCTCCTCCACCGGCTGCCGCACGACCGTGAGCCGGGGCGCCGCGTACTCCGCCTCGTCGGTGCCGTCGAAGGACAGCACGGCGACGTCCTCGGGGACGCGCAGCCCGAGCTCGCCGAGCGCGCGGAGGGCGCCGATCGCCTGCATGTCCGAGCTCGCGAAGAGCGCGGTGGGGCGGTCGGATCCGCCGAAGAGCCGGAGCGCTCCGCGGTAGCCGCCCTCGCGCGTGAACGGCTCGCGGGCGAGCGGGCCGTCGGGCAGCCCCGCCGCGCGGGTGGCGTCCTGCCAGCCCCACTCGCGCGCCTCCACCTCGCCGCCGCCGATGATGAGGCCGATCCGGGCGTGCCCGTGCCCGATGAGGTGCTCGACCCCGAGGCGCGCGCCCGCGCGGGCATCGACGCCCACGGTCTCGACGCCGTCCTTCGCCGCGAACGTGTTGAGCAGCACCACGGGCATGCCGAGCGTCGGCAGGTCGACGACCGCGCTGCCGTGCTGCACGGTGCTGATGATGATGCCGTCGACCTGCCGTGCGGTCAGCGAGCGGATCAGCGTGCGCTCCATCTCCGGATCGCCCTCGCTGTTGACGAGGAGCACCGCGTGGCCGCGCCGTGCTGCGCACTGCTCCACCGCGATGGCGAGCTCCGCGAAGAGCGGGTTCGCGATCTCGGGCACGACGAGGCCGAGCATCTGCGTGCTGCCGGTGCGGAGCGCCCGGGCGCTCGCGTTCGGGCGGTAGCCGAGCACGCGGATCGCGTCGCGCACGCGCTCGGCGGTCGCCTCCGCGACGGGCCGGGGCCCGCTGTTGACGACGTAGCTGACGACCGCGGTGGAGACGCCGGCGTACCGGGCGACGTCGGATCGGGTGACCTGGCCGCGGGGGAGGGATCCGCCGCGGGGGCGGGACCCGTCGCGCGGGAGGGGGGCGGAGGTCGCCATGCGCCTCGCTCCTCCCTGCCCGACCGGGTCCCGGCGACCCGACGTCGCGCCGGTCAGCGGGATCCTGCAGCGATCCTATCCGCGGAGCCGGCCGGTGCCGCGGCCGGTGCCCCGGCCGGTGCCGCGGCCGGCAGGTCGGCCGGGGCGTCGCCGAAGTCGCGCACGTCGAGCCGCTCGCCGCCCTGCAACGCCGAGCGGTGGGCGACGATGCCGGGCATCGTGTACCGCGCGGCGACCCAGGCGTTCACGGGCGGCAGGGTGCGGTCGAGCACCGCGCGCACGAAGTCGTCCACGAGGAAGTGGTGGCTGCCCTCGTGGCCGCTCGGGACGCCGTGGAAGACCTCGGGCAGGCGGTCCTTGTCGTGCACGGGCGCGTATCCGGAGACGAACGCCTCGCGCAGCTCGGGCGCCACGTGCGCGAGCGACGGGTCGTCGAGCGACATGCTCGGCTGCGTCGTGAGCTCCTCGGAGATGTCGGTCACGTCCCGCTTGTCCTGCCAGACGCTCACCGTGGCGATCTGCTCGAGGCTCGCCTCCGTGCCGAAGTAGCGGAAGCGCGACTCCCGGATCTGCGACGGGTAGCCCACGCGGCGCATCTCGTTGATCCGCATCACGCCGCCGTTGTCGAGCTCGAACAGGGCGGTCGCGTTCGAGAAGTCGTTGTCGAACTGGCTGACCTCGCGGTCGAAGACGCCGTCGCCGCGGTCGTCGCGCACGCCGATGCAGCTCACGCTGACGGCGTGGCCCGGGATCGCGCCGAGGACGCCGCCGATCGAGTGCGTCGGGTAGTGCATGGGCGGGTAGCTGGCCGTGCGCTTCCAGTCGTCGCCGCCGCTGTACTGGTACGCGGCGTAGAAGCCGAGGTCCATGTCGTGGACGTAGTCGCCCTCCGCGTAGAAGATGCGCCCGAATGCGCCCTCGGCGACCTTCTTCCTGGCGAAGACCGTGGCGGGGTTGTAGTAGCTCGTCTCGCCCATCATGTAGGTGAGGCCCGTCTCGCGGACGGCCTCGATGATCTCCGCGATCTCCTCCTCGGACACGGCCATGGGCACGGCCGAGTAGACGTGCTTGCCGGCGCGGAGGGCGCGGACGACGAGCGGACCGTGGGTCCAGCGCTGCGTGAAGAGCGCGACGGCGTCGACGTCGGTCTCGAGGAGCGCGTCGAACGACTCGACCGCGTCGTCGAGCCCCTCGCGGGCGACGAGCTCCTCCGCGCGCTCGGGGAGCAGGTCCGTGACGAGCACCCGGTCGACGTCGGGGTGGATCTTGAAGAGTGCGGCGAACTGGCCGGCGAACTGTCCGGCGCCGACGATCCCGAGGGAGAGCATGTGCGGCCTTTCGATGGTGAGCGTCGTCGCTCAGCGGGTGGGGACGCTCTGCCGTCTCGCGGACGGGGCGTCCGGGGCAGCGCGTGGATCAAGTCTCCGACAGGTGTTCTACGCGTGTAAACCCCACGTACGTATTCGTTCTGTCGGCGAATGCCAGGTGAAGCGGCTCGATGCCGACGATTGTGCTATTCGTGTAGACCGGTTCGTCCCGCGCTGTCGAACCGCACCACGCGGGACCCGTGCGCCGGCACGTCGAGCACGAGCGCGTCGCCGTCCAGCTCCACGCGCTCTCCCGTCCAGGCGTCCGTCGCCGTGCCCTCGGCGCCCGGCCGGATCCCGACGGAGGCGAGCGGCACGCGGTGCGTGGCTCCCGCGTCCCCGAGGTGGAACACGGCGGCGTAGGACGCCTCGGCGTCGGTGGCCACGGCGGTCCAGACCACGAGGTCGTCCTCGCGGATCACCTCCCGGTTGTCCCGCGAGTGCTGCAGGATGCGGATCATCGCCGGCGCGGTGAGCAGCGCGACCGTCTCCGGTCGGCTCCGGGGGAGGTCGCCGCCGTACATGAGCGGCGAGCGGGACATGATCCAGAGGCTCATGAGGGTGCGCTGCTCCTCGAGGACGAGGCGGCTGTCGCGGTCCTCGCCACGCTCTGCCCGGATGCCGATGCGGCCGAGCGGCAGCATGTCCGCGTCCGCCCACGCGCCCGGACGCTGGAACGGCGCCCACCTGGCCATGCGGGCGAACTGGTCGAGCACGTCGTCCCACCTGTCCCACAGGTCGTCGGACACGCGCCACATGTCGGCGTTCTCCCGCAGGTGGTCGAGGTGCGCGGTGGAGAGGTGCGTGCCGGGCGAGAGGCTGAGGACGATGTCGCGCCCGCTCCGCTCGATCGCGCGGTGATACGCCGCGATCTCCCGGTCGTGATACGGGCTGAGCATGTCGTCCGCCTTGACGAGGTCGACGCCCCAGGTCGCGAACTGCTCGAGCTGCGCGTCGTAGTAGGCCTGCGCGCCGGGGACGTCGTGGTCGAGGCCGAAGTTGTCAGGGTTCCATGCGCAGGTGGACGAGGTGTCGGCGACGCGCGCTGCGGTGGTGTCCGTGCCCTTCACCGGGAGGTCGCGCGCGACCGCCAGCCGCGGGATCCCGCGCATGATGTGGATGCCGAACCGGAGCCCGAGGTCGTGCACCGCCCGCGCGAGCGGCCCGAACCCCGCGCCGCCGGCGGCGGAAGGGAAGCGGTTGACGGCGGGCATCTGGCGCCCGAAGGCGTCGAGCTCGACCGGCGGATCCTCGTTGTAGCCGCCGGCGCGGGCAGTGGGCTCGTACCACTGGATGTCGACGACGACGGTGTCCCAGCCGAAGGGGAGCAGGTGCTCGGCCATGAAGCGCGCGTTGGCCATCACCTCCTCCTCCGTCACGGCCGTGCCGTAGCTGTCCCAGCTGTTCCATCCCATGGGGGGAGTGAGGGTGGTCATCGGGGTCCTTCCGTCGGTCGTGCGGGGCGGGGGCCGGTGGACGCGGCGCTCGGGCGCGGGGGCCGACGGCCAGCGGTCGACGGGGTCACCGCGGGGCTACTGTCGAGGGATGAGCGAGCCGCGCCGCGCGAAGCAGCCGGGTCTGGCGGACGTCGCCCGCCTGGCCGGCGTCTCGAACGCCACCGTGTCGCGCGTGCTGAACGGCAGCTCGCAGGTGAGCGCCCGGCGCCGCGCGGCGGTCGCGCGCGCGGTCGACGAGCTCGGCTACCGGCCGAACGAGGCGGCGCGCGCGCTGGTAAGCGGGAGGAACAGGCTCGTGGGCGTCCTGGCGGAGGACACGACGCGCTACGGCTTCGCCTCCACCATCCAGGGGATCCAGGAGGCGGCCATCGCGCACGGGCTCCTCGTGACCGTCGCCGTGGTGCGCACCGGGCATGCCGACGACGCCCGCCAGGCGGTCGACCTCCTGCTCCGGCTCCCGCTCGCGGGCGTGGTCGGCATCGAGTTCGACAGCCCGGTCAGCCGAGCGCTCGAGATGCTGCCCGGCGACCTTCCCGTCGCCTCCGCGACGCTCATGGGCACGCACCTCTCCGGCGTGCCGCACGCGCACATCGACGACGAGGTCGGCGCCCGGCTCGCGACGGAGCACCTCCTCGACCTCGGCCACCGCACGGTGCACCACCTGAGCGTCGACCACCCGTCGGAGTCGGGTCGCGGGCGCACCCGGGCGCACCTGGGGACGCTCGCACGGCGGGGCGCTCCCGTTCCCGAGGTGATCATGACGGGGTGGCACCCGCTGCAGGCCCACGATGCGACGGCGCGCGCCCTGGACGACGGCGTCACGGCGCTCTTCTGCTTCAACGACGAGATCGCGCTGGGGGCCCTGCGGGCGCTCACGGAGCTTGGCCGTCGCGTCCCCGCCGACGTGAGCCTGGTGGGCTTCGACGACGCGACCTTCTCCCAGGTGACCTCGCCCGCCCTCACGAGCGTGCGGATGGACTTCCGCGGTCTCGGGCGGGCGGTGCTCGAGCAGTTGGTCGCCCGGATCGAGGACCGTGCCGCGCCCGACGATGTCGACCTCCCGCCCGAGCTCATCGTGCGCGAGAGCACCGCGCCGCCGAGCTGACGGATCCGCTCCGCGTCCTGCGGTCACGGCTCAGCCGACGCGCACGCGGAGCATGCGGGCCCCCGCGGCGCCTGCGCCGTCGCCGGAGTCGAGCCGGAGGCCGCGCGCTGTCCGCACGGCGGTCCACCCGGCGCCGATGCCCTCGGCCGGGTAGACCTGCTCGACGGTCACGTCCCGCCCGGCGAGGTTCGGCAGGGCCAGCTCCACCTCCCGCTCGGCGTGGGACTGGCGCCAGGCGATGACGTAGGTGTCGGGCGAGTCGGCGACGTCGAACGCGACGGTCGTCCAGGCGTCGTCCCACGAGGGCAGCCCGGTGGGGAAGCGCGGCGTCGACGCGGCGAGCAGGTGCCGGGTCTCCTTGTGGAGGCGGACGGCGTCGGCGACGAGGTCGAGGCCGTGCTCGTCCATGCCGCTCAGCACGCCGGCCTGGTAGAGCCGCCCGGCGAGACCCGTGCACTCGGTGAAGACGACCATCTCGTCGTCCATGTCCGGCTGCGGGTAGGCCCAGTTGCCGGCCTGCTCCGGCAGGATGTGCGCGAGGGCGCCCACCGCGATCATCGGGTACAGCAGCGGGTCCTGCTGGTCGGAGGTCGACTGCATCTGCAGCACCCGGAGCATGGCGGCGTCGGAGCGCATGGCGCCGGAGCCGCAGTTCTCGAGGATCAGGTCGGGGTGCCGGTCGAGCACGTCCGCGAGCCAGACGAGCAGCGCGCGGTTGTGCTCCAGCAGGCCCGCGCCGACCGACGGGGCGTCGAGGTCCGTGCCGGCGCCCGGCGTGACGTTGTAGTCCAGCTTGAAGAAGCCGACCCCGAGGTCGCCCACCAGCCGGTCGACGGCCTCGTCGAGGTGCGCGCGCGCCGCCGGCGAGCGCAGGTCGAGCAGGTACCGGGAGTTCTCCACGACGCGCACGCCGCCGCGCTGCAGGAACGCCGAGTCGGGGAGCGTCCGGGCCGCCTGGCTGTCGACGCCCACGACCTCGGGCTCGAGCCAGAGGCCCGGGACCATGCCGTGCGCGCGGATCCGGTCGAGGACCGACGTCAGGCCGGACGGGAAGCGGGCGGTGGACGGCTGCCAGTCGCCGACGCTCGCCCACCACCCGGCGGTGTCGTCGTACCAGCCGGCGTCGATGCAGAAGACCTCGGCCCCGACGCGCGCGGCGGCGTCGATGAGCGGCAGGAGCTTGCCCTCGGTGGGGTCGCCCTCGAGCGTGTTCATGTAGTCGTTGAAGACCACGGGGAGCGCGTCGCCCGCCGCGTGCCGACGCTTCGAGGCCCGGCGCTGCGCAGCGAGCCGGCCGAAGGCGTCCTCGAGGGATCCGGCCGCCGTGAAGGAGACGGGCACGGTCGTGAAGGTCGTGGTGCCGTCGAGCACGACCGACCACTGGTGGAGCGTGTCGGTCGGGCCGAGCACGGCGACGTACGCGCCGTCGCGGGAACGGTCGGCGCGCGGCGGGCCGAAGGGGGTCTCGCTGAAGAGGCGGTCCTCGAGGGGGACGCCGCCGTGGCCCCAGTCGGGATCCTCGCCGAGCTCGAAGGACCACGCGCCGTTGTGCTCGACCTGCCAGGCCAGGGTGCGGCCGGTGCGTCGGTCGCGCGCGGCTCCCGCGGGGTTCGCGACGCCTGAGGACCAGGTGCTGAGGCTGGATACCGCGAGCCGGTTCCGGCTCGTCTCGCCACGGGCGGTGCGGTCGATGTCGACGAGCCCGGGCGAGCGCAGGGCGCGGGACGTCCAGCGGTTCTCCGAGCACCAGCCGCTGTCGGCCCACCAGAGGTCGACGTCGTTCGGGGAGTCGGACACGACGGCGCCGGTCGCGAGGCTCGTCACCGCCCAGACGGGCAGGGGCTGGCTGCCCGGATCCAGCGCGAGCGTGGTGGTGGTGCGGACCGCGGGGACGCCCGCGTGCGCCTCGAGCACGGTGGTCGCGACGAGGCCGGATCCGGCGTGGCGCTGCACGATCTCGAGCCGGTCCACGCCGTCGTGCGTCGAGGTGGCGGAGCTCGCGAACCGGAGCCCGGCGCCGATCGCCGTGCCGTCGTAGCGGTAGCTGTTGTTGACGCGGCCCCACGCGGGCGAGAGCACCTCGACGAGCGGCTGGCGCGGGGTCGGGCGAGGCGGGACGTCCCCTCCGACGGCCCGGTCGCCCGCCGCGTCGCCCACCTCGACGAGGCGGACCGGCCCGTCCTGGTCGTGCTCGAGCACGAGCCCCAGGCCCCCCGCCTCCCATCGGATCGGGGCGGTCGCGGCGGTGTCGATGACGGTCACGAGTGCTCCATTGCGCTTCGTCGGGAGGGTGTCGAGAGAGACCTTAGCCCGGCCTCGCGGCCAAATGAAAGCGTTTCCATTCGTTACCATCCCGTGACCTTCGCGCATTGTGCGGACATGGCCCCGGAGTCACACTGAGGGCGGCGCCGGCCCCCGGCGGCGCCGCAGCCCGCGATGGAGCGGGAAGGACGAAGGAGTCTGAATGGCACTCTCCGTGAACGCCGCCGACGCGCGCACCGCGTCGAAGCCGGTCCCCGCGTCGCCCGGCGGGCGCCACGCCGGAGGGGGCGCACCGCCTCCCCGGGCCAGGCGCAGGGACGACACCCGCCTCGCCGCCCTGTTCCTCATCCCGGCCACGATCGGGCTCGTGGCCTTCTACTTCTGGCCGCTCCTCCGCGGGATCTGGTTGAGCTTCACCTCATGGGACCTGCTGTCCCCCGCGCGCTTCATCGGCCTCGAGAACTACCAGCGCATGCTCGCCGACCCCATCTTCTGGAACGCGGCCCGCGTCACCGTCTACTACGTGGTGCTGAACATCGGGTTCCAGACGGTGATCGCGCTCGGCATCGCCGTCCTCATGCAGCGGTTGACGCAGTCCACGCTGCTGCGCGGCGTGATCCTCGCGCCGTACCTCGTCTCGAACGTGGTCGCGGCCCTCGTCTTCCTCTGGATCCTCGACTTCCAGCTCGGCATCGGCAACCAGATCCTCGAGTGGATGGGCCTCGACCGCATCGGGTTCTTCACCACCGAGACCTGGGTCATCCCGACCATCGCCGCCGTCAACGTCTGGCGGCACATGGGCTACACGGCCCTGCTGATCTTCGCGGGCCTCCAGGCCATCCCGGCCAACTACTACGAGGCCGCGCGGGTCGACGGCGCATCCGAGTTCCGCATGTTCCGTGGGATCACGATGCCGCTGCTGCGTCCCGTGCTCGGTCTCGTGCTGATCATCTCGGTGATCGGCTCGTTCCAGGTGTTCGACTCCGTCTCGGTGACCACCGGCGGCGGCCCGGTCGACGCCTCGCGCCTGCTGCAGGTCTACATCTACGACAAGGCGTTCGCGCAGTTCGACTTCGGATACGCGTCGACCCTGAGCGTCGCGATGCTCGTCATCCTGGTGATCGTCACCTACTTCCAATACCGCATCACGCGCGCCGGCCAGTCCGACCTGAACTAGGAGCCGTCATGACCCAGCTGCAGAGCGCGCCCATCGCGGTGCCTCGCGAACGAGGCTCCGAGGAGCCGCCCCGCCCGCCCCGCCCCGCCCGTCCGCGCCGTCCCATCCGCTGGGGCCGTGTCGCGGCCTGGGTGGTCATGGCGCTCATCGTCGTCGTGACGGTGTTCCCCTTCTACTGGATCCTCCGCACGGCGCTCTCGAGCAACGGCGCGCTCTACGGCAACGCCACCTCGCTGCTGCCGGTCGACTTCACCTGGAACGGCTTCCTGCGCGTGTTCGGGCTGCAGTCGGTCGACGACGCCATCGCGGACGGCGGATCCGGCGCCAAGCTCGACTTCTGGCGCTACCTCGGCAACTCGGTGGTCGTCTCCACGACCGTGACGGTGTGCCAGGTGTTCTTCTCCGCCATGGCCGCGTACGCGTTCTCGCGACTCGTGTGGCGCGGACGGGACCTCGTCTTCGGGTTCTTCCTGCTGTCGCTCATGGTCCCGGTGATCTTCACGCTGCTGCCGAATTTCCTGCTGGTGAAGCAGCTGGGGCTCATCGACACCCTCCTGGGGATCATGCTCCCGTCGCTGTTCATGACGCCCTTCGCGATCTTCTTCCTGCGGCAGTTCTTCATGAACGTGCCCAAGGAGGTCGAGGAGGCGGCGCTCGTGGACGGGGCGAGCAAGCTCGCCATCTTCTTCAAGGTGATCATCCCGATGTCGGCGGCGCCCATCGCGACCGTGAGCATCCTCACCTACATGAGCAGCTGGAACGACTACTTCTGGCCGCTGATGGTCAGCTACACCGACGACTCGCGGGTGCTCACGGTGGCGCTCGGGGCGTTCAAGTCGCAGAGCCCGCAGGGCGGGCCGGACTGGTCGGGGCTCATGGCCGCGACCCTCGTGGCGGCGCTGCCGATGATCCTGCTGTTCGGGGTCTTCGCCAAGCGCATCGTCAACAACATCGGCTTCAACGGGATCAAGTGAGGACCGCGACCATGTCCACGACGACATCACGCACCACCCGGACTCGCCGCAGGGTCCGGCGGCTAGCCGCCGCCGTGATCGCGGCGGTCTCCTTCGCGGCCCTCACCGGCTGCGCCTCCGCGCCTGCGGCGGGCTCGGGGAAGGTCACGGTCGACTACTGGCTGTGGGAGTCCCTGCAGCTGCCCGGCTACGAGAAGTGCGCCACCGCGTTCGAGGCCGAGAACCCCGACATCGACATCCGCATCACGCAGTACGGCTGGGGGGACTACTGGCAGAAGCTCACCGCGGGGCTCGTCGCGGGCGCCGGGCCCGACGTGTTCACCGACCACCTCACGAAGTTCCCCGAGTTCGTCAGCCGCGGCGTGATCCGACCGCTCGACGACTTCCCCGCGACCGCGGGCCTCGACCCCGCCAGCTACCAGGCCGGTCTCGCCGATCTCTGGAAGGGCCAGGACGGGAAGCAGTACGGGTCGCCGAAGGACTTCGACACCATCGCCCTGTTCTACGACAAGGCCATGCTCGCGAAGGCCGGCATGACGCCGGCCGACCTGCAGGGCCTCACCTGGAACCCGCAGGACGGGGGCACCTTCGAGAAGGTGATCGCGCACCTCACGATCGACGCGAACGGCGTGCGCGGGGACGAGCCGGGTTTCGATCGGAAGAACGTCGTGACGTACGGGCTGGGATCCAACGGCGCCGGCGACACCAACGGGCAGACCCAGTGGGCGTGGCTCGCGGGCGCCACCGGGTGGCAGTTCACGAACGCGCCCGTGTGGGGTGACCGGTACAACTACGACGATCCTCGGTTCAAGGACTCCATCGCGTGGCTGTTCGGACTCGTCGACAAGGGCTACCTGCCGTCGTACGAGCGCGTCGGCACGGCGCCGAATCCCGTGCAGCAGCTCGGATCCGGTCAGGCGGCCCTGGTGGCCGACGGGTCGTGGACCATCTCCAGCTACGCCCGGCTGCAGGGCGTGGACCTCGGGATCGCGAGCGTGCCGATCGGGCCGATCGGGCATCCGGTCTCCATGTACAACGGGCTCGGCGATTCCATCAGCGCGCAGACCGACGCGCCCGATGAGTCGGCCCGCTGGGTCGCGTTCCTCGGCTCGGACGAGTGCCAGACCATCGTGGGCAAGGAGGGCGTGATCTTCCCGGCTCGACCGGCCGGCACCGAGGCGGCCATCCAGGCGTTCGCCGACAAGGGATTCGACGTGAAGCCGTTCACGGACCTCGTGGACGACGGCGACACGATCCTCTTCCCGGTGACGAACAACGCCGCGGAGATCCTCGCGATCATGAAGCCCGTGATGGACAGCATCTACATCGGCAGCGAGCCCGTCGACTCGCTCGACCAGGTGAACGAGAAGGTCAACCGCCTGTTCGAGTGAGGCGGGTCGTCGCCAGCCCCTCGGCGCGCGGCCGTCCTCCCGGCAGGATGGGAGGACGGCCGACTCGGGCCGGGCGTCGACGACGAGGGGATCCGCCATGGCCACCATCACGATCACGGGCGGATCCGGGCGCATCGCCACGAGCATCCGCCCGCTGCTCCTCGCGGCCGGGCACGAGCTGCGGCTGCTCGACGTGGTGGCGCCGCCCACGCCGCTCGCCGACGGGGAGACGTCGGCGATCGTCGACACGACCGACGTCGACGCGTGCACGGAGGCATTCCGCGGATCCGACCTCGTGGTGCACCTCGCGGCGCACGCGGCCGAGCGGCCGTGGGAGGCGATCCAGGCCGTGAACAACGACGGCGCGCACGCCGTGCACGAGGCGGTCGTGCGGGCGGGGGTGCCGCGGATCCTCGCGGCCAGCTCCATCCACGCCGTCGGCTTCCTGCTCGCGACCGAGGCGGCGCGCGACGACGTGCCCGCGCCCCGCCCCGACACCTTCTACGGCCTCAGCAAGGTGCTGCTCGAGGGCCTCGGCAGCCTGTACGCCGACCGGCACGGGCACGTCGTGGTGAGCGTGCGGATCATGACCGCCGAGCCCGAGCCGTCGCAGGCCCGCAGCATCTCCACCTGGTTCTCCGCGGCCGACGCGGTGCGCCTCGTGGAGGCCGTGCTGCGGTGGGACGAGCCCGGTCACCGGATCGTCTGGGGCGTCTCCCGGAACACCCGCCGCTGGGTCTCGCTCGCGGCCGGGGAGGCGATCGGCTACCACCCCGAGGACGACGCCGAGGTCTTCGCGCACCGCTTCCCGGAGCTCGGCGCGGACACGTCGCCGCCCGCGGGCGTGCGCATCGGGTCGATCTTCACGGAGGTGGAGCTGCGCTCCGACATGGGCTGAGGGCGCGCGCCGCGGCGGGAGATGTCTGCTCTTCCAGACACGTTCACGGATGCGCCACCTCGGCAGCACCGCCGGATCCACCGCGCGTTCCTACTCTCGGCATCGACCCGCGGCCTCCCCCATCTCCGCCCGCGGGTCCCGACTTGAGAGGCACGTCCATGTCCCTGTCCCCCCGCACCCGCCTCGGAGCCCTCGCGGCCTCCGCGCTCGTCGCCGCCCTCGCGCTCTCCGGCTGCTCCGCCGGCGGATCCGACGCGTCGGCCGCATCCGCCGACACCTCGGGCACCTGGGCCAAGTCCGAGGGCACCCTCGTCTTCGGCGCGACGCCCGACCAGGCCGGCTCCGACTCGAACAACAAGCCGCTCGAGGACTACGTCGCCAAGGAGACCGGCCTCAAGGTCGAGTACTACCCCACGGCCGACTACACCGCGCTCATCGCCGCCGCGGTCGCCGGCAAGATCGACATGATGAGCTCGGGCGCCCTCCAGTACGTCATGGCCTCGAACAAGGGCGCCGAGATCGAGCCGGTCGCCGCGGCCCTCACCTCGAAGGACGTCACGGACCCCGGCTACTACTCCGAGGCGATCGTGCCGAAGGGCTCCTCGATCACCGACCTCGCGGGCGCCAAGGGCAAGACCGTCTGCTTCGTCGACCCGAACTCCACCTCGGGCTTCCTCTTCGGCCTGTACCAGCTGCAGAAGGCCGGCCTCGACGTCACGAGCACGGGCGCCGACGCCAACGGCAACCCGCAGTTCGCGGACTTCACGCCCTACTTCGCGGGCGCGCACGACAAGTCCGCGCAGGCGGTCGCATCCGGCCAGTGCGACGTCGGATTCGCCGAGGACTCGATCGTCGAGCCCGAGGCGGCGGCCGGCAAGCTGACCGTCGTCGGCAAGGAGTACGTGCCCGGCGGGCCGCTCTCCATCTCCTCGACGCTGCCGGACGACGTGAAGGCGAAGCTCACCACGGCGCTCCAGGGCGCGTCGCTCGACGCGATCACGGCCTCCGGCGTGCCGCTGACCGACGGGTTCACGAAGGGCTACTTCGGCGCCCAGCCGGAGGACGTCTCCTACTACAAGGGCATCGCGGACCTCTGCGACTCCATCGCCGCCGCCAAGTGCGCGAAGTGACCCGGACGGATTGATCCGACCATGACCGGCACCACGACCTCCCCGCTCGTCTCCGTCTCCGGCGTCACCAAGGACTTCGGCGGCACGCGGGCGCTCCACGACGTCGACCTGACCGTCGAGCGCGGGGAGGTCGTGGTGCTCCTCGGCCTGTCCGGCTCGGGCAAGTCCACCCTCCTCCGGCACCTGGACGGGCTCGAGCTGCCGACCGCCGGCAGCGTCCGCGTGTTCGACCAGGACGTCGCCGCCCTCGGCCAGCAGGACCTCCGCGCCCTCCGCGGCCGGGTGGCGATGATCTTCCAGCAGTTCGAGCTCGTGCCCTCGCTGACGGTGCTCGAGAACGTGCTCACGGGCGCGCTCGGCCGGCTCCGCGGCCCGCGCCTCGGCATCTGGACCTACCCCCGCGCCGCGCGCACCGAGGCGCTCGGCCACCTCGACCGCGTGGGCCTGCTCGAGAAGGCGTACGAGCGGGCCGACCGGCTCTCCGGCGGGCAGCAGCAGCGCGTCGCCATCGCGCGGGCGCTGATGCAGCGGCCCGAGATCCTGCTCGCCGACGAGCCCGTCGCGAGCCTCGACCCCGAGTCCAGTGAGCAGGTGATGCGCCTCATCCGCGAGATCGCCGCCGACGACGGCCTCACGGTGGTGTGCAGCCTCCACCAGGTGGACCTCGCGCTCGGCTGGGGCGACCGCATCGTCGGCCTCCGGCACGGCGAGGTCGTGCTCGACACCCCCACCGCCGGGATCGGCAAGGCGCAGGTGATGGAGATCTACGGGCGCGTGGCGTCGACGACGTCCGCGCTCGCCGCCATCGCGACCGAGCTCGGCGACGTGCTCCCGTTCGAGGAGCCCATCCGGATGCGCGCGGACGGCAGCCGGTGACCGCGGTCGCCGAGCGTCCGGGGCAGGCCCCGCCCGGCGTCCGCCCGGACGTCGAGGAGCGCGCCCCGCGCCGGCGGCCCGACCGGCAGAAGGCGCTCGCGCTGGTCGTGGTGCTCGCCATGGTCGCCTTCGCGGTGCACGCGCTGACGACGCTCGACTTCACCTGGTCGAACGTGCTCCGCAGCGTCGCCAACGCCGCCAAGGTCTTCTCGCGCATGGACCCGATCAGCTTCCCGGCGCCCGGCGACCTCGCGTACCTCATCGGGCTGACGCTCGGGATCGTGGTGCTCGGCACGTTCGGCGCCGCGCTCGTCTCCGTGCCGATCGCCTACGCGTCGGCCCGCAACACCACGCCCGCGCCCTGGCTGCGCGCCGTCGGCCGCACGATCGGGGTGGTGACGCGCGCGGTGCCCGACGTGGTGCTCGCCCTCGCGTTCGCGCTGGCGTTCGCGCTGGGGAGCCCGCTGCCCGGCATCCTCGCCATCGGGATCCACTCGATCGGCATGATCTCGAAGCTCTTCGCCGACGCCATCGAGCAGGTCGACGAGGGGCCGCAGCGCGCCATCCGCACCACGGGCGGCACGCGGGCGCAGGAGTTCTGGGCGGGCGTGTTCCCGCAGGTGCTGCCGTCGTGGATCGCGACGGTGCTGCACCGCTTCGACATCAACCTCCGCGGCTCCGCGATCCTCGGCTACGCCGGCGTGGGCGGGCTCGGCTACGCCATGAAGGTCGCGTTCGGCCAGTTCCCGGAGGGCTACGGCCGCGGGATCGGGATCGCGCTCGTCATCTTCGCGCTGTGCATCCTGCTGGAGGTCGTGTCGTCGTCCATCCGCCGCAGCGCTCTCGGCGTGCGGCCCGCCGGGCGCGGGCTGGGCGACCGGATCGTGCGGCGCCTCACGCGGGATCGCGCCCTGCCCGAGCGCGCCGGGAGCGCCGGGACCGCGCGCGCCGTGACCGTCGCCTCGATGCAGCGCCGTCCGTGGACGCCCGACCGGGTGCGGACGGCCCTGTGGTCGGCGCTCGCCGTGGTGGTCCTCGTCGGCGGCTACCTCATGGCGGACATCGACCTCGGCCAGGTCACGTGGGAGTACGTGGTCCCCACCATCCAGAGCTTCTGGCCGCCGAGCACCGGCTCGCACACGTTCGGCGAGTTCGCGGAGGCGCTGCTCGTGACGATCCAGGTGGCGTTCGCCGCGGCGCTGCTGTCGGTGGTGCTCGCGCTCGTGGTCGGATCCCTCGCGGCCCGCAACGTCGCGCCGCACCCCGCCGTGCGGAGCCTCGCGCGCGGCGTGCTCGTCGTGTTCCGCGGGGTGCCAGAGCTGGTGCTCGCGATCCTGCTCATCATGATCACGGGGCTCGGCAACCAGGCGGGCGTCGTCGCGCTCGCGTTCGGCGGCGTCGGGCTCCTCGGCAAGCTCATCGCGGACTCCTTCGAGGAGGTCGGCGCGGGACCCGAGCGCGCCCTCACCGCGGTCGGCGCGACGCGGGGGCAGCGCTTCCTCTCCGCCACCTGGCCGCAGGGTCTGCCCTCGCTCGTGGGCAACTCGCTCTACCTCGTCGACACGAACATCCGGGCGGCCACGATCCTCGGCATCGTCGGCGGAAGCGGGATCGGGTTCCACCTCACGAACGCCTCCTCCGTGATGACGCTGCACGGGCAGGTGACGACGCTCGTCGCGATGGTGTTCGTGAGCGTGCTCGCGGTCGAGGCGCTCGCCGCCTGGCTGCGGCGCGTGTACCGGTGACGGCGGCCGCGCGTCGGCTCGCGCGTCGGCTCGCGCGTCGGCTCGCGCGGCCGGTGAGCGACGGGTCCGGCTGAGCCCGTCGCGACGGTTCGCCTGACGTACCGCGGCGGATCAGCCCTCGTACCGCTCCAGGAACGCCTCCGTCGGCAGGGCCCGGAAGTCGGGAAGCCGGTCGCGGAGGGTCGCGTGGTCCCAGTCCCACCAGGCGAGCCGCTGCAGGCGGGCGGCGATCTCGGGCGGCTGGCGGAGGCGGATCACCGTGGCGGGCACGCCCGCGACGATCGCGTAGTCCGGCACGTCGCGCGTGACGACCGCGGCGGAGGCGACGACCGCGCCGTCCCCGACGCGCACGCCCGGCTTGATCGTGGCGGCGTGCCCGATCCACGTGTCGTGCCCGATGGAGGTGCGGCGGGAGCGTCGGTGCGCGAAGAACTCGGCGTCGTCCTCCACGTCGTCCCAGTACATGGTGCTGCGGTACATGAAGTGGTGCAGCGTCGCCCGGTCGAGCGGGTGGTCGGTGGCGCCGATCCGCACCGCGCTCGCGATGTTCGAGAAGCGGCCCACGTCGACGTGCGCGAAGTCGCACAGGCGGTCGCAGTAGCTGTAGTCGCCGATCACGGTGTCGAGCAGGCGCGTGCCGGCGCCGATCTCCGTCCAACGGCCGAGCGCGCTGCCGGTCATGGCGACGTCGGGGCCGATCACGGGCTCCTCGGTGAGCTTCGCGGTCATGGGGTCTCCGTTCCTCCGCGGGGCGCGGGGTCGAGGGGGTGCGGGGAGCCGGCGGTAGCGTGGCCGGCGAGCGCGGCCGCGCGGGCCGCCCGGATCGCGCGGAGCAGGGCCCGGCCGCCCTCGGCGACCGTGCCGTCGTTCCGCACCTCGTGGTCGGCCACGCGGTCGGGCGCGGGATCCCGGCGGGCGAGGCGCCGGGCGATGTCGTCGGCGGGCTCCCGGCCGCGCTCCCGGAGGCGGGTGGCGCGCACGTCCTCGGACACCGTGATCCGCACCACGACCAGCCGGGCGTAGCGCGCCTGGAGCACGTCGAGCATGCTGCGGGAGACGTTCGCGACCACGGCGACGCCCGCGCGGACGGCGTCGTCGGCCGTGGCGGGGATCCCGTAGGAGAGGCCGTGCGCGCGCCAGGTCACGGCGTACTCGCCGCGCGCGGAGGCCGCGGCGAACTCCTCCTCGCCGACGGCGTCGAAGTCCTCGCCGGGGCCGGGCGGGCGCGTGATGGCGCGGCGGGGGAAGTGCGCGTCCGGTCCGCCGAGGGCGCGGGCGGCGCCGAGCAGCGCATCCTTGCCGACGCCGCTCGCGCCGATCACGGCGACGAACGGGCCGGGGCCGAGGGGCGCGGAGGGCCGGCCCGCGGCGGGATCCGGGGCGCTGGCGGGAGCGGGCCCGGCGGCGCCCGGGGAGGCGGCGTCTCTCACGACACCCGCGCGCCCCGGAGGAGCACGCTCCGGACGACGGGCACGGTCCGGCCGCCGGGGTGTCGCTCGCTCGCGGGCGTCACGTGGCGGTGCACGCGCACGAGGTCGGCGCGGGCGCCCACTCGGATCGCGCCGCGGTCGTCGAGCCCCACCGCGCGCGCCGGCTCGCCGCTGACGAGACGGACGCCGCGCGGGAGGGGCAGGATCCCGTCGGCGTCGAGCTGCACGATCGCCTGCAGCGGGCTCGCGGGCACGTAGTCGGACGACAGCACGTCGAGCAGCCCGAGCGCGAGCAGCTCCGTGGCCGCGACGTTGCCCGACTGGCTGCCGCCGCGCACGATGTTCGGCGCGCCCATGACGATCAGCTGCCCGTGCTCGCGCGCGGCGCGGGCGGCGACCACGGTCGTCGGGAACTCGGAGATGCGCACGCCGAGCGCGGCGGACTCCTCCACGTGCGCGACGGTGGCGTCGTCGTGGGCCGCGAGCGTCACCCCGCGCGCGGTGGCGAGCTCCGCGATGGCGACGCGGTTGGGCGTCGAGTGCTCGGCGGCGACGGCCTGCAGCTCCTCCATCAGCGCGCCGATCCCGCCGGCCGACACGCGTCCGCGGCCCACCATGTAGCGCGAGAAGGCCTCGACGTCCGCGTACTGGCGCTGCCCCGGCGTGTGGTCCATGAGCGAGGCCAGGCGCACGGATCCGATGCGGTCGAACGCGCGGAACTCGGCCACCGTGTCGGGCGCCGCCACCTCGCAGCGCAGGTGGATGAGGTGCTCCGCGCGCAGCAGCCCCGAGGCGCCGGCGTGCTCGATCGCCTCCGCGAGCGCGAGGGACAGCGTGGTCGCGTCGTCCCGGCCCTCGAGCGTGCCGATGCGGATCGCGTCGAAGACCGTGGTGACGCCCGCGCCGCTCAGCTGGGCGTCGTGCGCGAGGACGGCGGGGATCGGATCCCAGCGCGTACCCGGCCGCGGCTGCGCGTGCGACTCGAGGTGGTCGGTGTGCAGCTCGACGAGGCCGGGGATGAGGAGGTCGCCGTCGAGATCGTCGCCGGTGCCGCCGACCGCGCCGGCGGCGGTGCCGGGGGAGACGTCGGCGACGAGGCCGTCGCGGATCAGGACGGATCCGTGCAGCACCTCGTCGTCGAGGACGATGCGGGCGTTGCGCAGGACGGTCTCGCGGCTCATCGGGGTCCTTCGGGGTCGGGCGCCGGGATGGCGCGGGGGTGGGGCGTGGTGCCGGGGTCGTGCGGGGTGTCGCGCGGGTCGGGCCCGGCGTCGGGGCGGGGCGACGTGCGGAGCGGGTGGGCGGAGTGGAGGCGGAAGGGGGCGCCCGGCGCGTCCTCGATCAGGACGGCGAGCGCGTCGATGGCGACCGGACGGTCCGTGCCGTCGGCGAACCAGGCCGTGAGGGCGGTCTCGACGCGCGGGCGCTCGGCGAGCGGGATCCGGTCGGTGAGGGTCAGGTGGAAGCGGAACCGGTCGAGCACGTGCGGGTAGCCCCAGGTCTCGAGGAGCTCGCGCTGCCGCGGGCTGAGGGAGGCCGGATCCCGGCGGGCCGTCTCCGCGTCCGTCGGCGGAGCGCGGAAGGCGTCGAGGCCCGTGACGACCTCGGTGGCGAGCGCGTCCAGCGCCGGGACCGGCCCGGTCGGCACGAGCGCGAGGAACCCGCCGAGGGCCGCGACCCGGAGCCCGGGCAGGAGGACCGCGTCCCGCGCGGCAGCGAGCGCGGCGACCGCGGCGTCGAGCTCCGCGAGGTCGCGCCCGTCGGCGAGGCGGAAGGGCGCCTTGAGCGTGCCGTGGAAGCCGTAGCGGCGGGCGTCGACCGTGATCGCGTCGACCTCGGCGCGCGTCCAGCCGGCGGGCGCGGCGGCGGGAGCCGCGGATCCGGCCACGACGGACCGCCCGAGCCACGCCTCGGCGCGCTCCCGCAGCAGGATCCCGGTGGGGTCGCCCGAGCCGATGCCCGGGATCGCGTAGACCGCGACGCGCGTCATCGCGCGGCCCCCGCGAGGGAGGCAGCCGGCGCGTCCGCCGCGAGCACGGCGGCCCCCGCGAGCTCCGCGTCCGCCGCGAGCGCGGGCACGAACGCCTCGACGTCCACGATCCGGTCGGCCACCGCCGCCCGCACCTCCGCGTCGTGGAAGATCCCGAGCATGCCGACGCCCGCGACGCGCTTCTCGGCGATCAGCTCGACCACCACGTCGCGGTTGCGGGCGTCGAGGGAGGCGGTCGGCTCGTCGAGCAGCAGCAGCGGGAGATCCGGCAGGAACCCGCGCGCCACGTTCACACGCTGCTGCTCGCCGCCGGAGAAGGTGGCGGGCGGCAGCGACCACAGCCGCTCCGGGATGGAGAGGCGCGTGAGCATCCGCGCCGCGCGGTCGCGGGCCTCCTCCGCCGCGATGCCCCGCTCCACGAGCGGCTCGGCCACCACGTCGAGCGTGCCGACGCGCGGGACGCAGCGGAGGAACTGGCTCACGTAGCCGACGGCGTGGAGCCGGGCGGCGAGCACCGCGCGCGGCTCCGCCGTGACGATGTCGACCACGCCGCCGGGGCCGTGCACGAGGATCCGCCCGCGGTCGGCCTGGTAGTTGCCGTAGACGAGCTTCAGCACCGTGCTCTTGCCGGCGCCCGACGGGCCGCCGAGCACGACGCTCTCGCCGCGGCCGACGGCGAAGGAGAGGCCGTCGAGGACGGCGAGGCGCTGGCCGCCCTGCAGGTGCATGGTGAAGGTCTTGGCGACCCCGTCGACGGTGAGGACGGGGACGGGCGCGGGCGCGGGTCCGGCGGTGCTTCCGGTCATGGGGCGGATCATCCTTGCAGGATCGAGGAGACGAGCAGCTGGGTGTAGGCCGCCTGCGGGTCGTCGAGCACCCGGTCGGTGAGGCCGGACTCGATGACGCGGCCGTCCTTCATCACGAGCGTGCGGTGCGAGATGAGGCGCGCGACGGCGAGGTCGTGGGTGACGATCACGACCGCGAGGCCGAGCTCCGCCACGAGGCCGCGGATGAGGTCGAGCAGGCGCGCCTGCACGGAGACGTCGAGGCCGCTCGTCGGCTCGTCCATGAAGACGAGCCGCGGCGAGACGACGAGGTTCCGGGCGATCTGCAGCCGCTGCCGCATGCCGCCGGAGAACGTCGTGGGGTGGTCGTCGATGCGGTCCACGGGGATCTCCACGTGCCGCAGCCACTCGGCGGCCGTCTCGCGGATCCGCCCGTAGTGCCGCCACCCGTTCGTCATGAGCGGCTCGCCGACGTTGCCGCCCGCGCTCACGTGCATGCGGAGGCCGTCGGCCGGATCCTGGTGCACGAAGCCCCACTCGCTCCGCCAGAGCCGGCGCACCGCGCTCTCGGACAGGTCCGCGAGCTCCACGACCTCGCCGTCGGCCAGCCGGTAGCGGATGCTGCCCTCGCTGAGCGCGAGCCGCTGGGACAGGGTGCCGAGCAGGGTCGACTTGCCGGATCCGGACTCGCCCACGACCGCGAGCACCTCTCCCGGCCAGAGGTCGAGGTCGACGTCCCGGCAGCCGTAGCGGTCGCCGTACCGGTGGGCGGCCCCGCGGACCTCGAGCAGCGGTCGGTCGTCGTCGCTCACGCGAGCGCCTCCTCGTGGTCGGCGCGGGCGGCGTCGGCGTCGGCCGCCGTGCGCTCGCAGTGGTCGGTGTCGGAGCAGACGAACACGGACGCGCCGCGGTCGTCGGTGATGACCTCGTCGAGGTACACGCCGGTGGATCCGCAGATCGCGCACGGGTCGGCGAACGTCTGCGGCTCGAACGGGTGGTCCTCGAAGCCGAGGCTCTCCACGCGCGTGAACGGCGGCACCGCGTAGATGCGCTTCTCACGCCCGGCGCCGAACAGCTGGAGCGCGGGGCTCATGTGCATCTTCGGGTTGTCGAACGACGGGATCGGCGACGGCGCCATGAGGTAGCGGCCGTCGACCATGACCGGGTAGTCGTACGTCTTGGCGACGTGGCCGTAGCGCGCGATGTCCTCGTAGAGCTTCACGTACATCAGCCCGTACTCCTCGAGCGCGTGCAGGCGGCGGGTCTCCGTCTCGCGCGGCTCGAGGAAGCGCAGCGGCTCCGGTACGGGCACCTGGTAGACGACGACCTGGCCGTCGGCGAGCGGGGTCTCGGGGATCCGGTGCCGGGTCTGGATCACGGTGGCCTCGTCGGTGCGCGTGGTGGTCGCGACCCCGGCGACGGAGGCGAAGAACTGCCGGATGGAGACGGCGTTCGTGGTGTCGTCCGCGCCCTGGTCGATGACCTTCAGCACGTCGTCCTCGCCGATGATCGCGGCCGTGACCTGCACGCCGCCCGTGCCCCAGCCGCGCGGCATGGGCACCTCGCGGCTCGCGAACGGCACCTGGAAGCCGGGGATCGCGACGGCCTTGAGGAGCGCGCGGCGGATCATCCGCTTGGTCTGCTCGTCGAGGTAGCCGAGGTTGTAGCCGATGAGGGAGGTGCTCACGCCAGGGCCCCCGCTCCGGCCGGGACGGTCGCGGTCGCGGCGTCCTCGGTGGCGGTCGCCGCGGTGGCGGCGTCGCCCGCGTGCCGCTCCCGCCACTCCCGCGCCAGCCGCCGCACGAGCGCGAGCTCGGCCTGGAAGTCCACGTAGTGCGGGAGCTTGAGGTGCTCGACGAAGCCCGTCGCCTGCACGTTGTCGCAGTGGCTGATCACGAACTCCTCGTCCTGCGCGGGGGCCGTCGCGCGCTCGCCGAGCTCGGGGGCCCGGAGGGCGCGGTCCACGAGCGCCATCGACATCGCCTTGCGCTCGCTCCGCCCGAAGGCGAGTCCGTAGCCGCGGGTGAACCGGGCGGGCTGGTCGGCGCTGCCCGTGAACTGGTTGACCATCTGGCACTCGGTGACCTCGATCCGCCCGAGCGGCACCGCGAAGCCGAGCTCGGGCGCGTCGAGCTCCACCTCCACCTCGCCCACGCGGATCTCGCCCGCGAACGGGTGCGTCGTGCCGAAGCCGCGCTGGGTCGAGTAGCCGAGGCCGAGGAGGAAGCCCTCGTCGCCGCGGGCGAGCGCCTGGAGCCGCTCGGCGCGCGTCATCGGGTGGACGGTGGGCTCGCGCGTGATGTCGGCGGGCTCCTCGTCGTCCTGGCCGGGGTGGGAGTCGGGCTCGATCATCGCGGTGGCGCCGAGGAGGTCGGCGACGCGCGGCATGGCGGCGCCCGCGCCCGCATCCGCATCCGCCTCGCGCGTCGAGACGGCGGCCGGCTCGGCGTCCGAGAACAGGCGGTGCGTGTAGTCGAAGGTGGCGCCGAGCTGCTGGCCGCCCGGCAGGTCCTTGAAGGTGGCGGAGACGCGGCGCTGCGGCGGGAGCCCTGCGGTGTCGACCGGCAGCGTGCACCCGAAGCGCGGCAGCGTCGTGCGGTAGGAGCGCAGCAGGGTCACCGCCTCCAGCACGTCGCCCTGGGCCTGGAGGATCGCGCGCGCGGCGAGCTCGGGATCGTGCAGCGAGCCCTCGGTCATCACGCGCGAGACGAGCACGCCGAGCTGGCCGGCGACCTGCCCGGCCTCGAGGGGACGGGATCCGGGAGCGCCCCGGCCCTCCTGGGCGAGCAGGGCGTGCGCGGCGGCGATCGCCCGCTCCCCGCCCTTGACGGCGACGTACACGTCAGGCCTCCGATCGGGGGTCGGCCGCGCGGAGGCGGGTGGTGCGGGGCAGCCCGGCGACGGATCCGGCGTCGACGAGCAGCAGGTCGACGCCGCGCGGGAAGCGCGTGCCGTTCGCCCGCCAGGCGTCGAGGAACGCGTCGTCGGCCCAGGGGGCGTCCGCGATCGCGTGCCCGTCGATGCCGGGGCCCTCGGCGCGCACGCGCCGGGTGCCCGCGGCGCCGCGCACGTCGAGGAGGACGGTCGCGGAGCGGTGCGGCGCCTCGTCGGTGCCGGCCGCGAGATCCGCGAGCGGGGGGAGCGACGCCGGGTCGGCGAGCACGAAGTCGGCGAGGGACGCGTCCACGACGAGGCGCGCGCCCGTGTGGAAGGTGAGCCAGGAGGTCACCTCGGCGTCGGCCGCGCGGCGGGGATCCAGCCACAGCGCCGACTCCTCGTCGAGCACGGTGAGGGCGACCGCGCCGAGCCCCGGGCCGAGGCCGGCGGGCGCCTCGGCAGGACCGGTGAGCGGGTGGATCCGTGTCGGGTGCGCGAGCGCGTCGAGGAGCGCGCGGAAGGCGGCCTGCGCGCCGCGCGTCGCGTCCGGGAAGCCCGGCGCGGGGATCGCGGACGCGGGGACCGTGCGTGCGGGGGTCGCGGCCGCGGGGGTCGCGGCCGCGGGGATCGCCGCCGCGGGGATCCCGGCTGCGGGCACCCCGGCGGCGCCGCCCGTCACGGCGCTCACGCGTGCTCCCGGGCGACCGTGAAGAAGTCGACGAGCGTGCTGCGGGCCTCGGCGGCGCGCGTGGCGTCGGCCTCCGCCCGCTCGCGCTCGAGCGGCGCGACGACCTCGGCCAGCACGCGGTCGTGGAGGCCCGCGTCGAGGAGCATCCCGTCGAACAGGGCCGCGAGGCGGGCGTGCTCGAGGTCGGATCCGAGCACGTAGGAGCTGCCGAGCGCGTCCGCCGCCATCGCCGGCCCGTGCAGCCGGAGGGTGGCCCGCGTGACGGTCGCCTCGCCGAGGTTGAAGCGCGCGCCCCCGGCGTCGATGCGGCCGCGCACCATGACGAGCCCCGCCTCCGGCCCCCGGATGTGCTGCACCTCGGGCTTCGGCTCCCACGCCGTCCACCCGGCGTCGAGCGCGCCCACGTCGGCGGCGGAGAGCACGCGCATCCAGCGCTGCCGGGCGACCACGTCGTCCCGTCCTGTCGTGCTGGCCGTGGTCGTCGTCATGCCGGGCGCCCTCCGAGTTGTCTGCTGATCTAGATAAGTGGACCCTAGTGGCGGTGGCGGAGCGGGAGCGCGCGCCCACGCGACGAGCCGGTCGCGGGGAGGTGAACATGCGGGGAACGCGGCCGGGTCCGGAGGGCCGCGGGGCGGGATCCGCGCGCCCGCGCCGATCCGCGCCCGGACCGCCGCGGGCCCGGCCGCTAGCATCGAGAGGACATGGCGACCCAGAGCAGATCGACGAGCGGGTACTCCGCCTGGCGGCTCATCGCGGAGGAGCTGCGCGGCGAGATCCTCCAGGGCACGGTGCCGGCCGGCGCGAAGCTGTCGTCGGAGAGCGAGCTCGCCGAGCGCTTCGAGGTGCACCGCCACACCGTGCGGCAGGCCGTCGCGGCCCTCGCGGCCGACGGGCTCGTCGTCTCGCGGCGGGGCAGCGGCACGTTCGTGACCGCGCACGACGTCATCGTCCACCGCATCGGCCTCCGCACGCGGCTGAGCGACAGCCTGGGCGGCCGCGGCTCCGCGTCCACGGGCGAGCTGCTCGAGTGGGCCGTCGAGGATCCGCCCGCCGACGTGGCCGAGCGCCTCGCCCTCGCCGGCCGCCCCGCCCTCCGCCTCGAGACGCTGCGGCTCGTCGAGGGCCGCCCGGTCGTCCGCGGCACGTCGTGGCTCGTGGACGAGCTCGTGCCCGGGATCGTCGACCGCTACGGGCCCGACGGGTCGATGACGAACGCCCTGCGCGCCGTCGGCGTCGACGACTACCTGCGCGCCACCACCACCGTGACCGGCCGCCTCGCGACGGCCGCCGAGTCCGCGGAGCTGCGGCTGGCATCCGGCGCGGTCGTGCTCGTGGTGCGGGCGCTCAACACGCTGCCGGACGGCACGCCGCTGCTGCTCAACGTCACCCGGTTCGCGGCCGACCGCGTCGAGCTCGACGTGGAGCACGGCCGCGCGCAGCCGGCGGGCTGACCGCGGCCGGCACGGCGTGACCCGACGGCAACACCGTCGAAACGGGGGCGCAACAGCGCTCCGGCTGAATGGTCAGCATGCGCCGGGCCGGCAGCGGGCCGCCCGGGCCGACCCAGGAGCCGCTGATGACGCGCACCGCGCTGAGGAACCCCGCCGTGCAGATCGGCCTCGCCGCCGTCGTCGGCATCGCGTTCGGACTGGTGGCGGGCGGGCTCGCGTCCGACGTCGCCGTGCTCGGGCAGGTCTTCATCCGTCTCATCCAGATGGCCATCGTGCCGCTCGTCATGGCCTCGGTGATCGTCGCGACCGGGTCCGTCGGCGGGGCGGGCACCGGCCGCATGGCGCTCCGCACGTTCGCGTGGATGATCGGCTTCTCCGTCCTCGCCGCCGTCGTGGCCGTGGGGCTCGGCACCCTCCTGCAGCCGGGCGCGGGCGCGACCTTCACGGGCGACGTCGACCCCGCGCTCGCGGACTCCGCGCCGGAGGCCGCCACGTGGCAGGACACCGTCCTCGGGTTCTTCTCCACCAACGTCGTCGCATCGATGTCGACCGCGTCGATGGTGCCGATCATCGTCTTCTCGCTCCTGTTCGGCGTCGCGCTCAACGGCTACGTCGCCACCACGGGGAACACGCTCGTGCTCCAGCTCCTCGAGCAGCTGCAGCAGGTGCTGCTCCGCCTCATCCGCCTCGTGATGCGCATCGCCCCGCTCGGCGTCTTCGCGCTGCTCGCGGGCCTCACCGCCGACGTCGGGCTCGCGGTCATCGCGAGCGCGCTCGCCTACCTCGGCACGACGGCGCTCGGCGTGGTCATCCTCACGGTCGTGTTCGTCGCGGTCGTCGCCGTGCGCACGCGCCTCGACCCGCGCCGTCTGCCGCGGAAGCTCGCGGAGCAGACCCTCATCGCCGTCACGACGACGTCGAGCGCGGTCACCTACCCGACGGTGCTGCGGAACACCGTCGAGAAGGTCGGCGTGAGCGAGCGGGTGGCGGCCTTCACGCTCTCCATCGGACTCACGATGGGCTCCTACGGCGCGGTCCTCAACTACACGATCGTCGTGCTCTTCCTCGCCCAGTCCGGCGACCTCGCGCTCTCGCCCCTGCAGGTGCTGCTCGGGATGGGGCTCGCGATCCTCCTGAACATGGGCACGATCACAGTGCCCGGGGGCTTCCCGGTCGTCGCGCTGTTCCTCGCGTCGACGCTCGGGCTGCCGGTGCAGGCGGTCGGGCTGCTCATCGCGGTCGACTGGTTCACCGGGATCCTCCGCACCTTCCTCAACGTGAACGGCGACACGTTCGTGGCGATGCTCGTCGCGGCGCCGGACGGCGAGATCGACCGGTCGGTGTACGAAGGGACCGCCGAGGTCGCCTTCGATCCGAGCGCCGCGCTGGCACGGGCGGCTGATCCGGGTCGCAGCTGAGCCGTCACCGGGCGGCGCGGGCTGGGCCCCGGGCGGCGGGACGGGCGCCGCGCACCGCGTAATCTGAACACATGCGCGGTTTCCGTCGTGGCGGATCCGCGAGCACCCCCGAGCCCGGCGACCGCGGCATGCCGGACACCCGCGGCCGCGTCCGCGCCCCGCGCGCGAAGCTGCCGCGCGACGTGCTCGTCCTCGGGATCATCGCCTTCTTCGTGATGGTCGGCTTCGGCGTCGTCGTGCCCGTGCTGCCCGTCTACGCGCGGAGCTTCGGCGTCGGCAGCTTCGCGATCGGCGCGGTCATCTCCGCGTTCGCGCTCATGCGGCTCGTGATGAGCCCCTTCGTGGCGCGGATCATGGACGCGACCGGCGAGCGCACCGTGCTCGCCGTCGGCCTCGCGATCGTCGCCCTCTCCTCCGGGCTCGCGGGCCTCGCGCAGGACTACGTGCAGCTCCTGCTGCTCCGCGGCGCGGGCGGCATCGGGTCGGCCATGTTCTCGGTGGCGGCCATGACGCTGCTGCTCGGCGCGACGGATCCCACCCGCCGCGCCCGCGCGATCGGCTTCTACCAGGGCGGCTTCCTCATCGGCGGCATGGCCGGCCCCGCGCTCGGCGCCGTGCTCGCGACCGTCTCGCTCACCGCGCCCTTCTTCCTCTACGCGGCGACCCTCGCGGTGGCCGGCGTCATCGGCATCCTGCTGCTGTCCAAGCGCACGGGCCCCGCGGACGCGACCGGGCCCGCCGAGCCGCAGCGCCCCTTCGCCGACGTGCTCCGCGACACGCGCTACCGCGGCGCCCTGCTCGCGAACCTCGGCAACGGGTGGGCGTCGATGGGGGTCCGCAGCTCGCTGATCCCGCTGCTCGTGGTCGAGGTGATCCGCGCGCCCGCCGCCTCCACGGGCATCGCGTTCGCGTGCGCCGCCGTCGTGCAGGCGCTCGCGCTCGCGCCGGCCGCGCGCTTCGTCGACACGGTCGGCCGCCGGCCCGCGATCGTCGGGTCGTTCGCCGTCGCCGGCGTGCTGATGGTCGCGATCCCGTTCGCGCCGGACGTGGTCGTGCTCACGATCCTGCTCTGCCTCTTCGGCGCCGCCGCGTCGTTCATGGGCACGGCGCCGGCCGCCGCGGTGGGCGACGCCGCGGGCGGCCGCAGCGGGCGACCCGTCGCGGTGTTCTCGATGGTGTCGGACCTCGGCGCCATCGTCGGCCCGCTCGTCGCCGGCTACCTCGCGGATGCGGTGTCGTTCCCCGTCGCGTTCGCGACGGGCGCGGTGCTGCTGCTCGCCGCCTCCGCGTACGCGCTGCTGCGCATGCCGCGGGACGAGCGCGTGGCGGCGCCGGCGGCCGCGACCGCTTGATCCGCGGCCGCCCGATCCGTCGTCCGGCTGCTCCTCCCCGGGCGGATCCGTGGGATGAGCGTCCGTCCTCGGACGTCATGCGCAGGATCCGCCGCGTGCTGTCCGTATCCTCGACTCCGTGACGACTCCCCCGAAGAAGCCGCTTCCCCTCGAGCCCGACTCCACCCGCGACCGCACGCGCGACGCCGTGGAGCCTGCCCTCCGCTCCGACGTCAGCCACCTGGGCGGCCTCCTCGGCCAGGTGCTCCGCGAGTCCGGCGGCCAGGACCTGCTGGACGACGTCGAGCGGCTGCGCGAGCTGGTCATCGACGCGTACGAGAGCGCGCGCGACGCCTCCATCGACGACGCCGAGCGGCTCGTCGCCACCTTCACGCCCGAGCGCGCCGAGCAGGTCGCCCGCGCGTTCACCTGCTACTTCCACCTGGCGAACCTCGCCGAGGAGCACCACCGCGTGCGCGTGCTCCGCGAGCGCGAGGCGGCGTCGGGCTTCGTGCCCGACTCCATCCCGGATGCCGTGGGCAAGCTCACCGAGGAGCTCGGCCGCGAGGAGGCCATGCGCCGCCTCGGCGAGATGCGCTTCCACCCGGTGCTCACGGCGCACCCCACCGAGGCGAGGCGCCGGGCGGTGGCCACGGGGATCCGGCGCATCGGCGACCTGCTCACCGAGCGCGACGGCGCGATCGCCGGCACGCTCACGGGCCAGGACGTCGACCGGCGGCTGCTCGAGGAGATCGACGGGCTGTGGCGCACGTCGCCGCTGCGCACCACGCGGCCCACGCCGCTCGACGAGGTGCGCACGGCCATGGGCGTCTTCGACCAGACGCTGTTCGAGGTCGTGCCGCGCGTCTACCGCCTGCTCGACGACTGGCTGCTCGGCGACGAGGCCGGCGTGCGCGACGCCGTGGCGCCCGCCTTCTTCCGGCTGGGCAACTGGATCGCCGCGGATCGCGACGGCAACCCGTACGTGACCGCGGCGGTCACCGAGGAGGCCGCGGGCATCGCCAGCGAGCACATCCTCCTGGGGCTCGAGCGCGTCGCCCTCCGCGTCGGCCGCTCGCTCACGCTCGGCGACGCCGACACCCCGCCGAGCGTCGAGCTCCGCGCGCTCGCCGCCGCGCAGGACGCGCTCGCGCCGCACCTCACCGCCCGCATCGGCACGCGCGCGCCGGCCGAGCTGCACCGCCGCGTGCTCCTCGTCATCGCGGGTCGCCTCGCCGCCACGCGCGAGCGCCACGACGACCCGATCGCCTACCCGTCGGCCGCCGAGCTGCTGGCCGACCTCCGCGTGCTGCAGGCGTCGCTCCGGAGCGCCGGCGCCCGCCGCATCGCGAGCGGCGAGCTGCAGGGCCTCGTCTGGCAGGCGGAGACGTTCGGCTTCCACCTGGCCGAGATGGAGGTGCGCCAGCACTCGCAGGTGCACCGCGAGGCGCTCCGCGAGGTGCTGGCCGTGGCCTCCGCGGATGCATCGGGCGACCAGGCCCCCGAGCTCGCGCCCATGACGGTCGAGGTGCTCGACGTGTTCCGCACGCTCGCCCGTCTCCAGGCGCGACACGGCGTCGCGCCGTTCTCCCGCTTCATCGTCTCGTTCACGCAGTCGACCGACGACATCCGCACGGTGCACGAGCTGGCCGCGCTGGCGCTCGGCTCCGCGGAGGAGGCGCCCGTCCTCGACGTGATCCCGCTGTTCGAGACGTTCGCGGACCTCAACGCGAGCACCGAGATCCTCGACGGCATGATCCGCCTGCCCCAGGTCGCGGCCCGCCTCGCCGCCACCGGCCGCAAGCTCGAGGTGATGCTCGGCTACTCGGACTCCTCGAAGGACGTCGGGCCCGTCTCCGCGACCTTCGCGCTGTTCGACGCGCAGGCGCGCATCGCCGCGTGGGCGCGCGAGAACGACATCGAGCTCACGCTCTTCCACGGCCGCGGCGGTGCCCTCGGGCGCGGCGGCGGACCGGCCGACCGCGCCGTGCGGGCCCAGCCGCCGGGATCCGTCGACGGCCGCTTCAAGCTCACCGAGCAGGGCGAGGTGATCTTCGCCCACTACGGCGACAAGCGCATCGCCGCCCGCCACATCGAGCAGATGGCCGCGGCCACGCTGCTGGCATCCGCGCCCTCGAACGAGGAGCGCAACGCGGTCGCCGCCGAGGGGTCCGCCGAGATGGTCCGCACGATGGACGAGGCCTCGCGCGCCCGCTTCTTCGAGCTCGTGAAGGCGCCCGGCTTCGCGCCGTGGTTCGCGCAGGTCACGCCGATGGAGGAGATCGGGCTGCTGGCGCTCGGCTCGCGTCCCGCCCGCCGCGGCCTGTCGGTCGAGTCGCTCGAGGACCTGCGGGCGATCCCGTGGGTGTTCGCGTGGACGCAGGCGCGCATCAACCTCACGGGCTGGTTCGGCCTGGGATCCGCGCTGGCCGCCGTCGGCGACGAGGCCGTGCTCCGGAAGGCCTACGACGAGTGGCCGCTGTTCACGTCGATGATCGACAACGTCGAGATGTCGCTCGCCAAGACCGACGGCCGCCTCGCGGAGCGCTACCTCGCGCTCGGCGACCGGCCGGACCTCGCGGCGCTCGTCACCGAGGAGATGGAGCTCACGCGCGAGTGGGTGCGGAAGGCGACCGGCCGCGGCGACATCCTCGAGGGCCGGCCGGTGCTGCGCCGCGCGGTGCGCCTCCGCAGCCCGTACGTCGACGCGCTGTCGCTGCTGCAGCTCCGAGCCCTCCGCGCGCTGCGCACGTCGGCAGCCGACACGGCGGGCCAGGGCGCTCCCGGCCAGGCCGACCCGACGGATCCGGACCACCGGCTCCTGCTCCTCACGGTCAACGGCATCGCGGCGGGGCTGCAGAACACGGGCTGATCCGCGCCCGCCCCGACACGACGACGGCCGGCTCCTGGGGGGGGGGGCGGCCGCCGTCGTCTGTGGAGGGCAGGGCTGCGCTCCCCGCCGAGACATGGACACGTCGAGAGCGACGCCGTACCGCCGGCTTCGGGACGTCCCGAGCGCCGAATCTGCGGCGGCGCTCACGAGGCGAGAGGCCACGGGAGGCGTCTCGTCCAGCACCCCTTCACCGGACTCATCGCCGGACTGGTCCATTGAGACACGCAGCGCTCGTGGAGGCGGGGTCGCGCATCAGCCGCCCATGGAGTCCGTTGACCGGTCGGCTATCGAGACACGCCAGGGAAGTTGATCTGGACTTGGGCTATGTGCGATCGGTACGGTCGCGATGTCGGAGATCGGGGATGGTGGTGGCATAGTGCGTGTCAAGGTGAATGACCGGGAGTTCCGCAAGCTTCTCGAGCAGATTGCCCGCCAGCTGGAAGAGGCGGACCGCAAGTTCCGCAGTACGCATACTGGTCTGCCCGTCGACGTCGTGCGGGCTGACGCATCGGATGCGATGCCAGCGAACATCACACTGACTGATGGGCAACTTGATGACTACGCGGCGGCGGTCGCCGCAGACGAGCCGTTCCAGTTCCAGCTACGCGGGTAGAGCACCGAGCAACTGGAAAACCTGCTGTGTGAGCTCTGAGCCGACTTCGGAAACAGCTGCTGTAGTGAGTGCGCCGCCGAGCTTCGTGACGATTCCTCGGACAACGTTCGGCCGCGCTTGGCCGTCGACCTCGGTCCGTAACTCGTCGGCTGCTGCTGCGAGCTCCGCGCGTGCTTGCTCGTTCTCTACCCGCTCGAGGCGGCGAGACAGCTCGGAAATGAGCTCGCGGGCTTGGTCCTGCCAACCTAGGTTGATCGTCTGCTGCACGTCGTGGCTGTTCTGCGCCACGTTCGCGGGGGCGTGGAAGTGATTGGTGAAAGTAGCAGCGCCTGTCGTCTCATTACTTGCTGGTTGGTTCACGGACTTGCCCTCCTCAATAGTCCAGCGGCCTTTGGCGGTCGGCGTGGGGTACAGCGGGTCAGGCCGCTGGTACACCATCGGGCCCTTGATGTAGCCCGCCTCGTGTAGCCACTTGCCGGTCTGTTCGAGGTCCTCTTGTGTGTACGGCATACCGAGGTAGGCGGCACCGGTTGGGAGGAAGGCGTTCACGGGAGGCGACGTACCAGCATCGTCCTGATCGACGACCCATTCGAGGTAATCATCACGAAGTTGCCGGCGCCGGGCGCGGACATTGCTGCGAGCAGACTCAAGTGCTTCCCAGGCTGCTTGCGCCGCGGTCGTCGGGCGTGCTCCCCATCCGCCGCCGGACCGCCAGTCGACCTTCAGGTAGCCAGCCGCCTCCAGCTCGCGGATCCGCTCTCGTAGCTGGTCGACCTCCTCAGCCGTGGACTGTGGGCTTAGGAGGTCTTGCTGTAGCGCTTGTGGGTGCGGCGCGCGCTCGGCGGCTGCGTGGATGATGCGGCCGAGAATTTCAAGCCAGCGAAGATCCTCGAGGGAGTAGTCAGCCATATCATGACCATACTCACCGCCTGGGGCATGAGGAGGAGCGCGGGCATACGTGCCGGCTGTGCGGGCGCGGTCGAGCAAGGGCGGGCTAGCAACGCGCTGAAGGCACTGTCGGCTTAGCGGGCATCCGTCCGGGTAGGGATCGGCTATCGAGACGGCCCCTGCCGCAGTGCTCGAGTGGGGAATCGGACGCCCGCCGGGCTCCTAGTTGGTCAGCACGTGCCGTAGTATCCACAAGATGCGAACAATGCGCAGCTTTCAGACCGCGGAAGTGTCTGATCCAGTGATGGCGAAGTACTCGATGGTTGCCGCTGTACTGGAGGCAACCTTGTACTCGCTCAAGATGGCACGGGTCGACCGCCTTGGGGGGTACGACAAGATCACCCTGGAGGATCTCGCACGCGAGTTCCGAGAGGGCTCGGGGGACGCCGGTATCTGCTTCGAGTGGACCGTTCACGACGCGATCGCGCGTCGTGACCCGTTGATCCACCCGCTTGCGAGCCAGGTGTTGGAGGACTTCTGCGGAATCGGCGACGGAGCCGACTCCATCCTCTTCGGCCCAGAGAAGGATGGGCGCATCCCGATCCTTGAGTCGGTAAACGAGGCCCTCACCCCAGACTCGCGACTCTACGTAGGCAAGCGCGGCCATCCGCCCAAGCTCCAGCGCTATATTCCGGACATCATCGAAGCTTTCTATGCCAAGGGTGATGGGGAAAAGCTGCCGCGATCGATATCTGGGATCTGGAAGGCCGATTTGTTCATTGGCAATCCGCAGTCCGATAAATGGGTGGGCACAACAGTGAAGTCTCGAGCGGGTGGCCTCCAGGGCGCGTCCGGCCTGCGGATCGGAATCTACCCCTCAGAAAGCCCGCGCGACACGCCCCGGAGGGACGGAAGACTGGGTCTCATCCGCCTTCCCCTGCCGTACGACGGCGGTTTCAGTGAGCTTTACTACAAAAGCTTCTTTCTTGTTCGGGCGTTTCTTCGCGCTGACGCACTGCTGCCAAGCAGGGTAGATCTCCCAGACGCGGAAGATCGATACATCACGGACGAACTTCGCGCGCGGGCTGAGTTCCCGGTTCGAGAGGTAATCGGGGCGGTTCGAGCAATGTCGCAATCGGATCTTCTCGAAACGGAAGATGTGCAACTTGTGCGGTCTGACGTTTCCCTCAGCGTGGATGGGCTTGCAGAAACAGCAGATGATGACACCGAAGGTGCAGTCTCGTTGGCGCCGGCACCGCTCCTAGAAGGCTGAGTGCGTTCCCTGCGGTCTCGGCTCGCATCTCGGGCCGCAGGGAGTCGGTCTACAGTCCCCGTCGTGATTGACGCCGACCGTGAGGCCCTGCAGTCGCCGCTCACCAGTACCGACAGAGGATCCCCATCCGGACGCGACGGCGAGTCGCCACGCCCACCGACCGGGGTCCTCGAGCGGCTGACGAGTGGGAGATCGACCTCAGCGGTGGAGGTGAGGAGGAACAGCGGAGATCAGGGCGGACATCCGCTGGGCAGCCGATGACCGCGATGGTGACCGCCGTCCTCGACGCCGCCGCGGGCGGCTACGCCGCCCCCACCTCCCGGCGGATCGCCGCCGCGAAGCGGTCGATGTCGTCCTCGGTGGTGTCGAAGGAGCACATCCAGCGCACCTCGCGGCGGGCCGGGTCCCAGTCGTAGAAGCGGAACTCGGAGCGGAGGCGGTCGGCGACGCCGTCGGGCAGGATCGCGAAGAGGCCGTTCGCCTGCGTCTCCTGCGTGAACTCGACGCCGTCGACGCCGTCGAGCGCGGATCGGAGGCGCGCGGCCATGCCGTTCGCGTGGCGCGCGGCGCGGAGGTAGAGCGGCACGCCGTCGACCTCGGATCCGAGCAGCGCCAGCAGCTGCGCGCTCACGAACCGCATCTTCGAGGCGAGCTGCATGTTGAGCTTGCGGAGGTAGGTGAGGCCCTCCGACGCCTCCGGGTCGAGCACGACGATCGCCTCGCCGTAGAGCAGGCCGTTCTTGGTGCCGCCGAAGCTGACGACGTCGACGCCCGCGTCCGACGTGAAGGCGCGGAACGGCGCGTCCAGCGTGGCCGCCGCGTTGGAGAGGCGCGCGCCGTCCATGTGCAGGCGCATGCCGCGCTCGTGCGCGTGGTCGGCGATCGCCCGCACCTCGGCCGGCGTGTAGACGGTGCCGAGCTCGGTGGTCTGTGTGATGCTCACGGCGAGCGGCTGCGCGCGGTGCTCGTCGCCCCAGCCCCACGCCTCGCGGTCGATGAGCTCGGGCGTGAGCTTGCCGTCGTCGGTGGGCACCTGGAGCAGCTTGATGCCGGCGACGCGCTCGGGGGCGCCGCCCTCGTCGGTGTTGATGTGCGCGGTGGTCGCGCAGACCACGGCGCCCCAGCGCGGCAGCATCGAGAGGAGGCCGGTGACGTTCGCGCCCGTGCCGTTGAAGACGGGGAACGCCTCGGCGCCGCGGCCGAAGTGCTCGCCCACGACCTCCTGGAGGCGTGCCGTGTAGGCGTCGCCGCCGTACGCGACCTGGTGCCCGCCGTTCGCGGCCGCGATGGCCTCGAGCACCTCGGGGTGGATCCCGGAGTAGTTGTCGGAGGCGAATCCGCGGGCGGCGGTGTCGTGGAGGCGGAGGGGGGAGACAGGGGAGGCGGCGGTGGCGTCGGTCACGTGTCCATCCTCGCCTACGGGCCGTGCCGCCCGTGCGCGTCCGCCTGCGCTGCGACTACGCCGGGAACCCGTGCAGGGCCACGTGCTGGAGCAGGATCACGGTCTTGCCGTCGGCGATGCGGCCGTCGGCGACCATCGCGAGGGCCTCGTCGAGCGTCACCTCGATGCGCTCGATGTCCTCGCCCTCCTCGGCCACGCCGCCGCCCGCGCCCACGACGTCGGCGGGCGCGTACGCGGCGAGGTAGTGGTGCACGCGCTCGGTGACGGATCCGGGGCTCATGAAGAGGTCGAACAGGTGCGTGAGCGCGACGACCTCGACGCCGAGCTCCTCGCGGGCCTCACGGCGGATCGCGTCCTCGGGCGAGTCCTCGTCGAGGAGGCCGGCCGCGGCCTCGATCAGCATGCCGTCGGGGTGGCCGTTGACGTAGGCCGGGAAGCGGAACTGGCGGGTGAGGAGGATCCGGTGGGTGTCGGCCGCGTAGAGGAGCACGGTCGCGCCGTCCCCGCGGTCGTAGGTCTCGCGCTGCTGCTCCTGCCAGGACCCGTCGCGCAGCCGCAGGTCGAGCGTCGTCCGGCGGAGCACGTGCCAGCCGTCGGACGTGACCTCGACGCGCGTCACGACCACGTCGGGGTTGCGATCGAGGTCCGTCCCGCGGAGGTGGAGGCCGGTGCGGCCCCGCGAATCGGGCACGGTCTCACCGGGGCGCGTCATGGTGCCATCCTCGCGGGCCGTCCCGCGGCGGCGCGTCCGCCCGACGGCGGATCCGCGCGGCGGACGCGGATCAGGCGCGGCCCTGCAGGATCAGGTTCCAGTACACCCACGGCAGCACGTACCGGTCGGCGAGGAAGGTGATGCGGCGCTCCTTCGCGAGGCCCGTCCAGCCGGGGATGGTGGGCTTCGGACGGTAGCGGTCGTCGAACTCGGCGAACACGACGGTGGAGCGCGAGACGACGAACGGGCACACGGAGTACCCGTCGTAGACCTGCGGCAGCGGTCTCCCCTGGAGCGCGGCGACGAGGTTCTTGGCGACCGCGGTGGCCTGGGTGCGGATCGCGCCGCCGGACTTCGAGTTCGTGGTGGCCGCCGCGTCGCCGAGCGCCCACACGTCGGGGAAGCGCGGGTGGCGGAGGGTGAGCGGATCCACCTCGACGAAGCCGCCCGCGTCGCCGGGAGCGGCGAGCCCGGTGCCGGCGAGCCAGTCTGGTGCCGACTGCGGCGGTACCGCGTGCAGCACGTCGTAGGCGAGGGTCTCGCGCTCCGGGTCGTCGAGACCCTGCTGCGCCGCGTGGTCCGGCCCGAGGAGCGCGCGGGCACGGTCGACGCCGGCGATCTCGACGGTGCGGGCGACCGGATCCACGGCCACGAGCTGCCGCCCGTACCGCACCTCGATGCCGTACTCAGCGACCTTGCGCTCGAGCTCGGCGTCGATGAGCGGCATGCCGAACATGGTGGGCGTGGGCACCACGAGCACCACGCGGATGTCGTCGAGCACGCCGACCGCGCGCCAGTGGTCGCACGCGAGGTACATGGGCTTCTGCGACGCGCCCGAGCAGGTGCCCGGGCCGTCCGGCTGCGTGAAGACGACCGTGCCGGAGCGCACGTCGCGCAGCACCTTCGAGGCCTTCGCGGCGTAGCGGTGCTCGTAGTTGGAGATGCCGACGGGCGAGTCCATCGCCTCGACGAGGCCCGGCACCGCGCCCCAGTCCTTGTGGATGCCCGGGCACACGACGAGCTGCCCGTACGACACCCACCGGCCCGAGGCGAGCGCGACCGTCTTCGCGACCGGGTCGATGCCGGCGACGCGGTCCTGGATCCACGTGACGCCCTTCGGCGTGACGGACCCCTGCGGCCGGGTCGCCTGCGACGCACGTGCGGTGCCGCCCGCGACATGGGAGAACATCGGCTGGTAGTAGTGCGTGTCGCGCGGCTCGATGACGGCGACGTCGTCGACCCCGTACCGCCGGAGCCGGCCCGCGACCGAGAGCCCCGCGTTCCCCCCGCCGATGACGAGGACGTCGTGGTGCGGGGTCGTGCCGGGGGCAGCGGTCATGGGCTCAACCTAGGCCGGACCCGCGACATCCGCCCGGCCGTCGGCGAACCCGTCGCCGACGCGCGCCGATGCGCCCCGGTCCTGGCCGGAAAGCGCACGCGGACCCGCCGCCGCTGGCCGCCCAGCGAAGCCGGACCGCTCCCGCCTGGAGGAACCCTGGACGTCCGGGACGACCCGGGACCCCGGCCCGTCTCCTTGACGTGCCGGCCTGGAGCCGGCGCCGCGATCCCCACCCGGGACCGCGTCCGTCCCATCACCAGGAGCACCACATGACCGACGTCACCCCCGCCACCACCAGCCGCAGCGCCGCGAAGCACACCCCCGCGGGCTCCAGCTCGGGCACGAACACGATCGCCGACGGCGTCGTGGAGAAGGTCGCCGGCATCGCTGCCCGCCAGGTGCCCGGCGTCCACGACCTGGGCAACGGCGCCGCGCGTGCCGTCGGCGCGATCCGCAACGTCATCGGCCAGCAGGACCGCGGCCAGGGCATCTCCGTCGAGGTCGGCGAGAAGCAGGTCGCGGCCGACGTCATCGTCGTCGCCGAGTACCCCGTCGCGCTGCAGGACCTCGCCGACCGGATCCGCGAGGCCGTCACCGACGCCATCTCGCAGGTCGTCGGCATGGACGTGACCGAGGTCAACGTCACCGTCTCCGACGTGCACATCCCGTCGGACGACGAGGGCGACCAGGACGACTCCGCGAAGAGCCGCGTCCAGTAGCACCACCCGCGGGCGGGACCGGGGGAGACCCGGTCCCGCCGCCGCGCGCGGTCCCGAGGGCCCGCGTCCCGCCACCGCCCGGCAGCCGACGCGCCCACCGGATCCGTCACCTCCCGCCTCCCCTCGACCCAGCAGCACCCACCGAAGGAGCACCGCCGTGAACGACGCCGCACCCGCCTTCCGTCCCGTCGACCTGACCGGCATCGACGCCGCGCACCCCGAGGGGGAGACCGCCGCGCAGCGAATTGGCGTCGCCGCCGCCGAGACCGCCGCGGGCGTCACCGGCGTGCACCACCTCGGCGGCACGGCCGCGCGCGCCCTCGATGCGGCGTCGCGGGCGATCCGCGGCACGAGCACCGGCCCCGGCGTCACCGTCTCGGAGGAGCAGGGCGGCACGGTCATCGACATCGATCTCGTGGTCGAGTACCCCGCGCCCGTGCAGGACGTGGTGGACCGGACGCGCCAGCAGGTCGCGCACGCGGCCCGGCAGATCGCGCCGGGCGCGGTGCGCGTGGACATCCGCGTGACCGACGTGCACGGCCCCTTCGACGACGAGCAGTCGCCGGCGGGCGCCGCGCTCGAGAAGGCCGGCGATACCGCATCCGACGCGCTCGAGCGGACGAAGGGCGCCGGATCCGACGCGCTCGCGAAGGCGGAGGACGCGGGGTCTGACGCGGCCGAGAAGGCGAAGGCGGCCGGATCCGACGCGGCCGAGCGCGTGCGCGAGGCCTCGGCCGACGCCGCGGGCCGGGGTCGCGAGGCCGCGGGCCGGGCGCAGGAGGCCGGGTCCCGCGCCGCCGACACGGCGAAGGAGATCGGATCCGAGGTCGCCGACCGCGCGAAGGCCGCGGGAGCCGTGCTCGCGGACTCCGCGCAGGCCGACGTCGCGGACGCGCGCGAGGCGGCCGAGGAGCGCGACGCCGCGGATCGCACGGCGCAGGCGAGCGCCGACGCCGACGCGTCCCCCGCCCCCGAGGTCACCGTGGTCGTCGACGAGCGCGCCGACGGCACGACGCGCATCGAGGTCGACGGCCCCGCCGCCGTCGAGGTGCAGGGCGACCGCTCCTAGAGCCGGACGGCGCGCACCGCACCACCCGCGCCCGCGGATCCGCCATCGGGATCCGCGGGCGCGTCGTCGTGCTACCGCCCGATGCCCTTCAGCGACCCCACGGTCTTGCCGGCGGGATCGCCGACGAGGCACGAGACGCTCCGGTCGCCGCCCATCCAGCCCTCGGCCGTGGGCTGGTAGTAGGTGTAGTCGTAGATCGAGTCCTGGTAGTCGAAGCCGACGAAGGAGTCGAAGGCCTTCCCGCAGAGGTCGTCCGCCTGGGCGTCGAGCGGGTCGGAGCCGGGGTAGTCGGATCCGCCCGTCAGGCTCACGTTGCGGTACGCCTCGAAGTCGTGCGGGTCGGAGCACGGCATCGTGTGCACCGTGGTGACCTCCTGCGACACCGGGTCCTCATCCGAGGTGTCGGCGAGGAGCGACGAGTCGTCGAGGCAGTCGCCCTCGCGCAGGTCGAACACGTCGGTGGAGCCGCTCGCGGTGACGGCCCCCTGGTCGTCGCGCGGGGCGTCGTGGGGGATGAGGTCGGCGATCTGCTGGGGCGAGCACCCGCTGAGCGCCAGGGCGACGAGGATGGCCGCGAGCGCGGTGGGCAGGGTGGAGCGGCGGGCGACGGCGGCCATGGTGTCCTCGGGGTAGTGGGGGGATCGCGCTCACCGTAGCGGGAAGCGGGGGCGCCCCGTGCGCGCTCGCGGCGCCCCCGCCGTCAGTCGAACCGCGCGCCGCCCGGCCGCGAACGCGAGGCGGTCATGACCAGGTAGACGATCAGCCCCACGACCGGCACGAAGCAGATGAAGATCCAGGTGCCGCTGCGGTCGACGTCGTGCAGCCGGCGCCAGGAGACGGCGAGCGACGGGATGAAGACGGCGAGCTGCCCCACCGCGGAGATCCCGCTCCAGACGTCGACGATGGCGAAGCTGCCGGCGATGTCCAGCGGGTCGCGACCGCCCGTGGTCAGGCCGCTCAGGGCGTCGAGCGCGTTCGCGGCGAGGAAGCCCGTGAGCATCCACCACCAGAACTCGCTCCGGCTGGCGCGCCCGCGGAACGTCGCGTACTTGAGGAAGAACCGCCGCATCGCCTCGTACCAGGACGCGCCGTAGAGCGGCAGCTCGAGGGGCGTGCGGGATCCGGTCGGCGTCGCGGCGGTCATGCGTCGACCGTACGCGGCCCGGCCGCGTCCGCGGGAGGCGGATGAGGCCGGGCGCCGACGAGCCGAGCCGAGCCGTGCCCAGCAGGGCCGGGCCGGCGCGGGATCACACCACCGCGAGCCCCAGTGCCGCGAGCGCGCCGAACGCGACGCCCCAGACGGCGATCGCGATCGTCTCCCAGATCAGCACCGCGCGCGGGCGGGCGGGCGCCGAAGGAGACCATGGCGGCCGAGGTGAAGTGCGTCGGCAGCAGGATCGGCCCGAGGAGGCTGACGCCCGGCACGCCGTAGCGGTCGAACGTGCGGCGGACCTTGGCGCGCCTCGGCGTCTCCTCCTTCGCGCTGTCGCGCGTGAGCCGCGAGCGGGTCCGCGAGGCGACCAGCACGATCAGCGCCACGACGGCGACGTTCCCGACCACGGCGGCGAGCACCGCGATCGCCACGTGCTGGCCGCTGAGTACGCCCAGCACGGCCGCGAGCTCGACCTCGAGGAACGGGATCATCGCGGTGACCATGACCCCGAACCACCGGAGCAGCTCCGGCAGGCCGTTCGTGAAGTCCTGCAGCGCGTCGATCATCCCTTCAGCGCCTCCTTCAGCTTCACGCGCGATCCGGTGCGGAGCAGCGAGTTGCTGTAGATCCGGGATCCGAGGGCCACCACCACGGCGGTCGTCGCGATGAGCACGGCGAGCGACACGAGCGGCTCCCACCACTGGGCCTCGCCGAGGAACAGCCGCATCGGCATCCCGACCGGGGCCGAGAACGGCACGTACGACATGATCGTCATCACCACGGGGTTGTCGTTGAAGAAGATGACCGCGAAGTACGGGATCATCACGAGGTACGTGACCGGGGCGGTGACGGCCCCCACGTCCTCCTGGCGGGAGACGAGCGAGGCGGCGGCCGCGAAGAGCGATGCGAGCAGCACGAACCCGAACAGGAAGAAGACGACGAACCAGAGCACCGACGGGCCGACGATCGCGAGCAGCGCGGTCTGGTCGGTCACGAGGAGGCCGACGCCCGTCATCAGGGCGATGAGCGCGATCTGCGTGAACGCCAGGATGCTGTTGCCGAGCACCTTGCCGGCGAGCAGCGCGCGCACGGGGATCGTCGACATGAGGAGCTCCACCACGCGCGTCTGCTTCTCCTCGACGACGCTCTGGGCGATGATCTGCCCGAACGTCAGCGCCGAGATGAAGAACACGAGGCCGAACGCGAGCGCCACGAGGTAGGCGATGGCGGGGTTGGTGGTCGGCTCGTCGAGGAGCTCGACGCGCGGGGTGTCCGTGAGCGCGCTCACGACGGCGTCGGGCTCGGAGGCGTCGCCGATGACGAGCACGGCGCCGTCTGCGTCGGCCTGGGTGTCGGGGACGACGGCCGCATCCACGTCGCCGTCGCGCACCATCGCCCGGGCGTCCTCGACGCTGTCGGCGGGCACGCCCTCGAGCGACGGGGCGCCGGAGACGGCCTGCTGCGCGCTGCCGACGACGGCCACGCGCGTCGGCTCGCCGTCGCCGCCGCCGGGGCCGCCGTTCGCGGCGAGGAAGCCGCTGACGATGATGGAGGCGAGGATCCCGACCAGCAGGATCCCGGTGCTGATGAGGAACGACTTGCTGCGCAGGCGCATGCGCACCTCGCGGCCGGTCACGAGCAACGTGGACTGGGCGAACGTCGGGGCGGTGCCCCGGCGGGTGGCGCTGGTGGTGCTCACTGGACGACCTCCTGGAAGATCTCGCTGAGGGTGGGGCGGCGGCGGGTGAACGAGGTCACGGATCCGCGGGAGACGGCCTCGGCGAGCACGCGCTGGCGCGCCTCGTCGTCGGCCTCGAAGAGCACGTAGCCGCCGTCGAACTCGACGACCTCGACGCCGGGCACGTCGCGCACCCAGCCGCCGTCGCCCGAGATCTGCAGCTCCGTGAGGGGGCGGCTGTGCTCGTCGCGCAGCTGCTCGCGGTCGCCCGATGCGCGGATCCGGCCCTCGGCGATGACGACCACGTCGTCGCACAGGCGCTCCACGATGTCGAGCTGGTGCGAGGAGAACAGAACGGGCACGCCCTCGGCGGCCCGCTCGGTGAGGACGCCGAGCACGGTCTCGACCGCGATCGGGTCGAGGCCCGAGAACGGCTCGTCGAGCACGAGCACCTCGGGGTCGTGCACGAGGCTCGCGGCGATCTGCGCCCGCTGCTGGTTGCCGAGCGACAGCGACTCGATGGGGTCGTTCCGCCGCTCGCCCAGGCTCAGCCGCTCGAGCAGGCGCTCGGTGCTGGCGGTCGCGTCGGCGGCGGTCATGCCGTGCAGGCGGCCGAGGTAGACGATCTGCTCCTGCAGCTTCATCTTCGGGTAGAGGCCGCGCTCCTCGGGCATGTAGCCGAAGGTGCGGCGGCTCGACGTGCCGAGGTCGGTGCCGTTCAGCGACACCGTCCCGGAGTCGGCGGTGAGCACGCCGAGCATGATCCGCATGGTGGTGGTCTTGCCTGCGCCGTTGCCGCCGACGAAGCCGGTCAGCCTCCCCGGCCGCACGGCGAAGGACACGTCGTCGAGGACACGGCGGTCCCCGAACGAGCGCGTGACGTTCTGGACTTCGAGCACGGAGGGCCTCCTCGGTGGGCGTGGGTGATCCGTGCTGCTCACGCTAGGTGCGGGGGCGCACGGGGGAGTCCGCCATGAGGGGGAACCCCGAGGGGGACGGGACCCGCGGGGGCGCGGCGGCCCCAGATCTGGGGCGCCGCAGCGCATGGCCCGGCGGGGGCGGCGCTCCTAGGGTCGGACCATGCGCATCGCCACCGTCGTCCAGGCCGTCGCCGACGGGGTCTCCGCGGCGGGCTTCGTGCTGTTCGCGCTGATCGCCACCGACATCGGCACCCCGCCGCTGGCCCTCAGCGGGCTCGCGCTGGTGACGGTGTCCGTGGTCATGCGGGTGGCCGCGCTGATCCAGGTGCGCCGCGGGCTCGAGCGCGTCGCCGCGCGTCGCGGGGCCTGGCGCTGGTGGATCCACGCCCTCTGGCTCGTGCAGGTCGTCGCCTTCGTGGCGGGGCTGGTGCTCGCGCACTCGCCGGTGGGCCCCGTGGCCGCCGCCGTGCTCGCCGGCGTCGTGGTGGCCGCCGCGTCGGCCGTGCTCGCCGGGGGAGCCGCGCACCGGTCCGGTCGCCCGGCCGGCTTCGTGGACTCCGCCGCCGTCACCGCCTACGCGTAGGCGCTCGCCGCCGGCCCCGTGACGCCCGGCCGCACCGCGAACAGCATCCCCGCGCGCGGGTGCCGGGCCGAGTCCTCCGCGGAGTAGCCCTCCTGCGAGGTCGTGATGACGAGCACGTCGCGGTCGGGACCCACGAACGCGCAGCTGGAGACCTGGGGCGCGTCGACGCGCACGGATCCCACGTGCTCGCCCGTCGGGGAGTAGCGGCGCACCTCGCCGCCGCCCCAGAGCGCGACCCAGAGGAAGCCCTCGTCGTCGAGGCACATGCCGTCGGGGTGGCCGTCGGCGGGGTCGATCTCGACCACCACCTCCGGGTCCGCGAGGCCGCCCTCCTCCGTGACCCGGAAGCGGCGCACCCGCTGCGTGGTCGTGTCGATGTAGAGCATCTCGGATCCGTCGGCGGAGAACGCCGTGCCGTTGGAGATGGTGACGCCCTCGAGCACGGTCGTCGCGACGCCCCGGTCGAGGAGGTACAGCGCGCCGGCGCCGGGCGTCTTGTCGAAGGCCATGGATCCCGCCCAGAGGCGACCCCGCGGATCCACCTCGCCGTCGTTCATGCGGCGCCGGATGCCGTCGGCCGGCAGCACGTCGACCATGGGGACCAGCTCGCCGTCCGCCGTCAGGCGGACGAAGCCGTCGCGCGCGGCGAGCACGTGGCCGCCGTCCGCGTGGCGGACCACCGCGCCCAGCGGGCCGCCGACGTGCGTCTCGGTGACGGGCCCGACCGCGAGCGCGACCGGATCGAACGTCGCCTCACGCAGGATGCCCGCGTACTGGTCGGCCCACAGCAGCGTGCCGCGCGCGGTGTCCCAGAGCGGCGCCTCCGCGTGCTCGGCGCGCACGGTGTCGAGCGGCTGCGCCTCCCAGGTGGTGACGCTCATCGGGCGCCGTCCCGCGGCCCGCGCTCCGGGGCGCCCTCGCCCTCGTACGCGCGCTGCGGCATCTGCGTGGCGAGCTTGCCGCCGCTCACGTCGACGAGCGTGCCCGTGATGTAGCCGGCGCGGTCGCTCGCGAGGAACACGAGGAGGTCGGCCACGTCGTCCGGCCGCTCCCACCGGCGGATGCTGAGGGTGTCGAGCAGGCGGTCCTGCGCGGGCTCCGGCATCTCGGCGAAGCCGTTCATGCCCGTGGGGATCATGCCGGGCGCGTACGCGTTGACGGTGATGCCCCACGGCCCGAGCTCGCTCGCGAGCACGCGGGTGAACTGCACGACCGCCGCCTTCGACGCGCCGTAGGCGGCCGCGCCGACGCTCGGGATGACGGCCGCGAACGACGCCGCGTTGATGATCCGCCCGCCGCCGGCCGCCTTCATGGCCGGGATGACGGCCTGCGAGAGCAGGAACACCCCGCCCACGTTCACGTCGAACGCCGCCTGGAAGCGCGCGGGGTCGAGCGTCTCGACCGTGCCCTCGACGTTGATGCCGGCGTTGTTCACGAGCACGTCGACGCGGCCGGCCGCCTCGACCACCTGCGCGACGGCGGCCTGCACGGACGCCGGGTCGGTGACGTCGGCCACGATGGCGGTGATCCCGTCCGGCAGCGCGTCGCGGAAGCGGAGGTCGAGCCCGAAGACCCGGCACCCCTCGGCCAGGAAGCGCTCGGCGATCGCGCGGCCGATGCCCTGTGCGGCACCGGAGACGACGACGACCCTGTCGCGGAGGTCGATGAGCATGCGTGTTCCCCTCGGTCCCAATATCGTTTCCCTCAACGTAGGGGAGACCGCCATGTCCGCAGCACGGACGCACGACCACCACGACGAGATCGACGGCGACGCGGCTGGGGAGGGAGCGGCGGGCGCGCGCGTCCTCTGGGTGAGCGGCGCGGGATCCGGCGTCGGCCGCGCGACCGCCGTCGCCGCCGCCCGCGACGGCTGGGACCTCGTGCTCTCGGGACGCCGCATGGATCCGCTCGAGGAGACGCGCGCGCTCGTCGACGACCTCGGATCCACCGCGGTCGTCGCCCCGCTCGACGTGACCGACGACGCCGCGCTCGCCGCGGTCGTGGCGCGCCTCGACCGGCTCGACGGCGTCGTGGTCGCCGCCGGCCTCAACGCCCCGCGCCGCTCCTGGGCCGACCAGGACCTCGCCGACTTCGACCGCATCCTCGCGACGAACCTCACCGGCCCGGCGCACCAGGTGGCCGCCGCGCTCCCGCTGCTGCGGGCATCCGGCGGCACGGTCGTGCTCGTCTCCTCGTACGCCGCGTGGACCCATTCGCCGGGCGCGGGCGTCGCCTACAGCGCCTCGAAGACGGCGCTCGGGACCCTCGTGCGCGACCTCAACGCGCAGGAGGCGGGCAGCGGGATCCGCGCCACGCACCTCTGCCCGGGCACCATCGACAGCGACTCCTCGCGCTCCGGCCGACCGTGCCCGACGCGGCCGAGCGCGCGGCGATGCTCACGCCCGACGACGTGGCCCGCGCCGCGATGTTCGTGCTCGCGTCGCCGCCGCACGTGCGCATCGACGAGCTCGTGCTCTCCCCGATGTCGCAGCGCGGCGGGTTCTGATCCGCGGCCTGCGGGTACAGCGCGCGCCCGGTGTCGCGGCGTGACTTCGACATGCGACGAATCTCGTGCTTTCGGAAGTGAACCTCACCGGTCCGTGCAGGCCCGACGTGGACATCCCGGGGGATGGCGGCATCCCCCGGGATGGAATGGTAAGCGGAGCCTAGCCGGTACGGGCCGCTCGTCAGCGGTGATGCGCCGGGCTGCCGTCCCGCGGTGATCCGGACTGGCTACGGATGAACCAGGCGACGGCATATCCGATGAAGATCACTGCCGCTGCGATCGCACCGAGGGCCCACGGGTTGATATCGGTGACTGCAGCGACGCCGATTGCCACCAGGGTGGGGACCAGCCAGCCGTAGTTCCTGAGTGCCCTCATGCGCAGTTCTTCTTGTCTACCTTGTGGATGCCCTTGCCGATGGGCACGATCTTAAGCTGATAGCACCCCGTGTTCTGCACGCTCGCGTTTCGGAATATCGAGGTGACGCCACCCCAGATGTTCTGCACGGTGGGCACGCCGACATAGCCACAGAGCCCCTGGATGATGTAGCCGACGCTAGGGATCTTGCCTGCGCCCACACATCCGCCGGCGAGGGCTGTACCGAGTGTCGACAGACTGACCGCGGAGATGATCTTCACCTGAATGCCGGTCATGTTCCAATACGCTCCGGGGCCGTCCGAGGCGCCCGCCAAGCCGACGGTGATCGTGGGATCGGCGACGACCGGGTACGCGATCTCGCTTCCATGGATGGTCTGCGTCAAGACATCGCCGTCAAGGCTGTAGCTCGTACGCACCTTTTCCCCATTCGCGTCGACGGCCCAAGGTTCGTCGATCTCCGCGAGTGCGATCCGTGTGCCGCCCGCGTCGATCGCCACGATATATCCACCATCTTGAGGCACGAGCGTCGCCCCAGCAGGGAGGTCGACCCGGAAGTCAGTACTCATCGCCCCGCGATCCATGCGACTCATCACCCGCACCCCGGCGGGCAGGACGGTCGTGGAGAAGACGTCTGCTGAGGGAGCGAGCCCGACCTCGAAGTCCCCGAAGCCGGCCACCGCTGCATCCTCATCCACGTCGACAGAGACGCCCAGGTCAAGCGACTGCGTATCGACGGGGTCGAATCCCGCAGCGCGCTGGGCTGAGTCGAAGAGCCTATCTTCCTCCGAAATGGCGTTGGCGGGCGTGGCGCCGAAACCTACCAACGCTGTGGTGAAGAGTGCTAGAACGGCCATGGATGAAGCTGTTCGCTGGATCATGTTTCCCCCTATGTTCCCGTGAACCACTGTGTTCCCGGTACAGCACAGTAAAGGGCCACGGGGCAACGGTGTCCATGCGACCTCGGGATGTTCCGCGCGACCCCATTGGTGTGCTATCGACCCTCCATGGTTCGCGGTGCGGCGCACCTCGCGGATGGAAGAAGAGAGGGCGGATGGGCCTCACGGATCTGCGTGGCGCTGATGAGAGCGGAAAGCGTGCGTCCAGCCTCGGCTGCCTCAACGATGGGGTCGGGGCCGCCGGCCTCAACGCCGCGCGCTGTTCCGAGCGGGAGCGAGACCTCGCGGAATCGCACCGCAACGGGACGACCATCCGCAGGCGGTGCTGTCCTCGATGTCGCAGCGCGGCGGGTTCTGACGCCAGGGGTTCGCCGCGGTCAGTCCTCGTCCTCGTCCTCGGGGAAGCCCCGCCCGAGCGACCCTTCCGCGTCGTGCTTCCTGTGCCACCGCGCGTTCCGGATGTCGTTCCGCCGCGCCACCAGGGCCTTCCGGCGGAGATCCCCACTCGTCGCCGTGCGCATCCATGCGTGCTCCACGACCCAGGAATCCGGCGGGAGCCACCGCTCATGGGCGTCCACGAGCGCGCTCTCGACGGCCGGGTCGAGCATCGACACGTCGATCCCGCCGTCGTAGCAGTACACGGTCCACGTCATGTCCTCGGCGACGAGGAGATAGCGGCCCTCCTCCTGGTGCCCCAGGTCGCAGAGGTCCCCCAGCGGGGGGCGACCGACGCGGATCCGGAACTCCTGCGTCCAGTCCTCGACGTCCTCCGCCGTCGACGCGCTCGGCTCCGTGAACACCGCCCACGGGACGAGGCCGAGCAGTACGGTGTCCGACTCCCAGACGCCCCCGCGCCACAGCTCTACGACCAGGGTGCCGCGGACCCCGGTCAGCCGTTCGAGGGTGGTGACGACGCTCGCGTACCGCCGACGTGCTGCACGCCGATCGCGTGCGTGCCGGGCGTCCTGCTTCCCCCACGGGAGCGTGTGGAACCGCATGCCGGGCAGGTGCCAGCCGCTGTATGGCGGGTAGGGCTCAGGCCACCGCTCGCGCCACAGGTCGAGCAGCCGCGCCGCGTCCGGATGCGCATCCGGGGCGTCGGAGACGCGCGGATCGGGGATCTCGACGGGCACGGCGGCAGGCACATCGGTTTCCAGGTCGGGCACGGTGGATCCTGGCAGAGGCCCGGATACCTCCGCCCCGGCCATCCCCATCCGCGAGCGGGCGGCGGGTCAGTCGCCGCCACCTCCTCCGTCTCCACCTCCGCCGTCTCCACCTCCGCCGTCTCCGCCTCCACCGTCATGGCTGCCGCCGTGCCCTCCATCGCCGTGGCCGCCGCCGTGGCCGTCGGCCATGTGCCCGCTCCACGCGTCGGTCGCGACGTACACGCCGCCGCCGTCGTTCCGCTTGCTGCCTCGGCGGCTCCGCAGGCCGCGCCGCTCCCGCGACGTGCCGAAGCCCGTCAGCCCGGCGATGAAGACCAGCACGAGGAACACGGCGTAGCCGACGAGGAACGGCGGGGAATCCATGGCGCCACCCTAGGTGCGGCCCGACCCGCATGGCGAAGGAAGGCACGCGCATGCGACGCAGGCGTCAGCTCGCGCCCGGCACCACGATCCGGCGCTCGTACGCGAACACGACGGCCTGCACGCGGTCGCGCACGCCGAGCTTCAGCAGCAGGCGGGAGACGTGCGTCTTCACGGTGGCCTCGCCGAGGTAGAGGCGCTCGGCGATCTCCGCGTTGGCGAGGCCCTCGGCGAGGAGGCGGAGCACCTCGAGCTCGCGGTCGGTGAGGGTCTGGACGCGCGGGTCGGTCGGGATCGTGGGCGCGGCGGCGGGCGCGGCCTCCTCCCCGGTCGCGCTGGATCCGCCGGATCCGCGGCCGAAGCGCTCGATGACCCGGCGCGTGACGTCAGGCGAGAGCAGGGCGTCGCCGCGCGCGATCACGTGCACGGCCTCCACGAGCGACTCCGGCGACGCGCTCTTCAGCACGAAGCCGCTCGCGCCCGCATCCAGCGCGGTGAAGAGGTAGTCCTCGCGGTCGAAGGTCGTGAGCATGAGGATGCCCGCGCGGATCGCCGGGTCGGCGACGATGCGGCGCGTGGCCTCGAGGCCGTCGACCCGCGGCATCTGCACGTCCATGCAGATCACGTCGGGCGCGAGCGCGGCGGCCAGGCGCACGCCCTCCTCGCCGTCGGCGGCCTCGCCGACCACCTCGATGCCGTCCTCGCTCTCGAGGATCACGCGGATGCCGGCGCGCACGAGCGCCTGGTCGTCGACGAGGAGGACGCGGACGGCGGCGGGCGCGCCGTCCTCCGCGGTCGCGGAGCGGTCCGGGGCGGTGCTCATGCGCGGGTCTCCTCGGGGACGGATGCGGATGCGGATGCGGCCGCGGGATCCGCGGCGCGCGCGGCATCCGGCTCGGACTCCGGGACTGACACGGAGAGGAGCACGGGCATCGGCACGGGCGGCACGACCGGCGCCGGGCTCGTCGGCACCGACGCGCGCACGAGGTAGCCGCCGCGCGCCTTCGGGCCGATCTCGATGGATCCGCCCACCGCGGCCACGCGCTCCCGCATGCCGCGCTGGCCGAGCCCGCCGGGCCCGTTCCGCACGGGACCCGCGGCGGCGGACGCGGCGGCTCCCGCGGGTCCGCCGTCGCTGATCTCCACCTCGACGCGGTCGGCGAGGTAGCGGAGCCGGAGGTCGACACGGGCGCCCGTGCCCGCGTGCTTCCGCACGTTCGTGAGCGACTCCTGCGCGACCCGGTAGACGATGAGGTCGACCGTGGGCGTGAGAGGCCGCGGGGTGCCGATGACGTCGTACGCGACCGCGAGGCCCGCACCGCACGCATCCGCCACGAGCTCGTGCAGCTGGTCGACGCCGCGGGTGGACGCGGTGCGGGTCTGGTCGTCGGCGGCGTCGTCGGGCCCGGTGGATCCCGTGCCGTCGTCCTCCTGACGCAGCGCGACGAGCATCCGGTGCAGCTCCTCGATGGCGCTGCGCGCGTTGTCCTCCACGATGCCGAGCGAGGCCGCGGCCTTGTCGGCGTCGCGCCCGAGGACCCGGCGGGCCGCACCCGCGTGCACGCCCATCACCGAGACGTGGTGCGCGACGACGTCGTGCAGCTCCCGGGCGATGCGCACCCGCTCGATCGTGACCGCCTGCTCCGCCACCCGCTCGCGCTCGGTCGCCAGCTCGGCCGTCCGCGTCTCGAGCGCGCAGCGGTCGCGCGCCGACGCCCACGCGCGGTCGCCGAAGTACCAGGCCCCGCCGAAGTAGAGGAGGTTCGTGATGATGGAGATGAGACCGGCGGCCACGGGGGCCGGGATCCAGGCGTCGGCGGGCGCCTTCTCGAACGTCGACCCGGCGAGCGAGTAGAACCCCGAGGTCTGCAGCAGCGAGCTGAAGAGCCACGCGAACATGCCCACCACGATGATGCCGCGCGTGATGTTCGCCCGCATCCGGCTCCGGCCCCAGGCGCCCAGCGAGTACATGGCGATGAACATGGCGATGTTCGAGAACAGCACCTCCGGCACGAACTGGTACGCGCCGACGACGAACGTGGCGCCGAGCACGAGGGTCACGGCCTCAGGCTGCAGGCGGCGGAACGCCAGGGGGGCGGTCATGAGCAGGATCCAGGCCGCGATGATCCACATGCTCGGCCGCGACGGGTACATGCCGAGCGCGTAGTACTGCATGACGCTGAAGGTGGTGAGCACCAGCATCACCGCGGCGAGCATCGCGTCGAACCGCAGCCCCGCGCGGTCGGGCCGGGGCCGCACCCAGAAGCGGTCGACGCTGTCGGGGGCGGATGCGGCGCTCATGCGCCCACGGTATCGAGGCGGCCGCGCGCGGCGCATCCGCCGGATGACGGACCGGGCAGCCCATGACGGCCGCCTGTGGCCGGACATCGGGATAGGCCGCATAGGTCAACCGGTGCGACACTGGGGGGACGGGCGCATCCGCCCGGCCGTCTCTCCCGCACCGTCGCGGATCCTCCTCCGTGCGCCCCTCGCCCGCGCGCGAGGCGCCCGACCTCCGTCCCGCGCCCGCGCCGCCCGCCGATGCGCACGCCGGACGGATCCGCTCGCACCACCGCCGACGCCCCGCCGGCACGAAAGGACCCCATGTCCGACACCACCGCATCCGCCCGCCCGGTGGCCGGCGGCACCGGCGCGCCCGACGCCGGTCGTCCGTCCCCCGTCGTCTCCCGCCGCGCGTGGCAGACGCTCATCGTGCTGCTCGCCGGCATGTTCATCGCGCTGCTCGACACGACCATCGTGAACGTGGCGCTGCCCACCATCCGCACGAGCCTCGACGCCTCCGAGTCGACGCTGAGCTGGATCATCTCCGGCTACGCGCTCGCGTTCGGCCTCGCGCTGATCCCGGCCGGCCGCCTCGGCGACCGCTACGGGCACAAGTGGGTGTTCGTGACCGGCATCGCGCTCTTCACGCTCGCCAGCCTCGCGTGCGGTGTGGCTCAGGACGACCTCCAGCTCGTGATCTCGCGCGTGGTGCAGGGGCTCGCCGGCGGCCTGTTCGTGCCCGCGGTGACCGCCTTCATCCAGCTGCTGTTCCCGCCGCAGGCGCGCGGCAAGGCGTTCGCCATCATGGGCGCCGTGATCGGCGTCTCGTCCGCGCTCGGCCCGATCGTGGGAGGCCTCATCATCCAGGCGGCGGGGGAGGAGTCGGGCTGGCGCCTGGTCTTCTTCGTGAACCTGCCCGTGGGTCTCGCCACCGTCATCGCCGCGATCCTCCTGCTCCCGAGCCGGAAGGTGGCCGAGGAGGTCGCGGGCGACGTGCGCGCGCAGTCCGGGCAGCGCGGGGGTGCGCAGCAGGGCGGTGGCGCCCCGGCGAAGCCCGCCGGCCCCGCCGCGTCGGGCGTCGACCTCGTCGGCATCCTCCTCGTGAGCGCGGGCCTCGTCGCCCTGCTCGTGCCGCTCATCGACGGCCAGGATCAGGGCTGGCCGCTCTGGACCTACCTCTCCCTCGCGGGCGGCGTCGTGCTCCTCGCGCTCTTCGGCGCGTGGGAGGTCCGGCAGACGAAGCGCGCGAAGGGCGTCCTCGTGCCGCCGCGCCTGTTCACGCACCCGGCCTTCACGGGCGGCGTGATCCTCGCGATGGTCTACTTCGCGGCCTTCACGAGCATCTTCTTCACCATCTCGATCCTCTGGCAGTCGGGCCTCGGCAACTCGGCGCTCGAGTCGGGCCTCGTCTCGATCCCGTTCGCCATCGGCAGCATCGTCGGCTCCTCGCAGAGCAACCGGCTCACGAACCGCCTCGGCCGCACCGTGCTCGTGATCGGCACCGCGCTCGTCAGCGTCGGCCTCATCTGGCTGTGGCTCGTGCTGCTGAACACGGCCGCGGCGGATCTCACCAGCTGGATGCTCCTCATCCCGCTGCTGCTCGCGGGCATCGGCAACGGCCTCTTCATCGCCCCGAACGCGCAGTTCATCGTCGCGACGGTCGACCCCGCCGAGGCGGGTGCGGCGTCCGGCGTGATCGGCACCGTGCAGCGCGTCGGCTCGGCCGTCGGCATCGCGGTCATCGGCAGCGTGCTCTTCGCGGGGGTGGCCGGCGCCGGGATCCGCGGCCCGCAGATGGTGCCGCAGGCGTTCACCGACGCGTCCGCCTCGGCGATGGGCGTCAGCGCGATCTTCGCGGTCGCCGCCTTCGCGCTCGTGTTCGCCCTGCCGCGGCGGGTGTCGCGCGGGCACTGATCCGCGCCGCTCGCGCCGCTCCACCCTCTCGCCGATCCGGATCCGTCCGGGTCGGCGAGAGCCGTTTCCGCGGGTGCGTACCTCTCTCTATGCGGCGCTACGGATCCGCTCCCGCAGCCGGGCGAGCGCGCCCTCCGCGCCCCGCAGCACGGAGATGTGCCCGTCGCCCGGGCGGATCACGAGCTCGGCGCCCGGCACCCGGTCGGCGAGCCAGCGGGCGTGGGCGACCGGCGCGATCCGGTCGGCGTCGCCGTGCAGCAGCATCACCGGCGCGCGGACGGCGGTGAGGTCGACGCCCCAGTCGGCGACGAGCGCGAGGTCGTCGTCGACCATGCCGCCCGGGCCGGCGTCGAGCCCGTGCGACGCGACGCCGTTCAGCCAGCCCCAGTCGGTCTCGAGCGCGTGCATGTCGCCGTCGGTGAACATCGCCGGGTCGAACGCGGATGCGGCGAGCTCCGCCTCGAGCGCCTCCGCGCCGGTGACGGCCGCGCGCAGCTCCCGCTCGCCGCCCGCGTGCATGCCCGCGAACCAGTCCAGGCCCTCCGCGTCCGCGGGCGTGAGGGCCGCGCCGCACAGCGCGCCGAGCACGCGGCCGCCGAGCGACGCGGCCGCGGCCAGCGCGAGGACGGCGCCGCTCGAGTGCCCGACGACGGCGAAGCGCCCGACGCCGTGCGCGTCCGCGACGGCCAGGTCGTCGGCCGCCGTGGAGGCGACGCTGCGGCCCGGGTGCCGGGTGGATCCGCCGTACCCCGGCCGGTCGAACGAGACCCAGCGGATGCCGCGGCCCGCTTCGGACTCCACGAGCGGCGCGGGCGGCGGGCCGACGTTCGGGGTGCCGTGGTGGTAGACGACCACGAGGTCGGCGTCGTCGCCGGATCCCGTGTCGTAGCAGTGCAGCGTGCGGCCGTCGGGCAGCCGCAGGTCGGTCTCGGTGAGCATGGGCCGAGCGTAGGCGCGCGGTCGTCGGTCGACCAGGCCCGGAGGCGTCCGGGCGGGTGCGGTGGCAGGATCGGGAGATGGATCCCCATGAGCGCGCGGACGCCGACGCCGGGCTGCGGCCGTCCGAGCGGGCGGAGCTGGCCGAGCTGCGGCGCCGGGCGTACGGGCCGGGGCGTGACGTGGATCCGGCGGACGTCGAGCGGCTGCGCGAGCTCGAGGAGCGCGCGGCGGCGGGCACGGGGTCGAGGGGCGCGGCGGGATCCGCATCCGCATCCGGTCCAGGCGCCGATGCCGCGGGCGCCGACGCGGACGCGGCGGACGACGCCGCGGACGCCGCCTCCGACGCCGACGCCGCGGACGCCGACGACCTCCCCGCGCCCGACGAGGAGCCCGCCCCGGATCCGCCCCGACCGCGCTCCTCCCGCCGCCTCGCGATCCTGTGGGCCGCCTCGGTCGCCGTGGCGGTGGCGCTCACCGCGGTCGTCGTCTCGGCGACGAACGCTCCCGCCGGCCGCGAGGTCGCGGTGGTCCGCTTCGATCCCGACGAGCCGCTTCCCGTCTACATGCGCGACTACTTCGGCGGCGCGGAGACCGGATCCGCCCGCTTCCACGGCCTCACCCTCGTGCGGCTCGAGAACGACCGCTCCGCCTACCCGCAGGTCCGCGGCGAGTGCCTCTCCGTGCAGCCGTCGCGCGCCGCGCTCGATTCCAACGGGGCCGACGGATGCGCGGCCGGCGCGTTCCGGGCATCCGCGCAGTTCCTGGTGAACCGCGGCGCGCCCCAGGAGCTGCGTGACGTCTACCCCGTCGGGACGGCCCTGCTCTTCGACCTCCGCGGCGACGCCGTCCACGTGCGCGTCGACGAGTCGACCCGCGAGCCGTCGCCGACGCGGCCGCCGAGGTAGTCGCCGGCCGCGAGCGTGCAGCCGCGTCCCGTTCTTCGCCGCACCGGCCGAGCGCGAGCAGCCGCCGGCGTCACGCCGGGTGCGACCTCAGCAGCCGGGTCACCGCGATCATCGCGCCGCCCACCACCGCCGGGATGCCGCCGCCGGGGTGCACCGACGCGCCGACCCGCCACAGCCAGGGCTTCCAGGGGTCGTTGTACGCGGGACGGTGGAACGGCCCGCTCAGCCACGGCGGACGCGCGGCTCCATAGAGCGCGCCGTGCGGTTCGCCGCCGACGCCGTAGTACCGCGGATCCAGCACCGTCTGCTCGTCGAGGAGGTCGGTGAGGGGCCGGTCGAGCCCCATCGCGGCCGAGACGCGGTCGACCTCGCGCCGCACGAAGGGGTGCTCGGCCGTGTAGCGGCCGCCGTCCGCGGGCGCGGTGAGGAGGATGCCGGCTGTGCTGCGCGCGTTCGGGTACACCTCGCCGGCACGGTACTGGTTGACGAACACCATGGTGTCGGCCGGCTCGTCGCCCGCCTCGAGGCTGCGGTGCAGCGCCGCGGGCCTGGTCGGCAGCACCACGCTGTGCGTCGCGATCCCCGCGGGCAGCTCCTCCGTCAGCGCGCCGTACACCGCGACGGCCGAGCAGGAGAGGATGCGGGGGCGCAGGCGCGGGAGCGCGGGGATCCGCGACGGGCCCATCAGCGCGGCCAGCCGGTCGGCGTCCAGGGCGCTGACGACGAGGTCGGCGGGGTAGCGGCCCGCGTCGGTGGTGACCGCCCCGCGCTCGATGCGGGTCACGGCCTCGCCGGTGCGCACCTCGACCCCGGCCGCCTCGGCCAGCCGACCCAGCGCGAGCACGACCTCGAAGACGCCCCCGCGCGGCACCCAGGCGCCGGTCTCCGCCATGATCGCCGGCATGCTCGCGTAGAGGGCCGGCGTCCGCGCGGGCGAGACGCCCGCGTTGAGGGTGTGGATCGCGATGATCTCGCGCAGCCCGTCGGGCAGCCACGTGAGGCTGTCGAGGTACGCGCGCGTGGTGAGGCGCGAGCCGTAGACGGCCAGCAGCCGGCGCACCGCGGGGAGCGCGGCCCGGTCGGTGGGGTCGGCGAGCAGCAGTGCGGTCACGTCGTCGGCGAGGGGCGCGTGGATCGCGGCGAACCGCTCCCACGCGGGGTACCAGGGGTGATCGGGCGCCACCGGCAGGGAGGTCTCCTCGCCGTCGAAGTAGTAGCGGCCCACCTCGGGCATCCGCACCAGGTCGAGCCCGCCGTCCTCCCGGGTGCGCTCGGCGCCGCGACCGCCGTCGCCGAGCCGCCGCAGCAGCTCGTCCCACACGGCCGGGAACGTCACCAGCGACGGGCCGGTGTCGACGCGGTCCTCGCCCAGGAGGATCCGCCGGCTCTTGCCGCCGAGCTCCGTGGCGGCCTCGAGCAGGGTGACGCGATGGCCCGCGTGCGCGAGCAGCGCGGAGGCGGTGAGCCCGCCCATCCCGCCGCCGACCACGACGATGCGGCTCATGGATACCCTCCGAACACGATCGCGACCATCAGCAGCACCCCGGCCAGCGTCCCCGCGACGTACGGGAAGGCGACCGACAGGCGGTAGAGGCGGTGGCCGGTCCCGGGTGTCGGGTCGCGGAGCAGCGACACCACGAGGATCCCGGCGATCAGCAGGTCGAGGGCCGCCACGGGCACGCTCACCACGGCGAACAGCGCCGCCGAGAGGATCCACCACGCGCCGCTCCACAGGGCCGTGCCGCGCGGGCCGAGCCGCACCGCCGTGGTGGTGATGCCGGCCTCGCGGTCCTCCCCGATGTCCTGCACGGCGTCGAACGCGTGCTTGGCCACGCTCCACGCCATGAGTCCCAGGGCGGCGGGCCAGACGGGTTCCACCCCGAGGGCCGCCGGCAGGATCACGAGCGGCAGCGCGTAGGCCGCGTTGCTCAGCGAGTCGAGGAACGGCCTCGCCTTGAAGCGCAGCGGCGGCGCCGAGTAGAAGACGAACACGCCCGCGTAGAGCAGGATCGCCGCGTTCGCGAGCGGCGGCAGCGCCACGAGGAAGTAGACGAGGAAGGGGACGTTGAGCACGGCGACGCCCCAGGTGATGAGCCGCACCTCGGACGGCCGGATCCGGGCGCCCTCGATCGAGCCCTTGCGCGGGTTGGTCGCATCCGTGTCCTGGTCGAAGACGTCGTTCACGCCGTAGATGAGCAGGTTGAACGGCAGCGTGAGCCACAGGATGAGGGGCAGCGCCCGCAGGTCGAACAGCGTGCCCGTGAGCCAGACGCCGACGAGACCCGACCCGATGGTGTTGATCCAGAGCACCGGGCGGGAGATGTGCACGAGACGGCGCACGGTCGCCCCGATCCCCGACGGCGCGATGCGCGACATCCGCTGGCTGCCGTCGGTCACGGAGTCGAGCGTACGCCGCCCGCGATTACGCCGGCCTGACGGCGTCCGGGCCCAGACTGGGCGGTATGCGCCTGATGCTGATCACCGCCGGCACCCGAGGCGACGTGGAGCCCTTCGCGGCCCTGGCGCGGCACGCCGCATCCCGGGGGCACGAGGTGCGGCTCGCCCTGCCCGACGACGCGGTCGCGCCCGAGGGGATCGACGCGGTGCGCCTCGGCCTCGACGCGCGGCGGATGCTCTCTCCGGTCGGCCGCACCCCCTGGGCCCTCGCGCGCCACCTGCGCAGGGAGGTGCGGCCCGGGATCCGCCGGATGCTCGCCACCGCCGTGCGGGAGACGACCGCCTTCCGGCCCGACGTGGTGGTGCACCACCCCCTGATCCTCAGCGCGCCGATGGTGGCGGACGCGCTCGGCGTGCCGCGCGTGCTCGTGGAGTTCGCGCCCGTGGCCACCCCCAGCGACCGCTTCCCCGCCGCCGGCGGGCCGACGGCCGTCCGCGACCTCCGGGTGCCCCACCGGTCCACCTACGCCGTGCCGCGGGCCGCCGCGCGTCTCCTCGACGGCGACGTGGCGCGCGCCGCGACCGGGCTGCCGACGGGCGGGCATACGGGCCCGCGCTCGCCGTCGCGCGCGACGCTCATGGCCGTGAGCCCCGAGCTGCTGCCGCGGCCGGACGACTGGCCCGAGCGCGTGCACCAGACCGGGGCCTGGTACGAGGAGGGGCCGGCGGCGCCGCTCGACCCGGTCGTCGCGGAGTTCCTCGGGGCCGGGCGCTTCCTCGTCGCCTCCCTCGGATCCATGGCGCGGGGCGATGCCGCGGCCCGCGGGCGCGCCGTCGTCACGGCCGCCCGCTCCCACGGCCTGCGGGTGCTGCTCGTCACCGGATGGGGCGGGCTCGCGCTGCCGGACGGGTGCCGCGGCCCCGACGTGCTGGCCGTCCGGTCGGCGCCGTTCGACCGGGTGCTGCCGGGCGCGGCGCTCGCCGTGCACCACGGCGGCGCAGGCACCTCCCACGCGGTCGCCCGGGCCGGCGTGCCCGCCGTCGTCGTGCCCGTCACCGCCGACCAGCCCTTCTGGGCCGCCCAGCTGCACCGGCAGGGGCTGGCCGCCGCCCCGATCCCGCTGCGCCGCCTGTCGGTCGACGCCCTCCTGCCCGCGATGGGCGACGCCCTGTCCCGGCGCGCGCGGGCGGCCGAGGTGGGCGGGATCATGCGCCGGGAGCGCGGAGTGCAGCAGGCGGTCGACGTGCTCGAGTCGCTCTGAGCGGGTGGTCGGTGGCTGCCGAGGAGCTGCCGCGGCCGCACCTGCCGCGGCCGCACCTGCCGCGGCCGCACCTGCCGCGGCCGCACCTGCAGCGCGAGCAGGGCGTCGCGGACGGGGATCCGGCCGGTCGCTCGCGGTCGGCCCTACGGCCGCTCGTCCACCACGCCCACGAACCGGCTGCCGATCCCGTCCACCTCGCGGCGCGCCAGGCCCAGCGCGGGCTCGGGCAGCTCGTCGGGGGAGTGGCGCTCGCAGGAGAGGTGGGAGAACTCCGGCCACCACTTCTTGGGGCGCACGGCCTCGGTGAAGCCGCAGACCTCGCACGTGAGCTGCACCCAGACCGGCCGCTTGCCGGTGGCGTTGGCGCGGGACTGCGCGAGCCAGGCGGGCGGATCCTGGTCCATCGCGGCGATCTCGGACTCCGGGACGCGCCCCGGGATGCCGTGGCGCGTGGCCATCTCCAGCGGGATGCCCAGCCGCAGCGCGGCCTCTCGTCTCGTAATCATGTCGGTCCAGGGTACGCGGCGATCCGGGAGCGGCGCGCTCGCGTGGCGCTGGCGGAGCGCGCCGGCGAGCGCTCCGGCGCGCCTGTCATCCCGGCGACGAGGGCGTCAGCGGTCCGGGCTCGGAAGGTGAGAAGAGCAGGATGGGTCGCGTGCACCCCGTCCGCAATGCTCTGGCCGCGCTCGCCAGCGTGATCCCCGCCGTCGCCATAGCCGTCACGTATTCGGCTTGGCGTGGTGGCTTGGGCGCGGACGTCGCCTTCCACTGGGACGCTGCCGGACGCGTCGACGGCGTCATCCCCACGGGCGCGGTGTTCTGGTTGGCGCAAGTGATCGCCATCTTCTCCGGAGGGGTCGGTGCGATCGTCTCGCTCAGCGGGAGGGTGTCCGCGCGGACCAAGCGGAGCTCGGTGACGTGGGCGGGCTTCTTCAGCGGGCTGGCGCTGGCTCTGTGGCTCGTGCCGGCGGGAGTCACCTACCGCGCCGGATCCGCGGAGGGTGCGCACCTGGACGGGTGGTTGGCGTTGCTGGCGGCGTTCCTCCTCTACGGGATCGTCGTCCGCGCCTTCGTCCCGCGGGACGATGCGGCGGCGCCCAGCTCCTGAGCATCACCCGAACTGGATTGCGCACAACCTTGTTTCGTGGCAGGGTCGGAGCATGACCGGAACCGAGAGTTGCCCGCCCGCCGACGCGACCGCGCCGCCCGCGCGCATCGCCGATGAGCTGGTGTGCTTCTCGCTCTACACGGCGTCGCGCTCGACCACCCAGGCGTACCGCGCGCTCCTCGCGCCGTGGGGCCTCACCTACCCGCAGTACCTCGTGCTGGTGCTGCTGTGGTCGGGCGACGACCGCACGGTCACCGAGCTCGGGCAGCAGCTCGACCTCGACTCGGGCACGCTGTCGCCGCTGCTCGCGCGGATGGAGGAGGCCGGCTTCATCGCCCGCCGCCGGATCTCCGCCGACCAGCGCGTCGTCACGGTGTCGCTCGCCGAGCGCGGGCGCACCGTGCGGGCCGAGCTCGCGCACGTGCCCGCGGCGATCATCCGCGGCATGGGCCTCGACCTCGAGCGCGCGCGCCAGCTGCTCGCCACCCTGCACCTGCTGACCGCGGGCATGCAGGAGACCACGGCCGAGGCGCTCGCGCAGCCGTCGACGCGGCCCGCCGAGGCGTCGGCCCGCACCCCCTGATCCGCACCACCCGCCCCTCATCGAACCCGGCCGCCCCCGCGGCCACGAACGGAAGGAACAACATGGACGCCCTCTACACCGCCGAGGCCCTCGCCACGGGAGCCGGCCGCGACGGCCGCGTCGCCGTCAGCGACAGCGACCTCGCGCTCGACCTCTCCATCCCCAAGGCCATGGGCGGATCCGGCGAGGGCGCGAACCCCGAGCAGCTCTTCGCCGCCGGCTACGCCGCGTGCTTCCACTCCGCGCTGCAGGGCGTCGCCCGCGCGCGCAAGGTGAAGATCGCCGACTCGAGCGTGGGCAGCCGCGTGAGCATCGGATCCAACGGCCAGGGCGGCTACCAGCTCGCCGTGCACCTCGAGGTAGTCATCCCCGGGGTCGAGCACGACCTCGCACAGGAGCTCGCCGACCAGGCGCACCAGGTCTGCCCGTACTCGAACGCGACCCGCGGCAACATCGAGGTCACCGTCACGGTCTCGGACGACTGATGGCCGGCGTCGCCCGCACGTCCTTCCCGCGCACCGCCGCCCGCGTGGTGCTCGGCTCCTTCCTCGCCTTCGCCGGCGTCTCGCACCTGACCGTGGCGCGCGAGGAGTTCCGCGCGCAGGTCCCGAAGTCGCTGCCGGTGCCCGAGGACGTGACCGTCATCGGATCCGGCGTGGCCGAGATCACGCTCGGCTCCGCCCTGCTGTTCGCGCGCTCGCGCCGCGGCCTCGCGGGCTGGGCGGCCGCCGCGTTCTTCACGGCGATCTTCCCGGGCAACATCGCGCAGTACGTCCACAAGCGCGACGCGTTCGGCCTCGACACCGACGCCAAGCGCTTCCGCCGCCTGTTCTTCCAGCCGGTGCTCATCGGGCTCGCGCTCTGGTCGACGGGGGCGCTGAAGAAGCGCTGATCCGCTGATCCGCCGACGGCGGGACGCTCCTCTCCCGGGGCGTCCCGCCGTCGTGCGAGCAGGGCGTCAGGCGAGACGCAGCACGGTGACGCCGAGCGGACGGCACATCTCGTAGAGCCGCGCGAAGCCGTCGGCGTCGTCGAACCACCAGCGGTAGGCGGGATCGGGCTCGAGGTCGCCGGCCGTCACGCGGTCGCCGAAGAGCACCATCGCCCGCCGTCCGGCTGCCTGTCGCGACGGGTAGGCCAGGCCCTCGAAGCCCGCGGCGTGCGCGGCCTCCGCCCAGGCGACGGTGTGCGGGTAGTCGGCCGCGTCGGTCGCGCATACCGAGTCCGCGCGGATCCGGAGCGCTCGCGGTCCGCCCCCCACGAGCGAGGCGAGGCGGAGATCCCGCGCCACGGTCAGGCGCGAGCAGCGTCGGCCGGTGAGATCCATTCCGCCGACGACGCCGCCGGAGAGCGGGACATCGTGGAGGATCGTCTCGCAGATCGCGACGTCCTCGGTGTCGCCGGCGTACAGGACCGGGACGACCGGGTCGCCGAAGAACGCGAACCGGGTCGGCGTTCCCGCGCCGGGGTTGAACTCCGCGGGGCCGAACCGCTCGGAGTGGACGCGGTGGATGCGCGTCCCGGCGGCGACGACCTCGGGGATCGCGGTGAACGGCGAGGGCGGTGCGGGCAGGCTCACCAGGCGACGGCCCAGGCGCGCGCGGCGGAGTCGACGACCAGGTCGGCGTCGTCGAGGTGGTCCACCGGCCGTCGCGCGTCCCCACGGAGGTAGGTGGTCGGGCGGCAGAGCCAGGCCACCACGTCACGCGACTCCAGCCCGTGCTCCCGTCCGAGCGAGATGAGCCGGGGGATCACCGGCCGGATGGCCTCCGCCTGGAACTGGAAGCCCGGGTAGACGTACCTGTTCGTGCGTCGGAGCCCCAGGATCCTGCCCGCCGTCCGCAGCTCGCTCGCGTAGGCGCGGTTCGGCCGCGCGCCGAGCGCCGCCGACACGTCGACGCTCGAGAGGAACCCGAACTCCGCCTCGATGCTCCGCCAGAAGCGCTCGGTGTCGTTGAGGCTGCTGACGACTCCCGTCGGGAGCTGTTCCGCCTGCCGGGACAGGACCTCGGACAGGGCGGCGGTCTCGGCGTAGATGGCGGTCTGTCGGGCGATGAACCGCTCGAAGTCCTCCGCCGCATCCGACGTGACGGAGCGGCTGTACGCGCCGAGGGTGCGGCGCTGATCAGCGCTCAGGGCGGCCAGCGCGGTGTCCGGGTGGTCGTGCTGCGGCTGGGCGTGGGACATGGGTGCTCCGATCCTGACGCAGGCAGTCTAGCGTCAGGAACGTCCGATCCGCGGCGGGTCGTCCACGCGCGGCGACGCGGGCTCCGGCGGTCCGGGCGCGGGACGCTGCCGCCCTTGACGGCGGGTGCCTGGGCCGGGAGCCTGGGCGGATCCGCACCACCCGCGGTCCCTGCGTCTCGAAGGAGAGACCCATGCCCATGGTCTTCGTCAACCTGCCCGTCACCGACCTGCCGCGCGCGATCGCGTTCTACGAGGCCGTCGGCTGCACCGTGAACCCCGATTTCACGGATCAGAACGCCGCGTGCCTCGTGGTGGAGCCGGATCAGAGCGCCTTCATGCTCCTCACGCGCGACTTCTTCCAGTCGTTCCTCGACCTGCCGGTGGGCGACCCGTCCGCGAGCGCCGCCGCGATCACCGCGGTGATGCTCGACAGCCGCGCCGACGTCGACACCTGCGCGACCGCGGGGCTCGCCGCCGGCGGATCCGAGGCGCGGCCCGCCGTGGACCTCGGCTTCATGTACCAGCGGCAGCTCCGCGATCCGGATGGCAACGTCATCGAGCTGGGGCACATGGAGCCCATCCCGGAGGGCGGCGTGCCGCACGTGGGGGACGCCGGCGCCTGACCGGCGGCTCCTACCGCAGCGCCCGCAGGAATGCGCGGATGTCGTCGGCCAGCAGCCCCGGCTCCTCGTGCGGGGCGAAGTGGCCGCCGCGCGGCATCCTCGTGTGGCGGATCACGTCGTAGGTGCGCTCGGCCCAGCTCCGGGGCGGGTGCACCAGGTCGTGCGGGAACACCGCGACCGCGGTCGGCACGCGCACGCGCTCCACCGGCGCGGTGCGTCCGGAGCCGTAGGCGAAGTACGGGCGGAGCGAGGTGCCGATGGATCCGGTGAACCAGTAGAGCGACGCGAGCGTCAGCAGGTGGTCGTCGCTGAAGCGGGCGGACACGTCGCCGCCGCAGTCGCTCCACGCGCGGTGCTTCTCGAGGATCCACGACAGCAGCCCCACGGGCGAGTCCTGCAGCGCCGGCGCGAGCGTCAGCGGACGCGTCTGCTGCTGGTGCTCGTAGCCGCCCTCGGCCGACTCCCACGCGCGCACCTCCTCCAGGTAGGCGCGCTCCTCCTCCGTGAGCGTCGCCTCGTCGAGGTCCCGCGGTGCGGGGACCGCCATCAGGTGGATGCCCGCGACCGCCTCCAGATGCGCCTCCGCCAGCCGCGACGTGATCCCCGCGCCGAGGTCGCCGCCGTGCGCCGCGTACCGCGCGAAGCCGAGCTCGTCCGCCATCAGCCGGTGCCAGAGCTCGTGCGTCGGCTCGTCGATCCGCGGACGCGGCGGCGAGAACGGGAAGCCGGGGAGGGCCGGGACGATCACGGTGACGGCGTCGTCCGCGACGCCGCCGTACCGGGACGGCCGCGACAGCCGCTCCGCGAGCGGCACCAGCTCGAGCGCGGAGCTCGGCCAGCCGTTGGTGAGGATCACCGGGAGCCCGCCCGGCCGCTCCGCGTCGAAGCGGAGGTAGGAGAGGGGCGTGCCGTCGAGGTCGGCGGTCGTCCACGGCAGCGCCCGGATCTCCCGCTCGCGCGCCCGCCAGTCGAAGCCGTCGGCCCAGACCCCGGCGAGGCGGCGCAGCAGGGCCTGGTCGGTGCCGGCCTCCCACGGCTCGACCGGCCACTCCGGCGTCCAGCGGGTGCGGCGGATCCGGTCGCGGAGGTCGTCGAGGTCGGCGTCGGTGACGTGCAGGGGCAGCGGGTCGGTCATCGTCGGTCCTCGGTGTGGGGCGAGCGGTGCGTGGGGCTAGGGCGTCCGCCGGGCCCTTCGGGCTCCGACGGGTGGGACGTCGAGCACCGGGACCGCGCGTTTCATGAAGCGGTCGAAGTCGGGGACCGTGAATGCCGCGTAGCCGTGCTCTGGCGTGAACAGGAGGCCCATCTCGATCAGTTGCGCCCGGGTCGGGCCCAGCTGGGTGGAAGACCGACCCATGAGGGCCGCGACGTCGCCGGCTTTCTGCGGGTCGGAACCGAGCTCGGCCATCGCTCGCATGTAGCTGGTCTGCAACGGGGTGGCTCGGTCGAGGCGCACGCGGAAGAACGAGCTGTCCAGCTTGGCTTCGTAGGCGTCGCGGGCGAGCTCCACGTCGTCTCTGGTGATGCGTTCGTCGGCGGCGATGGTCCAGACCTGTGATCCGAGCTCCTGGATGAAGTAGGGATAGCCGCTGGTGATCTGCACGGCCAGGTCGACCGCGTCGGTGTCGAAGGTGGCGCCTTCCGCGGCCGCCGGCTCGACCAGAGCGGCGCGGGCGTCCTCCGCATCCAACGAGTCGATGCGGGGGAACTTGAACAGTCGCTCCGAGTACGACTTCGCGTCCCCCACCAGCTCGGCGATCTGGGGCAGCCCCGCGCCGACGAACGTCACCGGCAGGCTTCGCTGCACGGTCTTGTGGATGGCCTGGATCAGCGCTTCGAGTTGGCGGGAGTCCAGGAACTGGACTTCGTCGATGAGGAGCACGATCCCATCGCCCCGCTCCGCCGCCGCTTCACCGACAGCGACGAGCACGTCCGTGAGATCCATCGACAGATCGCCGTGATCGGCGTATCCCTCCGCCACGGGGACGTCCCAGCCGATCGACCATGTCCCCTCGGCGTTCACGGAGACCGCGAAGGAGCTCAGCACTCCCGCGGCCCTGGCGGCCTTGTCGCTCCATCGCGCGCGTGGGGAGATGCGGAGGAGCGCGGCTTTGAGCTGCGACGCGATGGTCTGGCGAAAGCGACTCTCTCCGTGTTTGACCGCCTCGAACTCGATCACCTCCCAACGCTCCTCGAGCGCGATCGTGCGGAAGCTGTTGAGCAGCACCGTCTTTCCCACGCCTCGCAGGCCCGTGACGATCATCGACTGATCCGTGCGGCCTCGGCGAAGGCGCCCCAGGAGGTTCCGGAATGCTGACGTCTGCTCGTCGCGCCCGATGAGGATCTCGGGTTGGGCTCCTGCGTTGGGGGTGTACGGGTTGCTCAGCGCGTCCATGGCCGGAGACCTTACTAGACTTAGTGCGGTTTATCTAGATGTCATAAAGCTACGTAAATAGGCAAAAGCCACCCTGGCGCGGACGGGGGCCGGGCTCGTCATCGCGCTCGGCCCCTACGCGTCGGCCCAGTCCGGCATGCTCAGCTCCACGACCAGCTCGATGCAACGGAGGCGGGCGGGGGAGAGGTCGTAGGGCATCCGCGTGAGGGCCTGAGCCGCGGTCAAGGATCCGTGTCCCCGCGCGGGACCGGCGCCGGGCTCGTCCTCGCTGCCGTCGGAGCCGTCGGGGTGCAGTCGCTCCCACTCGTCGAAGAGGGCGTCGTCGTCCTCGTGCTGGCCCGATTCGCGGATGGCGGCGTCCAGCGCGCGCTCGAACGCGTGCCGCTCGGCGGCGACCTCCGCGACGCGCGGATCGTCGACCGCGACCGAGTCGTCGAGCGCCTCCTCGGCGGCGTCGACCCGGTCGGCCTGCGCGCGGAGCTCCGGGTCGGCGGCGAGCGCGACGGCCCGCGACGCGTGTACGGCCGCGCCCAGCGGGCCGAACATGCGCTCCATCACGAGGAGGGCGTCGAGGTCGGACGGGCGCACGGATCCCGCGGGCAGGTCGTCGAGCCGGCGGGCCACGAAGTCGGAGAGGAGCCCGAGCCGTGGGCCGCGGGCGCGCATGCGCTGCACGGCGGTGCGCTGCCGACCGATCTCCGCCTCGCGCTCGGCGAGCGAGGCGTCCAGCCGCTCCAGGATCCCGTCGACGTCGGAGTGCGCGTCCGCCTCCGCGCCGACGGGCACCGGGCCGGTGGCTCCGGGGCCCGGGTCGACGAACGCGTCGCGGATGTCGCCCAGGGTGATCCCCGCGTCGACGGTCCGCAGGATCCACAGCAGCCGCATCATGTCGTCGTGGCCGTAGCGGCGGCGGTCGTCGGCGCCGCGCTCGGGCTCCGGCAGCAGGCCGATGCGGTGGTAGTGCCGGATGGCCCGCGGGGTGGTGCCGGCGAACGCGGCGGCGTCGCCGATCTTCACCGAGCGGGGCGGGATGAGGGACGGGTGCATGGAGGGGCCTTCCTCGTGGGACGTGTGATCCCACTGGACCACATGACGCCACGTCATCTGCAAGCTCGGCGGTCGCAGGCGACGCGCCGCCGGGCGCTATGTCCGCCGCCGCCTCGCCATCACCGCGCGCTGCAGCAGCACGAAGACCAGGAGGATCCCGCCGGTGATGATGGTCGTCGCCTCGGGCGGGATGCCGCCGTCGCGCGTGATGAGCACGTTCATCAGGCCCAGCACGAGCGCGCCCACGACCGAGCCGAGCACGAAGCCGACGCCGCCGGTGAGGAGGGTGCCGCCGATCACGGTCGCGGCGATCGCGTCGAGCTCCCAGCCGATGCCGGTGATGTTCTGCGCGCTGCCGAGCCGGGCCGTGTAGATGACGGAGGCGAGGCCGGCGAGCGTGCCGCTGATCACGTACACGGCGAGCTTGGCCCGGCGCACGGGCAGGCCCATGAGCGCGGCCGACTGCTCGGATCCGCCGGTCGCGTACACGGTGCGGCCGAGCCGCGTGCGGTGCAGCACGAAGAACGCGACGGCCACCACCACGAGCGCGATCAGCACGCCCGGCGTCGTGACGACGTCGTTCACCTTCGGCCCGTCGACCACCTTCATGTTGGTGGCCAGCGAGCGCAGCGGCGACTCGTCGTCGAGGCGCTCGGGCACGGTGCTGAGGATGGAGGCGAGGCCGCGGCCGAGGAACATCATCGCGAGCGTCGCGATGAACGGCTGCACGTCGAAGAACTGGATCAGCACCCCCGAGATCACGCCGGAGGTCGTGCCGATGAGGATCATCAGCACCATCACCACCCACGGATCCCATCCCGCGTTCGCGAGCAGCACGCCGGCGACGCTGCTGACGGCGACGATCGCGCCGACGGACAGGTCGATGCCGCCCGTGAGGATCACGAACGTCAGGCCCACCGCGAGCACGATGACGTGCGCGTTGTTGATGAGCAGGTTCGACAGCGTCGCGGCCTGCAGGATGCGGCCGTACGCGATCTCGCCGTAGGCCAGCATCGCGACGAGGATCACCAGGGCGGCGACGGTCGGCAGCGAGTCGAGGCGGAGGCGCATGCGGCGCCGGGGGGCGCGGGGGCCGGCGCCGGGCACCGGCGTCGGGGTCAGGGGCGGCTGGATCGTCGTGGCGCTCATGCGGGCACGGCCTCCTTCTCGGTCGGCACGGGGGTGGGCGCCGGCGGGCGGCGCCTCGTGAACAGCGCGCGGACGCGGCGGGACTGCAGCAGCACGATCGCGACGATCACGATCGCCTTGAAGGCGGGCGTGGCCGACGAGGAGATGCCGAGGAACACGACCGTCTTGTCGAGCGTCGCGATGAGGAGCGCGCCGACGGCGGCCCCGAGCAGGTGGAACTTGCCGCCCGCGAGCGAGGTGCCGCCGATGACGACCGCGAGGATCGCGTCGAGCTCCAGCTGGTAGCCGGTGCGGGAGACGTCGACCGTCATGACGCTGGCGGTCGCGAAGATCCCGGCGACGCCCGCGAGCAGGCCGCTCGCGATGTACGCCGTGAACAGGAGGGCGCGGCGGTCGAGGCCCGCGAGGCGCGCGGCCTGCGGATCCATGCCGATCGCCTCGATCATGAGCCCGAGCGCGCTGCGCCGAACGAGCACGGCCACGCCGATCGTGATCAGCACGGCCAGCAGGAACACCACCGGCAGCCCCACGAGGTAGCCGTTCGCGACCCAGCGGAACGGCTCGTTGGAGGCGGCCGTGTTCTGCCCGGCCGTGATGACCTTCGCGAGGCCGCGGCCGGCGAGCATGATCACGAGCGTGCTGATGAACGGCTGCAGCCCCACGACGGAGACGAGCATCCCGTTGACCGCGCCGAGGATCCCGGCGATGAGGAGCGCGAGCCCCATGGCGCCGAGCGCGACGCCGAGCGAGTCGGATCCGGCGGCCTTCAGGAACTCCATCGAGACGGCGCCGGCGACCACCATGATCGAGCCGACGCTCAGGTCGATGCCGCCGGTCGCGATCACGAGGCACATGCCGATCGCGATCATCAGCACGGGCGCGGCGGCCCGGAGGATGTCGACGAGGTTCCCGACGAGGTTGCCCGTCTCGGGGTTCACCGACAGGGCGAGGTAGCCGGGGTCCTTCGCGACGTTCACCGCCAGCAGCAGGACGATCGCGACCGAGCCCCAGAACCAGGGCCGGTGCAGCAGGTCGGCGAGCGGGCGCGCCGCCGGGGTGGTCGTGCCGCTCATCGGCGGGCCTCCTGGGTGGTCGCGGGCGGGGCGCCGGCGGATGCGGGTGCGGCGGACGCGGCCGTCGCGGGGTCGGCGTCGGGGTAGTCGGCGGGGTCGGGCACGGCGTCGAGGTCGACGTCGGACACGCCCTCCTGCGCGATCGCGGCGACGATGGACTCGGCCGTCACGTCGGGCCCGGCCTCGAGCTCGGCGATCTTGCGGTGGTCCTTGAGTACGAGGATCCGGTCGCTGAGGCGCACCACCTCCTCGAGCTCCGAGGAGATGAACACGACGGCGACGCCCGTGTCGGCGAGGGCCGCGACCTGCTCCTGGATCTCGGCCTTGGCGCCCACGTCGATCCCGCGGGTCGGCTCGTCGAGGATCAGCAGCTCCGGCTCGGTCGCCAGCCACCGGCCGAGCAGCACCTTCTGCTGGTTGCCGCCGGACAGGTTGCGGATGGGCCGGTCGGGGTCGGCCGGCCGCACGTTGAGCTCGGTGAGGTACTTCGCGACGATCCGGTCCTTCTCCTTGCGCGGCAGGGGACGCGCCCAGCCGCGCTTCGCCTGCACGGCGAGCACGAGGTTCTCCCGCACGCTCAGGTCGCGGATGATCCCCTCGTCGCGCCGGTTCTCGCTCGAGAACGCGATGCGGTGCTTCAGCGCCTTCGCGGGGGAGGAGATGGCGACGGAGGCGCCGTCCATGGTCACGGATCCGGTGTCGGGCCGGTCGACGCCGTAGAGGAGGCGAGCGAGCTCGGTGCGGCCGGAGCCGAGGAGCCCGGCGAGGCCCACGACCTCGCCGCGGCGGAGCTCGACGTCGGTCGCGTCGAGCGAGCCGCGCCGGCCGATGCCGGTGGCCCGGTACACGGGCTCGCCCGTCGCGACCTGGCGCGAGGCGCGCTCGCGGTCGAGGGAGCGGAGGCTCTGCAGGTCCTTGCCGATCATCAGGGCGATGAGGCCGGCCCGGTCGATGTCGCGCGTGAGGTGCTCGCCCACGAGCTTCCCGTTCCGCAGCACGGTGAGGCGGTCGCTGATCGCGAAGACCTGGTCGAGGAAGTGGGAGACGAAGAGGATGGCGACGCCCTCGTCGCGGAGGCGGCGCATCACGCGGAAGAGGCCCTCGACCTCGTCGGCGTCGAGGCTGGAGGTGGGCTCGTCGAGGATCAGCACCTTCGCGTCGATCACGGTCGCGCGGCTGATCGCGACGAGCTGCTGCAGCGCGAGGCTGAGCGAGGAGAGCGGGGTGCGCGGATCCAGGTGGCCCAGCCCCACGCGCGCCAGCACCGCGGAGGCGGCGGCGTGCGTGCCCTTCCAGTCGATGCCGAACCGGCCGCGTCGCTCGTGGCCGAGCATGACGTTCTCGCCGATCGTGAGGTTCCCGCAGAGGTTGACCTCCTGGTAGACCGTGGAGATCCCGGCGGCCTGCGCGTCGGCGGTGCCGGAGAGGCGGCGCTCGGCGCCGTCGACGACCACGCGGCCGGAGTCGATGCCGTAGACGCCGGTGAGCGCCTTGATCAGCGTCGACTTCCCGGCGCCGTTCTCGCCCATGAGCGTGTGGACCTCGCCGGGGAACAGGCGCAAGCTCACGCTGTCGAGCGCCTTGACGCCCGGGAAGGAGATGGTGATGCCCTGCATCTCGACGATGGGGCTGGATGCCTGCATGGCGCGTGCTCCGTTCCTCCGGCGTCGTCGCCGGACGGTGGGGCGGCGGGGCGGGTGATCCGCCCCGCCGCCGGGTGTTCCGTGCGGGCGGCTAGAACTTCCGGTCGGGCAGCGCGGTGGCGGCCTTCTCGGGCGAGTCGAACGTGTCCGACGGGACGACGATCGAGGACTCGACGCTCTCGCCGGCGAGCAGCGACTTGACGGCCGTGAGGGCGGTGTCGCCGAACAGCGGGTTGTACTCGGCGACGAAGCTGAGCTGGCCGTCGGCCAGGGCCTGCAGCGCGCTCTTGGTGCCGTCGATGGTCGCGATCTTCACGTCCTTGCCGGGCGTGAGGCCCGCCTCCTGGACGGCCTGGACGGCGCCGAGGCCCATCTCGTCGTTCTGCGCGAAGACCATCTGCACGTCGTTGTTGTTCGACTTGAGCACGGTCTCGAAGACGCTCTTGGCCTCCTCGGTCGACCAGTTGGCGGTCTGCGCGCCGATCTTCGTGAAGGCGGTGTCGGCGCCGATGACGTCGTTCCAGCCCTCGTTGCGCTCGTTGACGACCGAGACGCCCGCGGGGCCCTCGAGCGTGAAGTACTTGCCGCCCTCGGGCAGCGCGGTCTTCGCCCAGTCGGCGACCGACTCGCTCACGGCGATGTTGTCGGGCGCGATGCGGGTCGCGTAGAGCGAGGTGTCGTCCGGCTCGATACCGCGGTCGATGAGGACCACGGGGATCTCGGCCTCCTTGGCGCGCTCGAGCGAGTCCTCCCAGCCGGAGCCCTCGGTGGCCGAGAGCAGGATCACGTCGACGCCCTCGTCGACGAACGACGTGAACGCGTCGATCTGCGACTTCTGGTCGTTGTTGGTGGCCGGCGCGTACTTGAGGTCGAACCCGGCCTCCTTCGTGAAGGTGTCCTGGATGTTCTTCTCGTTGGCCTGGCGCCAGGCGCCCTCGGGGCCGACGGCGACGAACCCGACGGTGGTGGTCTCGCCGCCGCTGTCGGCCGCGCCGCCCGCGGTGTCTCCGGTGCCCGAGTTGCTAGAGCAGGCCGCGAGTCCGAGGGCGATGGCCCCGGCTGCGGCGATTGTGGCGATGCGCCTCTTCGTGAACATGTATCTCCTCCTTGAGATGTCGGGACTACTGCGTCCCGTTCCGGTCCTCGGGGACCGGCCGTGCTGCGGTTGCGCGGGGTGCTGCCGCGTGCTCGGGATGTTACCGGTAACAGATTCGCCGGCGCAAGAGGCTGTTACCGGGAACACCCGCGTCAGCGCGCGGACGGACGCGTCGGCGGGTCCGGCGGGAACGGCAGCTCCGGCAGCGGGAACGCGTCCTCGTCCTCGTCGTCGTGCGGCGCCGCGATCAGCTCGACGATGGTGTCGACCGTCACGCCCGGGCCGTTGCTCAGCTCGCCGATCTTCTCCCGGTCCTTGAGCACCACGATCCGGTCGCTCACCCGCACGAGCTCCTCGAACGCGCTGGAGATGAACACGACCGCGACGCCGTCGAGCGCGAGCTGCGCGATGTGCGCCTGGATGTCGACCTTCGCGCGGATGTCGACGCCGCGGGTCGGCTCGTCGAGGATCAGCACGCGCGGCCGGATCGCGAGCCAGCGCGCGAGCAGCACCTTCTGCTGGTTGCCGCCGGAGAGCTGGCCGGCCGGCGTCGCGGGATCCGCGGGCGTGATCCCGAAGTGCTCGATGTGCCGCTCCACGAGGTCCTGCCGCTCGGCCCGCGAGAGCGGATGCGCCCAGCCGCGCAGCGCCTGCAGCGCGAGCACGATGTTCTCCCGCACGCTCAGGTCGCCGATGAGGCCCTCGGCACCGCGGTCCTCCGCTGAGAGGGCGACGCGGTGGCGGAGCGCGTCGACCGGCCGGTCGATCACCACGTCGCGCCCGCCGAGCGTCACCACGCCGCCGTCGGCCCGGTCGGCACCCGCGAGCAGGCGCGCGAGCTCGGTCCGGCCGGATCCGCGGAGGCCCGCGATGCCGACCACCTCGCCCGGGTGCAGCTCGAGGTCCACCGGCCGCAGCATCCCGTGCCGGCTCACGCCCGCGGCGCGGTACAGGGGCGCGCCCACCGGATCCACCCGGTGCGCCCGCCGCTCCGACCCGATGCGCTGGAGGTGCGCGACGTCCTGCCCCACCATCCGGGCGACGATCTCGGCCCGGTCGATCTCGTGGGTGAAGTGGTCGCCCTCCTTCACGCCGCCGCGCAGCACCGTCATCCGGTCGCTGAGGGCGAGCACCTGCTCCAGGAAGTGGGAGACGAACAGGATGGCGACGCCCTGGTCGCGGAGGCCCCGGATCACTCGGAAGAGCCGCTCCACGTCGTCGGCGTCGAGGCTCGAGGTGGGCTCGTCGAGCACCAGCACGCGCGGCCGGTCGACCATGGCGCGCGCGATGGAGACCAGCTGGCGGCTGGCGGGGGAGAGGTCGGCGAGGCGGTCGCGCGGATCCAGGTCGGCGAGGCCGAGCTCCGCGAGCATCGCGGCGGCGCGTTGGTGGGTGGCGCGCCACGAGATGCCGACGCGGCGGCGCACCTCGTGGCCGAGCATCACGTTCTCGCCCACGCTGAGGTTCTCGACGAGGTGCGACTCCTGGAACGCGGCCTGGATCCCGAGGGCGCGCGCATCCGCCGGCCCTCCGAGCCGCACGGGCTCCCCGTCGACGAGGATCTCGCCGGCGTCGATCCGGTGCACGCCCAGCAGCGCCTTGATGAGCGTCGACTTGCCGGCGCCGTTCTCGCCGAGGAGCGCGTGCACCTCGCCGGGGTAGAGGTCGAGGTCGACGCCGTCGAGCGCGGTGCCGTTGGGGAACGCCACGGTGATGCCCGTCATGCGCACGGTGGGGCCGGTTGCCGCGCCGCGGCGCGGGCCGACGGGATCGGCGTCGGGGTGCGCGCCCGGGAGGCCGCCCGCGGCCGCCGGGCCGGTCGGGCGGATCGTCGTCGATCCCCGTGCGTGACGCACCTGGTGCTCCTCGGGTTCCGGGCCGTCGTGGCCGCGTGCCGGACGGTGCCCGGCTGGCTCGACTGTAGCGGCCGGCATCCGCCCCGGCGAGGGGCGGGGGCGCCGGATCCCCCGGGTGTCGGAATCAGTCCACGCGGCGGGCGGCGGCGCTGGAGTCGCGCACGACGAGCTCGGCCGGGATCCGCGTCGCCTGCGGGATCTCGCGCCCCTCGATCGCGGCGATGAGCACGTCGACCACGAGCGCCCCGAGCGCCGGGAAGTCCTGCCGGACGGTCGTGAGCGGCGGCAGGAAGTGGCGCGAGACGGGCAGGTCGTCGAAGCCGACGACGCTCAGGTCCTCCGGCACGCGGATCCCGCGGTCGTGCAGCCCGTGCACCACGCCGAGCGCCATCTCGTCGTTGGCCACGAACACGGCCGTGTACTCGGGGACCGCGGTGAGCCCCTTCGCGAAGTCGTAGCCGAAGTCGCTCGACCAGTCGCCGATCACGATGGGCCGCTCGCGCATGCCCCAGGCCCGGGTGCGCGCGTGGAAGGCGCGCTCGCGGGCGCGCGCGTCGAGCCAATCGAGCGGGCCGGACACGTGCAGCACGTCGCGGTGGCCGAGGCTCGCGAGGTGGTCGACCGCGAGACGCGTGCCCGCGGACTGGTCGACCGAGACCGTGAGGAATGCCGGGTCCTTCTCGGCCTTCACGACGAGCGTCGGTAGGCCGGTCGTGATGGTGCGCAGCACGGCGACCGACGACGAGCGCGGCGCGACCACGCACAGCGCGTCGATGCCCTGGCCCGTGAGGTGCCGCACGGCCTCCTCGGGCGTCGCGTCCTCGTCGTCGCGGAGCGCGAACGACGCGACCGAGTAGCCGCCGTCGCGCGCCGACCGCTCGATGGCCCGCAGGATGCTCGACGGCCCGAACTCCACGGCGCTCTCGATGAGCACGCCGATGCGCAGCGCCTGCTGCGTGACGAGCTGGCGGGCGGCGCTGTTCGGCCGGAAGTCGAGCTCGGCGACGACCTCGAGCACGCGCTGCCGGGTCGACTCCTTCACCTGCGGGTGCCCGTTGAGCACGCGCGAGACGGTCATGTGCGAGACGCCCGCGCGCTCCGCGACCTCGCGGAGACCGAGCCGCTCGCCGCCGCTCCTGACGCTCACCCGCACTCCATCCGGCATCCTCCGAGGCGGCGACGGACGTCGCGCCCGCCGGGTCGGGCCGGTCGGATCTCCTGTAGCTGGGCACACCCTACCGGGGCGGCAGGGGCTGCCACCCGTGGATCCGGCCGCTCCCTGGCAACCGGCCGACCGTGCGTTCCCACTGCTCGGGCCGCGGAGCAGGGTCGAGGGGACGGCGATTCCGCCGCATGAAGAAATAGGAGCCCCTATGTACTTCCACGCACAGACATGGATCAACGAGATCGCCGACGGCGAGCCCGACCCCGCCGCGGCCAATGCGCTGCAGGAGGGCCTCGGCGGCCAGTTCGGCGAGATGCGCACGATGATGCAGTACCTCTTCCAGGCCATGAACTTCCGCGGGGCGTCGGCGAAGCCGTACCGCGACCTGATCCAGGGCATCGGCACCGAGGAGATCAGCCACGTCGAGCTCATCGGCACCACCATCTCGCGCCTGCTCGACGGCGCGCCCGAGTACAACGGCAAGCTGACCGACCCGCTCGACACCCCGGGCAAGGGCGGCGCGACGCCGCTGAGCATCGCGCTCGACCACGGCAACATCCACCACCACCTCGTGGGCGCCCAGGGCGCGCTGCCCGTCGACTCCGCCGGCAACCCGTGGAGCGGCAGCTACGTCTACAACTCGGGCAACCTCCCGCTCGACCTGCTCTACAACGTCATGCTCGAGTCGACCGGCCGCCTGCAGAAGTGCCGCATCTACGAGATGACCGACAACCCCGTCGCCCGTGCGACCGTGGCGTACCTGATCGTGCGCGACCAGGCGCACGAGAACGCGTACGCGAAGGCGCTCGAGACGCTCGGCGTCGACTTGGGCAAGCTCCTGCCGATCCCGAAGACGAACGCGGAGCAGTTCCCGGAGGTCAAGAAGCTCGTGGACCTGGGGCTCCAGAGCACGCAGTACAGCTTCGACCTCGACGGCAAGAGCGAGGCCGGCCGGATCTTCCAGGGCGCCTCGCCCTCGAAGGACGGCACCGACCTCACCGCGACCGAGCAGGCACCTGTCGGCGTCCCGTCGACGATCGCGCCCGAGCGGCTCGAGGAGTTCGCGCCGGGTCTCGACAAGGACCTCATGGCCCTGATCCAGGAGACGGCCGAGCGCGAGCTCGCCGACATCGAGGCGTTCTACGGGCCGACCGCGAAGGCCTGATCCGCTCCTGCACGCGCCACGCCGCGGCGCCGTCTCCTCGCGGGAGCGGCGCCGTCGTGTCGGGACGCGGGTCAGCCGCAGTAGGCCGCCGACTCGCTGATCGGACCCGTGGCCGCGGGCGCCGGGCAGATGCTCACGGACGCGTTGCCGTCGAGGTAGCGGTCGAGGAACGTCGTGGCGGCGTCGCGGATGGTGTCGTCCGGGGTCCGCACCCCCGCGGTGTGGCCGGCGCCGCGCAGCTCGATGTACTCCTTCGGCGTGAGGGCGGGGATCGAGTCGTACATGCGCCTCCCCATGAGGAAGGGGACGGCGATCCGGTCGGACTGGCCGGTGATGATGAGCGTCGGCGTCGTGTCCGACGGGTAGGAGCTCGGCACGTCGAACGGCTCCACGGCGACGACCGCCTTCAGGTCGCGCCGAGCCAGCGCCGCCCGGATGACGCCGCCACCACCCATGGAGTAGCCGAGGACGGCGACGCGGGATGCGTCGACCTCGGCCGCCACCGCGCTGGATCCGGTGAGGTAGTCGACCGCGGCCAGCGTCTCCTGCGCGCGCCGGCCGGGGAGGTCGAGCGTGCCGAGCGTGTCGATGGTGAACGCGACGTAGCCGGCGTCGGCCAGGGCCTCGCCGTACCAGCGCATGTCGGCGTGCGAATCGCGGAAGCCCGGGGTGATGACGACGGCGCCGAGCGTGGTGCCGGTCGGTGCCTCGGGGGCGAAGACCACCCCGCCGCCGAAGCCGGACACGTCGCCGCGCGCGACGTCGACCTCGTCGACGAGCGGGGCGGATGCGGCGTGGGCGGGAGCCGCGGCGGCCGTGAGGGGCGTGGCGACCGCGAGGACGGCGACCAGGGCGGCGGCTGCGGTGGCGATCCGGGTGCGGCGGCCCCGGCGGCCCCGGCGGTCGGCGATGTGGACGGGCATGGGGCCTCGATGGGGTCGGTCGTCCGCGCGGCCTGCCCGACCGGATCTGAGGAGCACGGTAGGGGTCCGCGGGCGGCGGGGTGCGGATCCTCCTCAGGGCGTGCCCCGGCGGCGCGCACGCCATCCTCCTGGGCATGCGGGTGATCCCTCCGACGGACGACACGGTCGGGGCGGGCTCCGTACGGTGAGGGCATGGGGATGCGGGCACGGCGGCGGACGGCGTCCGCGCTCGCGGCGGTCGTGATCCTCGCCGGCGCGCTGAGCGGGTGCTCGTGGTCCTTCGCGGATCCGCCCGAGGCCGTCGTGTCGTCCGTCGAGGCGCTGCGCATGCGGCTGGCCGCGGTCGACGGCATCTCGGAGGTGACGACGCGCGTGAGCCCGGGCGGCGAGGGGTTCGTGCCGGACGAGTGGACCGCGCGGGTCGACGCGACCGCCGCCACCCCGGATCCGGCCATCGCCGGCGCCGTCCGCGCCGCCCTCGACGACGGGGTCAGTCCGGCGGATCTCGTGCTGTCGCTCGCGCTCCCCGCCGGGGACGGTGCGGCGCCCGTGGCTCTCGACCCGCGGGATCCGGCCGCGGTCGACCTCGCGGAGCGGTGGCGACGGATCCCGGTCGTCGCCTCCGTGGACGTCACCAGCAGCGACCCGTCCGTCGAGCTCCAGGCGGGCGCGACGATCCGGGCGGCGTCGGACCTCCTGCGCCCGTCCCTCGGCGTGGGCGAGGTGCGGATCCGGCGCGGCACGACGAGCGCCGGCGTCTCGGCCACCGCACCCGCGCCCGGCGTCCTCGATCTGCTGGACCGGCTCGACGCACGGCCGGACGTCTCGGAGCTCTCCAGCACTCCGGGGTCCTCGGCGACCCGCGGCGGGTTCGTCGTGGAGTCCGAGGATCCCGCGGGAGTGGCCGCGGTGCTCGCCGCGACGCCCGACGAGGCGGCGGACGCGGGCGCGGCGCCGAGGCTGGACTTCCTGGTGCGCGCCCCGTACTCCTCGAGCCGAGACACGGGCCCGGGCGCGGATCTCAGGGGCTGGCTCGGCCTCCCCCTCGGGTCGCCCGAGCCGGACGACCTCCCGGACCCGAACGAGAGCCCGACCCCGGCCGCCCCGACGACGCCCGCGCCGCCGTACGAGCGCGTCGACGTCAGCACGCAGGAGGCGGGGGTGCGCGCCTTCCTCGAGGCCGCGGCCGCCACCGCGGGCGTGCCCGCCGACGTGAGCACGGTCGCGACGCAGTGCGAGGACGGCTCCGCGGGGACGCAGGCGACCGGCAGCGTGCTCATCCCGATCTCCACCGTGGGGGACGACCCGCAGCCCCCGTTCGACGCGATCACCAGGTCGTGGACGGACGCCGGGCTCGTCCCCGGAGGACGCGCGATGGGCCGCGACCACTGGACGGCGGGCGACGGGCGCGCCGACGGGGTCGCCTCGGCGAGCATCCGCGGCGCCTCCGACGGCCTCCACCTCTCGGCCGAGTCGGTCTGCGTGGGGTGACCCGCGCCCGCGCGGCCGCTAGCCTCGCGAGCATGACGCGTCGCCCGCTCCTCGCCGCCGCCCTCCTCGCGACGACGGCCCTGCTCGCGGGCTGCACGTCGGTCGTGGACGGCGGCCCCGACCCGACCCCGGCCGTCGTGGAGGGCGAGCGCACCCCCACGGCGTCGCCCGCGGCGCTCGCGCCCGTCGTGCCGACGGACGGCGGCCCGCGCTCCCAGGCGCAGGGTGAGGTCAGCTCCGTGGCGGGCACGCTGACCTACTACACGCCCGCATCCGGCGACACGCTGACCGGCGTCGCCGCCCGCTTCGGCCTCTGCATCGCCGACCTGCAGGCCGCGAACGGGAACTCGGACATCACGGCCGGCGAGGAGATCGTCGTCGCCCGCACCACGGCCACGCCGCTCGACGACCACGCCTGCCTCGGGTGACGGGCGGCCGATTCGCCGCCCGCCCCTGCGAGCCCGCTGACCGGATCCGCCCCACCCGGGACACCGCAGACCCTCCGCCGTAGGCTGATGCATGGCCTCCGACACCGCACCCCGAGACCCCGCAGCGCCCCTCTACCTCGACGTCGTGGACGGCTGGTGGCGCGCCGCCAACTACCTCTCCGTCGGCCAGATCTACCTGCTCGACGACCCGCTGCTGGAGCGCCCGCTCACGCGCGACGACATCAAGCCCCGCCTCCTCGGGCACTGGGGCACGACCCCGCTGCTCAACTTCGTCTACGCGCACCTCAACCGGGTGATCATCGAGCGCGACCTCGACATGATCTACATCGCGGGCCCCGGCCACGGCGGCCCCGGCATGGTCGCGAACGCGTACCTCGACGGCACGTACTCCGAGCTGTTCTCGGCGGCGACGCCCGACCGGGCCGGCATGCGGCACCTGTTCCGCCAGTTCTCGTTCCCGGGCGGGGTGCCGTCGCACGCGGCGCCCGAGACGCCCGGATCCATCAACGAGGGCGGCGAGCTCGGCTACTCGCTCGTGCACGCGTACGGCGCCGCGCTCGACAACCCCGACCTCGTGGTCGCGTGCGTCATCGGCGACGGCGAGGCGGAGACCGCGACCCTCGCGTCGAGCTGGCACCTCGACAAGTTCCTCGACCCGGAGACCGACGGCGCGGTGCTGCCGATCCTCAACCTCAACGGCTGGAAGATCGCGAACCCGACCGTGCTCGCGCGCATCCCGGAGGAGGAGCTGCTCGCGCTCTTCACCGGTTACGGCTACTCCCCGCGGATCGTCTCGGGCGGCTTCGATGGCGAGGACGTCTTCGCCGTGCACGAGCGGTTCGCGCTCGCGCTCGCGGAGGCGCTCGACGAGATCAGCCGGATCCAGCTGGCGGCCCGCACGGGCGGCAGCGAGGAGCGCCCGGCCTGGCCGATGCTGATCCTCCGCACGCCCAAGGGCTGGACCGGCCCGAAGGAGGTCGACGGCAAGCAGGTCGAGGGCACGTGGCGCGCGCACCAGGTGCCGCTCTCCGGCGTCCGCGACGACCCGGACCACCTCCGCCAGCTGCAGGAGTGGCTCGAGAGCTACCGCCCGCGCGAGCTGTTCGACCGCGACGGACGGCCGACGCCCGCGCTCCAGCCGAACCGGCCCGAGGGCGATCGGCGGATGAGCGCGAACCCGCACGCGAACGGCGGCCTGCTCCGCCGCGACCTGGCGCTCCCGCCGCTCGACGTGAACGCGGTCGACCTCAGCGAGGGCCGCGGCGTGCTCGCCGAGCCGACCCGGGTGCTCGGCGGGTGGCTCCGCGACGTGATCGCCCGCAACCCGCTCGACTTCCGGATCTTCGGCCCCGACGAGACCGCCAGCAACCGGCTCGACGACGTGTACGAGGTGACGGCGAAGGCGTGGCAGGGCGAGGTGCTGCCCGCCGACGAGCACCTGGCGCACCAGGGCCGGGTCATCGAGATCCTCAACGAGAACATCACGCAGGGGCTGCTGGAGGCGTACCTCCTCACCGGCCGGCACGGGCTCTTCACGTCGTACGAGGCGTTCATCCACGTGGTCGACTCGATGTTCAACCAGTACGCGAAGTGGCTCGAGTCGAGCTCGAAGGTCCAGTGGCGGCGGCCCGTCGCGTCGTTCACCTACCTCCTCTCGTCGCACGTCTGGCGGCAGGACCACAACGGCTTCTCGCACCAGGACCCCGGCTTCCTCGACCACGTCGTCAACAAGCGGGCCGAGATCGTGCGCGTGTACCTGCCGTTCGACGCGAACTCGCTGCTCGTGACCATGGACCACTGCCTCCGCGGCACCGACCAGATCAACGTCGTGATCGCGGGCAAGCAGCCGACCGCGACGCTCCTCTCGCTGGAGGAGGCGCGGGCGCACGGCGAGCGCGGCGTGGGCGTCTGGGAGTGGGCGGGCACCGAGGTGCCGGGGCTCGAGCCGGACGTGGTGGTCGCGTGCGCGGGCGACATCCCGACCGTGGAGGCGATGGCGGCCGTGCAGATCCTCAAGCGGGAGATCCCGCAGCTGCGCGTGCGCTTCGTCAACGTGGTCGACCTGATGCGGCTGCAGGACGCGACGCAGCACCCGCACGGCCTCGACGACGGATCCTTCGACGCGCTGTTCACGCGCGACAAGCCCGTGGTCTTCGCGTTCCACGGCTACCCGTCGCTGATCCACCGCCTCACGTACAAGCGCGCGAACCACGAGAACATGCACGTCCGCGGCTTCGTGGAGCAGGGCGGCACGACCACGCCGTTCGACATGCTGATGTTCAACGACCTCGACCGGTTCCGGCTCGTGATGGACGTGATCCGCCGCGTGCCGCACCTCGAGACCACGTACGCGGCGCTGTCGCAGCGGATGGACGACGAGCGGATCGCGCACCGCGTGCACACGCGGCAGTACGGCGAGGACATGGCCGACGTCTCGGGCGCGGAGGGGCTGCCGTTCGCGGATCCGTCGCGGCAGACGGCGATCGACACCGGCGACGACAACGCGTAGCGGCTCGGCGACGGGAGGCGGGGCCATGATCTACGCGCGCATCGTCGAGGGCCGGGTCCGCGCGGTGTTCGAGCGTATCGACGCCGGCGACCACATGCACATGGTCGACGGGCTGGGGGAGCCGTTCTCCTACCTGTTCCACGGCGACCACGCCCTCGGCGGGCGGCGGACCACGCGCGACGCGATGATCCGCTGGTGGGAGCGGGTGCGCCGGCTGCTGCCGGGGGCGCGGTTCACGATCCACGAGGTGATCGTGCGCTGCGGCCCGTGGCGGACGCGCATCGCGGTGCGTGCCGGGATCCAGGGCCCGCTCCCCGGCGGCGAGGTCTACCGCAACACGGTCGTCCAGTTCATGACGCTCCGATGGGGCCGGGTCACGGAGGTGGAGACGCTCGAGGACCTCCAGGTGCTCACGCGCGCGCTCGCCGTGGTCGCGGCGAGCGGTCAGCCGGAGGCGGCGGCGCCTCCGATCGTCGACTAGGGGGTGCCGGTGCCGGAGGCGTCGGCGGTGCCATCGACCTGCGGCCCGTGGTCGAACAGGCCGATCGCGTTGCCCTCGCTGTCGCGCACGTAGGCCCAGCGGTCGGTCTCGTTGAGCATCTGGATGCCGCCCAGGGCGGATCCGCCGTGCGCCTCGACCTGCGTGATCGTCTCCTCGATGGAGTCGACCGTGATGACGATGGTGGGGTGCGGCACCTCCGCGCGGCGGTGGAGGTCGCCGTTGATCCCGTCGTCCGAGCCGGTGAGGATCATGCCCGCGTCCTCCCCCCACGGCTCGTAGCGGAAGCCGAAGACGGCGGAGTAGAACGCGCTCGCGCGCGCCATGTCGTCGGCGGGGATCTCGAAGTGCTCGACAGCGGCCATGCGCCGATGATCCCGTGTATGGGGAAAATCCGTCAAGGGGTCGGCTGCGCGGATCCCGGTCAGCGCGCCGCCGGTGCCGCCGCGGCTACCCGCGCCGGTGCCGCGACCGTGATCGCCACCGACTCCCCGGCGCCGACCACGAGCTCCGACCGGTCGGCGCGCACGCCGCCCGTCCACGCGCGCGTGTCGCTCGAGGCGCCGCGGGAGTACGTGACCGCGACGCGGTAGGTGCCCGGCGCCACGTCGTCGAGGAACGCGGCGTCGCCGTCGCGGGCGTACGCGGCGTTCGTGACGACCCCGCCCTGGGAGAGGGTGACGAGCGCGAGGTCGGCGTCCCAGCCGGCCGCCGCGAGCCCGGTGACGCGAGCGGTCACGGACGGGCTCACGTCGAGCACGATCACGGGACTCGGCAGGGGCGCGCCGTCCGCGACGCGGAACACGGTCGCGGTCGCGAGCGCGCCGGTGCCGCCGACCCAGCGGGAGATGTAGGTGGGCGCCGACTCGCGCTCGGTCGTGACGAACGCGCGGTGGTCGCCCGGCAGGATCCCGGTGATCTCGAACGCGCCGGACGCGTCCGTGGTCGCCTCGCGACCGGTGACGGGGACCGCGCCCTCGACGGCGTCGGCCGTCGGCACGAGGTGGACCGTGGCGTCCGCGATCCCGTTCCCGGCGGCGTCCCGGACGACGCCGCGGAGGCGCGCGCCCTGATCGAGGACCGTGTCGATGCCGACGACCCGGCGATCCGCCGCCGTGACGGTCACGACCGTGCCGGACGCCTCGTCCGCCGCGCCGCCGTACCACTCGCCGAGGAGGCCGGCCGGGTTCGGCGAGGGGGCGGCGACGCGCACGCGGTAGCCGCCCGGATCCACGTCGCGCACGGTGTAGCGGCCGGCGGCGTCGGTGGTCGCGGATCCGCCGGCGAAGTCCGCGTCCGTGGCCGCGACGAGGGAGATCCGCGCGCCCGCGACGGGGGATCCGTCGGCGGCCGTGACCGTGCCGCTCACGGTGGTGGGGCGGACGAGGACCATGTCGATCTCGACGGCGTCGCCCGTCCGCACGGCGAAGGTGCGGGCCTCGCGGCGGTCGCGGGTCGGGCCGAGGTACTGCTCGGCCGTCTCGCCGTCGACCTCCACGAGCGCGCGGAGCGTGTACTCGCCGGGCTCGACGTCGGGGAACGCGAAGGCGCCGCCGACGAGGTCGGCGGTGGCGACGACCTCGCGGAGGTCGGGGTCGACGAGCTCCACCCTGCCGACGACGGTCGCATCGGCCGGATCCGCGACGTCGAGGCGCACGGCGCCCGTCACCCGTGCGGCCGGGACCTCCGCGGGCGGCGCGTCGGCCGCGACGACGGCGGCGGTGGGCGCGCTCGTGCGGCTCGTCGTGACGTAGCCCGCCGCGGTCGCCGTGACCGTGACGCGCAGGGCCTGGCCGACGTCGCCGGCGGCGGGCGTGTAGGTCGGGCCGGTGGCGCCGGGGATCGGCGTCGTCCCGGCATCCCACCGGTAGGCGAAGGACGCGGCGGGGGACCACGCGCCGGGCGTCGCCGTGAGCAGGCCCCCGACGACGGCGGGCGCGCCGGCGATCGTGGGCACCGGGGCGGCCACGAACGGCTGCGCGACGGGGGCCACGGGCGCGGCGACGACGGCGGCCGTCGCGACGCTCGTCTTGGCCGCGGTCGTGTAGCCGGCGAGGGATCCGGTGACCGTGACGGTGATGCGCTTCCGCAGATCCGCGGCGCGCACGGTGTACGTGGCGGAGGTCTCGCCGGCGACGGCCACGCCGTTCGCCCACCAGCGGTAGGCGAACGCGGAGGGCGCGGGAGCCCAGGCGCCGGGAGCGGCGGTGAGCGTCGCCCCGACCTGGGCGGTGCCGGAGACGGTGGGCGCGGGGATCGACGTGAACTTCCCCGGCGTGACGACCGGAGCGGCCAGCACGATGGCGCTCGCGACGCTCGTCCGGGCGGTCGTCGCGTAGCCGGCGCGCGTGGCCGTGACGGTGACGGTGATCCGCTTGCGGGCGTCGACCGCGCGCGGCGCGAAGGTCGTGCCGGTCTCGCCGGCGACCGCGACGCCGTTGACGAGCCAGCGGTACGCGAACGCCGTGGGCGCGGGCGACCACGCGCCGGGCGCCGCCGTCAGGGGCTGCCCGACGGTCGGCGTGCCGACGATCGTGGGCTTGGGCGCGACCGCGAAGGCGGTGGGCGCGGGGGCGGCGAGCACGGTGGCGGTGGCCGCGCTCGTCTTCGCGAGGGAGACGTAGCCAGCCTTGGCCGCGGTGGCCGTGACCGTGATGCGGCGCCCGAGGTCGCCGGCGACGAGCGTGTACGCGGATCCGGTGGCGCCCGCGATCGCGACGCCGTTGCGCTTCCACACGACCGCGAGGGAGTCGGGCACCGGCGCCCACGTGCCGGTGGCGACGTTGAGGGTCGCGCCGACGCGGGCGGTGCCGGTGACCACGGGCAGCGGCGCGGTGGTGAAGGAGGCGACCTTCGCGGCGGGAGCGGCCGATGCGGCGGCGGGTGCGATGCGCGCACCGGCGGCGGATGCGGCGGGTGCCTCCGCAGCGGATGCGGCCGACGCGCCGGTCGCGAGCCCGGCCTGCGACGAGACGACGAGGGCGAGGGCGAGGAGGCCGATGAGCCCTCGTCGACGTGCGGCTGCCATGGTGCTCCTGCGCTCCGCGGCCGCTCCTGTCGCGGCCGTCGGCCATGCTTACCCCGCCGCGCCCGCGCTGTCCCGTACCCCGTTCGGGATCGTGGGCTCCGGGGGCGCATCCGGGGCGGATCCGGACATCCGGCGGGCAGCGCCGGCCGGGAGCGGACGGGAGCCCGCGCGCGCCGACGGCAAGTCGACGCGCGCGGGCTCCCGTGATCGATCGGCGCGGCTAGCCCGCGATGCCCGTGCCGGGCGCCGCGCGCACCGCGATGCTCACGCTGCGGTCCGCGCCCACGACGAGCTGCGAGCGGTCGGCGCCCGTGCCGCCGGCCCACCAGGTGGGGTACAGCGTGAAGTCGCGGGTGTAGCTCACCCGCACCCGGTAGGTCCCGGGCTCCACGTTGGCCACGAAGCCGGGGGAGGTGCGGCTCGCGCCGGCGACGGCCTTCACGACGCCGTCCTGCAGCAGCTCGACGTATGCGCTGTCGGAGAAGCCGGGAGCCGTCACGCCGACGAGGCGCGCGGTCACGGAGGCGTCCTGCCGGAGCCTCACGTCGATGGACGGGAGATCCGCGCCGCGGCGTGCGGTGAGGACGGTCGCGGTCGCGAGCGTCCCGGTGCCGGTCCTGCCGACCCAGCCGGGTGCGTAGGACGGCGCCTCGTACTGGTTCGGCGCGACGTACGCGTAGTAGCGGCCCGGCGTGATCTTCCGGAGCTCGAAGCGGCCGGATGCGTCCGTGCGCCCCGCGAAGATCCCGGCGGTGCGCGGGTCGCTGCCGAGCAGCGCGGCGGTCTCGGGAACGAGGTAGACGTCCGCTCCCGCGTAGCCGACCGTGTTGGGCTTCCGCACCGTGCCCTCGAGGCGGCTGCCGAGGGTGAGCTCGGCGTCGATCCCGGTGACGGGCTCGGTGCCCGTCACGGTGATGCGCGTCGCCTTGTTCCGGTCGTCGGTGTCGCCGTACCACTCGCCGATGAAGCCCTCGGGGTTCACGAACGGGGCGCTGAACCGCAGCTCGTACTGTCCGGGCGCGAGCGCTTCGGAGGCGATCCGGAACCGGCCGGACTCGTCGGTGCGTGCACCGTCGACGAGACCGCCGCGCACCGCGAACACCTCGACCAGCGAGCCCGCGGCGGGTCGCCCGTCGCTCTGCGTGACGGTGCCGCTGATCGACGCGTAGCGCGCGAGCACCACGTCGAGTCGCACGGTGCCGTCGTTCGCGACGGTGAACCGGGTGGCCCGCGCGGCATCCCCGGGCGCGCGGTAGGGCTGGTTGACGACAGCTCCGTCGATGACGGTCTGCACGTAGAGCGTGTACTCGCCGGGCTCCAGGCCCGTCACCTCGAAGGAGCCGTCCACGAGCGGAGCGGTCCGGCCGGCACCGTCGGACACGCGGTTCGCCGTCACCTCCCCGTCGCGGAGCAGGTTCGCCTCGGCGATGGATCCGAGGTAGGCGCGGCCGGCGACCACGCCGGTCGCGACGGCCGGCGGGGTGTCGGCGGCGACGACCGGCGCCGTCGGCGTGGTCGTGCGCGTCTCCGTCACGAAGCCGGGGGCCGAGCCGGTGATGGTGGCCGTGATGCGCTTGCCGATGTCGGCGACCACGGGGCGGTAGCTGTACGTCGTCGCGCCGGGGATGGTCACGCCGTCGGCGGCCCACGTGTAGGTGTGGCCCGCCTCGTAGGAGAACGTCTCGTTCGCCACGTCGAGGTACTCGCCCACGCGGGCGTCGCCGCGGACGACGAAGGTGCGTGCCGGGAAGGTGCCCTCCGTCACGGTCGCGCCGGCGCTCATGCGCGTCGTCGTCGCGTAGCCGTCCCGGAAGGCCGCGACGGAGACGCTGAGCGTCGTGCCGAGGTCGCGGGCGACGGGCGTGTAGGTGGAGGACGTCGCGCCGGCGATGGGCGCGGATCCGGCGAACCACTGGTACGCGAGGCGCGGGGTGGGCGACCAGGTGCCGGGGACGGCGGTGACGGTGCCGCCGACGGTCACGGATCCGGACAGGGTCGGCACGGGCGCCGTCGTGAACGGCAGCGCCGCGACGGGCGCCCCGCCCTTCGGCGCGACCGGGGCGGTCGGCTCGCTCGCGCGGGTGACGGACGGGTAGCGGGTCTTCACCGCGGTGACGGAGACGGTGATCCGCTTCCCCTGGTCGGCCGCGACGAGCGCGTACGTCGCCCGCGTCGCGCCCGGGATGGCGACGCCGTCGCGCGCCCAGCGGTAGAGGAAGGTGCCGGGCGTCGGGGTCCACGTGCCGGTGACGGCCGTGAGCGTCGCGCCGACCTCGGTCGCGCCCGTGACGGTGGGCGCGGGCGAGGCCGTGAAGGCGAGCGCAGCCGGAGCGGCGGTGGCGGATGCGACGGGGCCGGTCGTGGCGGCGGCGTCGGATCCGGGTGCCGTGGCGGCGGAGGCGCCCGTGGCGAGCCCCGCCTGCGCGGAGGCAACGAGGGCCAGGGAGAGGAACCCGACGAGGGCTCGACGTCGTGCGTGCTGCATGTTCTCCTGATCTCCGGCCGCGTCGGTGCGGCGCGGGTCATGCCTATCGCGCGCTCCCCGCCCGTGTCAGGTACCCAGTTCGGGTCGGGCGCGGCGGGGCCGACCCACGCCCGCCCGCTCCCGCCCCACGGCGACCGCGGGGGTCTCCCGTACCGTGGGGCGAGGCCCGCCGACGGCGCGCCCGCACCCGCACCGCCCCGCACCCGCACCCACCCGCCCGGAGGCACCGCATGGCCGCATCGACACGCATCCTCCCGCCCCGGATCAGCGACCCGCGCCTGGACGGCCTCGCCGACGGCGACCCGGCCGACCTCGACGCGCACGCGTCCTTCGAGCGGCTCCGCTTCGCCGACGCCGACCTCACGGACGCCGACCTCGTCGACATCGGGTTCGAGGAGTGCGCCCTCGAGCGCATCCGCCTGCACGAGGCGGACCTCACGGCCGCGAGCCTCGTGGACGTGCTCGCCTCGCGCCTCGACGCGCCCGTGCTGAAGGCGCCGCGGATCCGCATGCGCGACGTGCGCCTCGAGGGCTCGCGCGTGGGATCCGCCGAGCTCTACGACGCGTCGCTCTCCTCGGTGCACATCACGGACTGCCGACTCGGCTTCGTGAACCTGCGCGGCTCGAAGATCACCGACCTGCTCATCACCGACTCCGCCATCGAGGAGCTCGACCTCCGCGGCACGTCCGGCATGCGCATCGCCTTCGCGCGCACCACCATCGGCACGCTCGACCTCGCCGACTCGTCGCTCACCCACCTCGACTTGCGCGGCGCCGAGATCCACGACCTCGACACCCCGGACGGCCTCCGCGGCGCGGTGCTCGACTCCACCCAGCTCATGGCGCTCGGCCCGGTCTTCGCGCGGCACTTCCGCGTGCGCGTCGAGGACTGATCGGTCGTCCACCAACCTGCCTGTCTCGAAGGAGGGTGGCCGTGCCGACAGGGCCGCCCGGACTGGCGACTAGATCGTCCGCGGCGCGTAGTCGAAGAAAGCAGCTCGCGGGAGGATCTGCCTGGCGCGGAGCGTCTGCTTGTCCGAGGCGCTCAAGCGGGCGACCTCAGCAGCGTCGTCCCAGTTGTCCTGGATGCTCGCGACGAGATGATCGATGACATCGCGCGCCTGTGCAGCACGCAGCCCGTACGTCTCCGACTCCTGGACCAGCGCAGCGAAGTTGGATGCCCGCGCTCCGGGATCCCCCCGGCCGTACGCCATCGCCTGCGTGAACGTGTCTCCTGACCGCTGGCCTGGTGCGAGGTCGTAGGCCGGGGTGAGGCGCAGGTGCCGACCATCCCAGAATGCAGCGTGATTGCGTGCATGATCGTCGTTGTTGCTGATCGCGATGTTCATCGCGATCCTCTGGAAGAGCGCCGGCCCGGGCTGGGTCGCGTCCTCGGCATGCAGGCGCAGTACGTCGAGGATCTGCGGATAGGTGACGTAGTGGGCGAGCATCTCATCTGTCTGGGCCATGGTCAGCCCGGAGACGACGTGGCGTCGCCCGCCGTCCGCGTCCCGGTCGAAGCGCCGGACGATCAGCACCTCCTTGCCGAACGAGGAGACGATCCGGCTGTCCGGGACATCCAGGCCTGCGCGACGTGCGAGTTCGAGCATCGCTCCTTCCGCGTTCACCACGGAGAAGGTGCGATCGTCCGACGACGCGAATTTGGCGAGCCACTGGATGCCGTCCTCATCGGTGAGCGTGGCCTTGGGTCGCGCTCCTCCCAGGCTGGTTCCGTGGATCAACGCCGAATCGAGATCGGGAGGCAGCTCGTCCCCTCGATCCAAGATGTCGGCCGCCGCCTGCAACTCGTCGAGTGAGGCCGGATCGTCTCGGGGGACGTAGGCATCCCGGTCGACCTGGAAATCCAGGGCGCCGAAGCGATTCGACCCCGATCCCAGCATGTACTCCATCTCGGTCAGCGAGTTCGGCGCAGCACCTCTTCGGCGCTCGATGACGCCCCGACCCCACCGGTCGGGGCTTCCATCTCGCAGCGCCCCCGCGATGCTGAGACCGGCTGCGGGTTCCTGCGTCCCGGGTCGGAGGGGGAGCTCGGGGCCGTACAGGCTGATGCTGTCCGGCCGAGAGCGGTACCGCAGCCCGTACGTGAAGGTGTGGCGCGATCCGACTCGGTCCACGCGCCCAGCGACCACCGGCTCTCGGCGGCCGGGCAGCCAGGTCCAGACGTACAGCTGGTCAGAAGTCATCGTCGACGCGTCCGCTCTTCGGCTGGCGTACTCGCTGAGGGAGCAGCGCTAGCATCTCCTCACCCCTCTGGCGACGGATCGCTAACTCGGCCCGATCGTCGATCCCGAATATGGGGACGCCAACGAGGTCCGACAGGTCGGTCATGGTGCCCACGGCTGTGCCACGATTGCCGGCCTCTGCCGACAGCACCGTCTGCTCCGAGACGTTCGCCCGGGCCGCGAGATCCTTCGCGGTCCATCCCTGCTCGATGCGGCCGCGTCGGATGAGCTGGCCCCACACTTTGAGGGAATCTTGGACGTGAGGACGTAAGGGAGCAGACCGCTTGACCATCTCTCACCTCATCAAATCATGCCCAAAGCACCTCTAGGCATGATTTATCATATCCGAGAGTAGTCCTTCCCGCAGCAGTCGATTCGGGGAGCGCCCTGCGAGCGAGAGTGATGAGCGCGCCCACATCCTCCCCTCCGGGTCCTGAGCGGGGTCGCCCTGGGTTGGTGCGACGGACGGCCTCCGCGGCGCCGTGCTCGACTCCACCCAGCTCATGGCGCTCGGTCCGGTCTTCGCGCGGCACTTCCGCGTGCGCGTCGAGGACTGAGCGGATCCCGGCGCCGCCGGATCAGCCCCGCGCCGCCGCCCGCCGCGACGGATCCGGCGCCGCCAGCAGCCACAGCAGGTACAGCCCGCCGAGGGCCGAGGTGGCGAGGCCGACGGGGATCTGGAACGGGCTGAGCAGACGGCCCGCCACGAGGTCGGCCACGCTCAGCAGCAGCGCGCCGACCACGAGCGCGGGGAGCATGCGGCCGGCGCTCGCGGGCATCATCCGCCGCGCGAGGTGCGGCGCCGCCAGCGCGACGAAGCCCACCGGTCCCACCGCGGCGACGCCCACGGCGGCCAGCGCGACGCCCGCGGCGAGGAGCGCGGGGCGCCAGCGGTCCACCGCCAGCCCGAGGGCGCGGGCGGTGTCGTCGCCCATCTCGAGCATCCGCAGCGGCGGCTCGCCCAGGAACGCGAGCGGCACGAGCACGGCCAGCACCGCGAGCGCGGGTGCGACCTGCGGCCAGGAGATGGCGTTCAGCGTGCCGAAGCGCCAGGTCGCGGCTGCCTGGGCGAGCTCGACGTCGCTGCGGGTGATGAGGAAGTCGTTGACCGAGGCCAGCATCGCGCCCACCGCGATGCCCACCAGCACGAGCCGCTCGCCCGTCGTCGCGGTGCGGGAGCTCATCAGGTGCACGGCGAACGCGGTCGCGAAGCCGCCCACCACGGTGCCGAGTCCGATGGAGGCGGCGGACGAGGATCCGGCCACCAGGATCGCGACGAGCCCGCCGGTCGCCGCACCCGTGCTGAAGCCGATGACGTCCGGGCTGCCGAGCGGGTTGCGGGAGACGCTCTGGAAGACGAGGCCGCTGAGGCCGAGCGCCGCGCCGACCGCGAGGGCGGCGACGACCCGGGGGAGGCGCTGGTCGGCGACGATGAAGCGGGCCTGCGGATCCCCGCCGCCGAGGAGCGCGTCGAGCGCCTGCCCCGGCGACAGCGCGTACGCGCCCGTGCTGAGCCCGACCACGGCGGCCGCGAGGATGCCGGCGGCGAGCGCGAGCAGCACGATGCGGTCGCGGCGCGGGATCCGGGGCCTCACGGCGCGAGCCGCTCGCCACGCGCGCCCGGCGCCACCCGCGCACCGCGCGACCCCCGCAGCACGAGCGCCAGCAGCACGGGCGCGCCGACGAACGCCGTGACGATGCCCGCCTCGAGCTCGCCCGGCCGCACCACGATGCGCCCGACGACGTCGGCCAGCAGCACGAGCATCGGCCCGGCGATCACCGACCCGACCAGCACGGCGCGCTCCCGCCGCCCGACCACGAGCCGCACGGCGTGCGGCACCACCAGCCCGACGAACGAGATCGGCCCGGCGGCGGCGGTCGCGGCGCCGCACGCGACCGTCACGAGCGCGAATCCCGCGAGCCGCACGAGGCCCACGCGGCTGCCGAGCGCGGTCGCGGCGTCGTCGCCGAGCGCGAGCACGGCCAGTGGGCGCACGAGGAGCAGGGCGGCGGCGACCACGGCGGCCGCGAGCGGCAGGATCCACGCGAGGTCGGCCGGGTCCCGTCCGGCCACCGAGCCCACCACCCACGAGCGGTAGTCGCCGAAGGTGCGCGGGTCGGCGAGCGTGACGACGCCCGTCACCGAGGCGAGGCTCGCGGTCAGCGCGGTGCCGGCGAGCAGCAGCCGGGTCGGATCCGCGCGCGGCCCGGCCCGCATCCCCACGAGCACCACGACCACCGCGGCGACGGCGGACCCCGCGAACGCCGGCCCCACGTAGCCGGCCGCCGTGCCCGTCCCGAGCACCGAGACGGCGAGCACGACCGCGAGCGACGCGCCCGCGTTCACGCCGAGGAGGCCCGGCTCGGCGAGCGGGTTGCGGGTCATGGCCTGCATCACGACGCCGGCGACGGCGAGCAGCACGCCGACCGCGACGGCGAGGAGCGTGCGCGGCAGGCGGAGCTGCCACACGATGATCGCGTCCCGGCTGCCGTCCCCCGGATGCAGCACGGCCCGCCACACGCTGTCGAGCGCGATCTCGCGGGCGCCGGTCGCGAGGCTGAGCGCGCAGAGGGCGAGGAGCGCCAGCACGGCCGCCACGGCGATCCCTCCGGCCGCCGCCCGGGAGGCGGGGCGGGGAGTGGGGGGCATGGCGCGGTAAGGATACCCTAAGCTGCCGCGGTGATCCCCTCCTCCTCCCGTTCCACCCGACCCGCCTCCCGCCGCCGCTCCGCCGGCGCCCTCGCGCTCGCCGCAGCCGTGCTCGTCGCCCTCGCCGCATGCAGCGGCCCCGGCGGCGCGACCGGATCCGCATCCGACGCCGCCGCGGCCCCCGCCGGCAGCGCGGACGGCGCCGTCACGACCCCGCGCACCATGCCCGACGGCAAGGGCAGCGGCCAGCCCGACGGCGCCTTCCCGCGCACGGTCGTGCACTTCGAGGGCTCCACGACCATCCCCGCCGAGCCGACGCGCGTCGTCGTCATCTCCACGGGCCAGGCGGATGCGCTGCTCACGCTCGGCGTCGTGCCGGTCGCCTCCACCGCGCCCGACGGCGCCGACCTCGTGCCGGCCTACCTCGCGACGGCCTTCCCGGAGGATGCGGCGGCGCTCGGCGCGATCACGTCGGTCGGCAACCGCATCGCCCCCGACATCGAGAGCGTCGCGGCCGCGAAGCCCGACCTGATCCTCATGAACACCGCGGGCAAGGACGCCGGATCCCTCTACGCCAGCCTCTCCGCGATCGCCCCCACGGTCGCGACGCAGGGCACGGGCCTGCACTGGAAGGAGGACCTCCTGCTCCTCGCCGACGCGGTCGGCCGCACGACGCAGGCCGAGTCGTGGCTCGACGCGTACCAGGCGGACGCGGCGGCGTTCGGCCAGGGCGTCGCCGACGGCACGACCGTCTCCTTCGTCCGCTCCTCGGCGGACCGCCTGCGCGTCTTCGGCGTCGCGTCGTTCGCGGGATCCGTGGCCGAGGACGCGGGTCTCGCCCGCCCCGAGGCGCAGCGCTTCACCGACGACACCTCGCACGACATCAGCGAGGAGCAGCTCGACCTCGCCGACGGCGACCGCGTGCTCGCGGGCGTGCAGGGCGGAGACGACACCGCCCTCACCGGCCTGCCGCTGTGGCCGACGCTCCAGGCCGTCGCCGACGACCACGTGACCTTCGTCGACGACGACGTCTTCTACCTCAACACCGGCCCGACGGCGGCGCGCGCGGTGCTCGAGCAGCTGGAGGCGGTGCTCCGCTAGGGCGCGGGCGCGGCCGGGGGCTCGGGCGCGGCCGGGGGCTCGGCCGCGGGCGCGGGCGCCGTCGCGGCGGGGATCCCGAGCTTGAAGCCCACGTGCGAGCGCGCGTACCCGAGGCGCTCGTAGAAGCGGTGGGCGTCGACGCGGGCCGCGTCGGAGGTGAGCTGCACGAGCGCGGCGCCGAGATCGGGCGCGGCGGCCTCGGCGACCCAGCGCATCATCGCGCCGCCGATGCCCGAGGAGCGCAGGTCGCTCCGCACCCGCACCGCCTCGACCTGCAGGCGCGAGCTGCCGCGTCGGGCCATGCCCGGGATGAGCGTGAGCTGCATCGTGGCGACCAGCGCGCCGGCGGCGTCAGTCGCGACCACGAGGTCGTTCGCGGGATCGGCGACGATGCGCCCGAGGGCGGCGCGGTAGAGGCCGGCGTCCTCGGGATCCGCGCGGTCGCCGCGCGAGGCGCTCACCGGGTCGTCGGCGAGCAGGGCCATCAGCGGATCGAGGTCGCCGGGCTCCGCGCGGCGGAGCACCACGCCGTCGACGCGCGCCGCGATGAGGACGGGGAGGACGAGGGACGCGAGCACGCCCCCATCCTCCCCGCTGCGCGTCGGCCCGGCTAGGCCGCCGCGGATCCGCCGGGCGCCGCGTCGCCGGACGCCGCGTCACCGGACGCCCGCGCCACGTGCGCGAGCAGCCGTTCGACGAGCATCCGCCGCAGCTCCACCGACGACCAGCCGTGATCCGCGCCCTCCACGGGCGTGAACGTCGCGCCGGGCATCAGCTCGCCGTAGCGCGCGCCGTAGGAGACCGGCACGATCTCGTCGGCCGTGCCGTGCACCACGTCGACGGGGCCCGGGTACCCGGACACGGGTCCGTAGACGTCGACGCCCGCGAGCACCTCGTCCGCGAAGGCCAGCCCGAGGCCCATGCCGCCGAGGTCGACGACGCCCAGCTCGCGCGCCACGGCGAGCGGCAGGTGCATGACGCGGCCGTGGACCGTGATGTCGTCCACCACCACGCCGGCCGGCGACCACAGCGTGAGGCTCGCCACGAGCTCCGGCGTGCGGGCCGCGGCCAGCGCCGCCTCCACGCCGCCGAGGCTGTGGGCGACCACGTGCACGGGGCCGCCCGCGTCCGCGGCGAGGGCGCGGATCATGGTGGACACCTGGTCGACCTCGTCGAGCAGGCGCACGTCGGCGAAGTCGCCGTCGCTCACGCCCTGGCCGAGCCGGTCGTAGGCGCGCGCCGCCGTGCCGGACGCGGCCAGCGCCCGGGCGACCGGGACCCACAGGCCGTGACCGCCGGTGCTCGAGTCGCCGAACCCGTGCACGAGCAGCGCGGCGGGTGCGCCGGGGTGCACGGTGCCGTGCTCCCAGCCGCGGAGGATCCGCCCGCCGTGCTCGAGCGCGAGCGGGGCGACCCGGCCCGCGGCGGCCCGGCCCATCAGTTGCGTCGGTCGGCGAAGCCGGCGGGGAGGTCGCCGGGGGCGGTGTCGACGACGGTCTCGTCGTCGGCGCCCACGAACTCGTCGAGCGTGATGTGCGCGAACTCCGGCACCACGTAGATCGGGTAGGTCGGGCCGGCGTCGCGGTGCGCGCGCATCTGGTCGAGGTGGTCGTTCTGGAAGAGCACGGTCTTGGAGCCGTCCTCCTCCACCCAGCGCGGGAAGAAGATCGTGCCGTGCAGCACGCGCGCCGCCGGGATGATGTTGACGACCACGCTCGTGCCCGTGGGCTCGTTCCACGAGACCTTGAAGACGCCGTCGGCGAGGGCGACGAGGTCGACCGTCTGGTCCTTGACCCAGCGGCCGCCGACCATGCCGGTGTGGATGCGGTAGTCGATGGTCGTGGCGTTCTTCACGTACATCTCGTACTGCCAGCCGTTGGCGTACGTGTAGATGAGGCGGTGGCCGACGAGGGGGCTGAGGTCCTGAGCGGGCACGGGGTGCTCGACGCTCGTGGTGATCGTTGTCATGCGGGCATCCTGACACCAGAGAACGTTTGTCACAAGCGCATCTACCTGGGTATCCTCGGTGCATGCCCTCCGACGCGTCCGACCCCGATTTGAGGTCCATCGCGCGTCGGCTCGGCTCGGAGCTCGGCCCCTTCCGCCGACGCCTCCTGAACGCGTCGCGCCGCGCGGCCGACCTCCCCGACCTCCCGGACGCCCAGGTCGAGGTGCTCCGCCGGCTGGAGGCGATCGGCTGGGCGACGCCGACGGCGCTCGGCCGATCGCTGGGGCTCGCGCGGTCCACCGTCAGCAACCTGGTGCTCGCCATGGAGCGCGACGGGCTCGTCGACCGGCGGCTCGCCAAGGGCGACGGCCGCAGCACCGAGGTGGGCCTGACGGATCACGCGCGCGGCCTGCTGGGCACCTTCGACCGCTCGATCGAGAGCGTGATCGCGGGCGCGCTGCGGCACCTCACCGCCGCCGAGCGCCGCGACATCGCCCGCGCGTTGCCGGCGCTCGCGGCGCTGCACGCCGCGGTCGGCGGGGAGCCGCCGCGCTCGGACGCGCCCCGGGCATGACGGCCTGAGGGGATCCGGTCAGCCCGCGTGGGCCGGCGTCCGGTCCGCGTCCTCGGGGCCGGGGCTGGGGCCCGTGCCCGCGGAGGAGGCGTCCACGCCCGCGTTCAGCCGCGCGAGGAAGCCGGCGAACGCGTCGAGGTCGGCGCGGTCCCACGTGCCGAGGCCGCGGATGATGCCGCTGCCCTGCTCGTCTGCCTCGATCCCGGCGCGGCCGGCCGGGGTGAGCGCGAGCACGCGCACCCGGCCGTCCTGCGCGTCGGCGCCGACCTCAACGAGCCCCAGGTCCTGGAGCTGGCGGAGCTGCCGGCTGACCACGCTGCGGTCGACGCCGAGCTGGTCGGCGACGGCGCTCGCGTGGGCGCTGCCGCAGCGGCGGATCACGCGGAGCATCTTGTAGCCGATGGGCGGCAGCTCCGGGTGGATCGCGGCGGCGGCCTCGCGGGTCGTGGCGCGGATCCGCCCGGCGAGGGCCGTCATCTGCTCCTCGACCTCGGCGATGCCCGCCGCGGTCCCGTCGTCGTCCGTCATCGGCGGGCGTCGACCCCGGCGTCCTCGGGCTCGGGGAGCCGGATGGATCCGGTCGGGTTCGCCTCGCCGGCGGGCGTCAGCGCGACGGCACCGGCGGAGGCGCCGATGAGCGCGTCCTCGGCGTCGACGCGGTGCACGTCCTTCGCGGCCTTCTCGTTCTTCATCTGCACGGCGTTCTTGCTGCCTAGGGGCGCGTTGGGCAGGAAGATCACGGCGATGAGCGACACGATCGCGAGCGGCACGCTGTAGAGGAACACGTCGCCGATGCCGACGCCGTAGGCGCTCTCGACCACGACGCGGACGGCGGGGCTGAGCTGCGAGACCTGCGGGATGACGCCGGAGCCGAGCGCCTGCGCGGCCGCGGCCTGGTCGGCGGGGGCGAGCCTCGTGATGCCGGCGGTGATCTCCGACGCGATGATCGTGCCGAGGATCGAGCCGAGCACCGAGACGCCGATCGTGCCGCCGAGGCTGCGGAAGAACGTGACGGCGCTGGTGGCGACGCCCAGGTTCTTGACCTCGATGGCGTTCTGCACGACGAGGACGAGGTTCTGCATGAGCATGCCGAGGCCCGCGCCGAGCACGAACATGTAGATGCCCACGAGCACGAAGTCGGTGTCGTAGCGGAGCGTGGAGAGCAGGCCGGTCCCGGCGACGATGAGCACGGCGCCCGAGATCATGATCGTCTTCCACTTGCCGCGGCGGCTGATCAGGTTGCCGAACACGGTCGAGGAGATGAGCAGGCCCGCCATGAGCGGGATCGTCAGGAGGCCCGACTGGGTGGGCGTGGCGCCGCGCGACAGCTGCATGTACTGCGAGAGGAAGACCGACGTGCCGAACAGCGAGATGCCGACCGCGAGGCTCGCGACGACCGAGAGCGTGAAGGTGCGGTTGCGGAACATGGTGAGCGGGATGATCGGCTCGGACACCTTGAGCTCGGTGACCACCGCGGCGATGAGCAGCACGACCGCGCCGCCCGCCATGAGGTAGGACGTGGTCGAGGCCCACTCGAACTGCTTGCCGGCCTGCGAGACCCAGATGAGCAGCAGGGAGACGCCGCTCGCGATGAAGACCGCGCCGAGGTAGTCGACGTGCACCTTGCGCTTCGGGTGCGCGGGCAGGTGCAGGGTGACCTGCAGCAGGATGATCGCGATGATGGCGATGGGCAGCGCGATGAAGAAGTTCCAGCGCCAGCCGAACGCGTCGGTCACGACGCCGCCGAGGAGCGGGCCGCCGACCGTGCCGACGGCCATGACGGCGCCGAAGAGGCCGGCGTAGCGGCCGCGGTCACGCGGGCTGATGATGTCGGCCATGATGATCTGGCTGAGCGCGGCGAGGCCGCCGGCGCCGAGGCCCTGGAGCACGCGGAAGACGATGAGCGTCTCCGTGTTCTGCGAGAAGCCGGCGAGCGCGGATCCCAGCACGAAGGTGCCGAGGGCGAGCTGGATGAGCAGCTTGCGGTTGAAGAGGTCGGCGAACTTGCCCCAGAGCGGGGTGCTCACGGTGGTGGCGAGCAGCGTCGCGGTGACGACCCAGGTGTAGCCGGACTGGTCGCCCTTGAGGTCGCTGATGATGATCGGCAGCGAGGTGGAGACGACGGTGCCGGCGAGGATCGAGACGAACATGCCGAGCAGGAGGCCCGAGAGGGACTCGAGGACCTGGCGCTTCGACATGGATCCGTCGGCCGAGACGGTGCGACGCGGGGCCTTCGCGGGTGCGGCGGCGGGGTGGTGCTGGGACATGATCCTCCGGATAGTTGACTGCAAGCAACCATATGACTGTGGTGGATAGTTGTCAACCATCTGCCGGGTGGGTGGTCGCTCCGGCGGGCCCACGCCTCGGCGCTCGCGGAGTAGACCGGAGGGGAGAGCCGGTCGACCGACCGGCCTCGATGCGAGGAGGAAACCCATGGTCGATTCGGTGGCGACGGTCTGGCTGCCCGTGCAGGACATGCGGCGCGCGGTGGCGTTCTACCGCGACACGCTCGGCCTCACGGTCACGAGCGAGGACGACGACTGGAGCGAGATCGACGCGGACGGCCTGATGATCGGGCTCAACGCGCGCGAGGAGGCGAAGGGGTCGTCGAGCGGCGGGGCGGTGATCTCGTTCACGCCCGAGGGGTCCATCGAGGACGAGCTCGAGCGGATCACGGGGCGCGGCGCCGAGATCACGGGCGAGATCAGCGACCACGAGTGGGGCCGCATCCTCCCGTTCCAGGACAGCGAGGGCAACGACCTGCAGCTCTACACGCCGCCCGCGGGCGCGTAGCGGCCGGCCGCGTTCAGCCGGCCGACCAGACGACCGCGCCGTCGCGGACGACGGCGTGGATCCGCGCGAGGTCGGCCGGCTGCGGTGCGTCCGTCACGTCGAGCACGGTGAGGTCGGCGCGGGCGCCCGGCTCGACGACCCCCGATCCCGCGAGGCGGTCGCCGAGGAACGCGGCGGGCTCGGTGGTGAGGGACGCGAGGATCGCGTCGGCCGACAGCCCCGCGCGCGCCAGGGCAGCGAGCTCCGGCGCGGTGTCGCGCTCGGGCATGTAGCCGACGTCCGTGCCGAACAGCACGAGGCCGCCTGCGGCGACGAAGCCGCGGAGCGCGTCGCGGATCGGACCGACGTACGACTCGTCCGGGCGCACGGTGGCGGCGAACATGTGCAGGGTCGGGACCACGCGGATCCCCCGCGCGGCCGCCTCGGCCAGGAGCGCCCAGGTGCCCTCGGTCTCGTCCGGGACGTGCGCGAGGGCGTCGACGCCGGCGTCGATCGCGACCGCGGTGCCGCGCCGGTCGGACGGGTGGGCGAGCACGCGCGCGCCGCGGCGGTGCGCCTCGGCGACGGCGGCGCGCGCGACGGCCCGCCGCATCGGCTTCACCCGCGCGGGCGTGACGTACGAGCCGGTGAAGAGCTTGATCACGCTCGCGCCGCCCGCGAGCTGCCGGCGGACCACCCGCCGGGCACCGCGCCGGGTCGCGGGCATGGGGAGCATCCCGCGGAGGAACCAGGGCACCATCGGCCGCATGTAGAACGGCATGCCGCGCACGGGGCGGATGCCGATGCCCGCGGTCAGCACGCGCGGCCCGCGCAGCTGCCCGGCCTCGATGCGGCGCACGAGCGCGTTCGTGGTGCGCGGCAGCGAGCCGAGGTCGACCACGCCGGTGAAGCCGCGGCTCAGCATCATGTCGTCGATCGCGGCCTGCGCGGCGGCCGGATCCCGCCCGGCCCGGCCCCACGCGCGCTCGGTGAGGTGCACGTGGCAGTTCCAGAACCCGGCGGTGACGACCCGGCCCGCGAGGTCGAGCTGCGGCACGTCGGCCTCGGCCTGGATCCCGTGTCCGAGCGCGACGATGCGGCCCGCGCGGATCAGCACGTCCCGCGGCTCGGTGGGCGCCGCTCCCGGCCGCGCCCAGACGCGGGCCCCGCGGAGGAGGAGGTCGCCGCTCACGGCAGCGGCTCGAGGTCGACGTGCACGTCGTCGCCGACCGCGAGGCCCTGCGCGTCGCGCACGGCGCGCTTGACGGGCAGGATCCACACCCCGTCGCCCTGCGGGAACACGGACGTGCGCCAGGTGGTGGTGCCGACGCGGACCCGCACGGGCACGGATCCGAACCCGCGCCGGCCGGCCTGCCCCAGCTCCCGCAGCATCGGGGCCAGCTCCGCGGGCAGGGACACGAAGGTCCACAGCTCCCGGCGGGCCTCCCACGCCCACAGCGGCGCGGTGAAGTCGAGCGGCAGGTCGTCGGTCATGCCGTCGACCCTACGGGCGCTCACCGCCGCATGCCCTCGGCGATGAGGGCGGCCACCTCGGCGGGCGAGCGCGTGGTGGTGTCGACCTCCGTGCCCCCGAGGTCGGCCGCCGCCAGGATCGCCGCGAGCTCGGGCGCGCGAGCCGTGTGCCAGGCGCGCGCGTCCGCGTCGCCGTCGTGCCGGGCGTCGAGGCGGGCGCGCACGGTCCGCGGATCCGCGGTGAGGTGCACGAGGAGCGGCTCCCGGGACCCGAGCGCCTCCGCGTAGCGCGGCAGGTCGGCGGCCTGCTCGATGACGGCGGCCACGATCACGACGCGGGCCCCGGCGTCGCGGAAGTTGCGCGACAGGTCGCGCAGGTTGCGGAGCTCGAGCTCCCGGTGGAACGAGTCGTCGGGCGGCGACGGGCGGAGCAGGCGCACGGCGTCCGCGTCGACCATCGCGTGCGGCACGCCGCGCTCGCCGAGGAGCGCGCCGAGCGCGTGCATCGTGGACGTCTTGCCGGATCCGACCGTGCCGGTGAGGATCACGGCGTCGGTCATGCCGTCGACCCTACGGGCGCGCGTCGTCGTGCACGTCGGCGTCGACGGGCAGCGCGTCGAAGGCGGGCGCGGCCTCGCCGCGACGACGCCGCTCGCGGACGCCGCGCATGGTCTTCGCGGCGAGGAACAGGAAGAACGCGCCGGCCGCGACCAGGGCGACCGTCTGGATCCACGCCGGCAGCCAGGCGAGGCGCCGAGTGCCCGTGCCCGCCATCGGGTCCTCCGCGGTCACGAGGATCGCGATGCCGACCGCCGCGATGACGAGGCCGAACGCCGCCTGGGCGACGGCGCGGCCCGTGGTGGGCACCTGCGGCTCCCGCTCGGCGCGCTCGCGGGCGGCGCGGCGCACGCGGATCTTGAGGAGGAACGCGCCGATCGCGACGACGACGGCGACGGGGACCAGCACGGCGGTGGGGATGTCCATCCCTCCACGCTAGGGACGACGCTGGTGGCGGGGACGCAGCGGCGTGCCCCCCGATCGAGGCCGATCCGGACGCGTCAGCGGCTGACCGTGAGCAGGTCGCACTCCATCTCCGCGGTCGTCTCCGTCACGATCTCGAAGGCCGCGGCGCCCGCGCGGATGGTCACGACCGACATGCCCGCCCAGCGCGGATGCGGCTCCGAGGTGGTCGACGTGATGGCGTGGCGGAGGATCCGCAGCCGGTCGAGGGAGAGGGTCGCCGTGCGGGAGCGGAGCACGGGGTCGCGGCGGGAGATGATCAGCAGCTCGCGCGGCGTGCAAGCGGCCAGCGACCCCGCCAGGCTCATCGGCCGGAGGCGCCGGAGCAGGCCCAGCGGGCCGGTCGCGTCGGCGCGCAGCCGGGTGCGGGGGTGCGAGGAGAGGTAGCGCAGCTGCGGGTCACGGGCCGCGAGGTCGTAGTAGGCGGAGGCGACGCCGGCCTCGTCCACGCCCATGTCGATGCGCGGGGCCATGCGCTCGGCCCGTCCGGGGGCGTACGCGGGCACGCCGCCCGCCGTGCCCGCGAGGCCCACGAGCAGCGTGGTGAGCTCGATGACCACGTCGGCCGACGCGCCGTTGAAGGGGATCTCGAGCGCCGTGCCGTCGACCGTGTGCAGCGTGAACAGCCCGTCGAGCAGGTCGACGCGGTCGCGCACGGCCGCCACGTCGGCGTACCGGATGCGCCTCGCCGTGAACGCGGATCCGCGGCGCGAGAGCACCTCGAGCTCGTCCTCCCCGACCACGATCAGGTGGTCGTAGAGGTCCATGCTCGGATCCGTGTCGCGGCGCGGGATGTCGCGCGGCACCTTGAGCACGAGCCGGGCCGCGGCCGGGTCGATCCCGTGGGGGCGGAAGAGGCGGGGTACGCCGTCGAGGGTGCGGACGGTGTCGATCCACGGGCCGAAGGCGTCGTGCTCGGCGGTTCTGGCGTGCGCAGTCACCCCGTGAACGTATACCGCGCCCCGGTGTCGCGGCAGTGGTCCGCGTGCCCTCTCCGGAGCCGCCTCCCGTGTGCTACGGCACCGGCTCGGTCGGGTGACGTGTCCCGTCCGGGCCGCCGCCGAAGTGTGGTCGTGACGTCAGCCGGCGGTGCGTGCGGGCGCGACCAGGAGGAGGCCGCCGCGTCGCGCCGGAGCGTCCACCCCGGCGTGGGCGAGCAGCGCGCACTCCTCGTGCCAGGCGTACCCCGGCACCGAGGTGAGCTGCGGGGCCCGGCTCGCCGGCACCACGAGGTCGGCCGCGGCGCCCGTCGCGGAGAGGAGCTCCGCCCAGCCGCGCTCGGCCGTCGCGGCGTCCTCGCGGCCCGGCTCGGTGAGACCCGCGTCCTCGCGCAGGTGCCGCTTCCCGACGAGGTAGCCGCCGGGGCGCTTCATCTCGCGGATGTGCGACGTGTGGGGGAGGATCGGCGCCAGCTCCTCGAGGAACGGCGCGTCCAGCGACTCCCGCACGAACACCGACCGGCGGAGGGCGACGAGGCCGCTGCCGACGCTGAGCCCGAGGCGGCGCGCGGCCTCCAGGCGCGCGGCGCCCAGCTCGGGCTCGTGCGCCCATCTGAGGAGCACGGCGAGGGGCGACGGACGCGACCCGTCGGGCGCCGGATCGGCGAGGATCCCGGCCAGGTCCGGCAGGTGGTCGCCTGGTCGGAGGGCCTCGAGAGCGCCGGCCGACCCGCGATGCGACACGCGGAGTCCTGCGGCGTGAGCGCGTCCGGCGGCCTCCGCCGCACGATCGGGATCGGCGAACGCGACCGAGATCCAGCCGACATCGTGAGCGACCGCGGAGGCGATGGCCGCATCGACGGCGCCGGCATCGTGCGCCCAGTACTCGCGCTCGCTGCGGGGCGGGGCGTCGACGAGCACGGGACCGCCCCCGACGAGCAGCGGGACGGCCAGGCCCGAATCGGCGCGTCGGGCGCGCATCGCCCGGGCGAGGGCCAGCTCCTCCCAGGACGATCCCTCGACGCGGGCCGCGTGCACCCCGTGCGCCACGAGGAGTTCGAGCACCGCGCCCGTGGCCCGGTCGAGCGGGTCCATGCGCGTGGCGCGGTAGCCGCCGACCCCCACGGAGCCGTCGACGGCGGGCGCGTCCTCCGTGCCAGGGGTGGCGACGGCGGGCGCCGCGGATGCGGGATCAGGGGCGTGGGACGGCAAGGGGGCTCCTCCGGGGTCGGGCGGGGACGAACTGGCGGCGCACCATCGCCTGGTACATGAGGTGCACGGGGACGGAGACGAGGAGGGCGCCGGCGGCCCAGGCGCCCGCCCCCAGCACGATCCCGAGGAGCAGCTTGCCGAGCACGGAGGCCATGCCGAAGCCGATGTGGTTGAGCGCGTAGAGCGCCGCCGGGAGGAGCAGCGCGACGGCGAGCGGCTCCCCGGCCGTGAGCAGGGCGACGGGCGCGGCGACGCGGAAGAACGCCTCCTCGGCGAGGACCGTCACGACGGACAGCGTCCAGTAGCGCGGGGCGGAGCGCGCCGTCTCCGCGACGTCGTCCATCGTCTCGGCTCGAGTGGGCAGATCCGCCGCCATCAGCTCGGGCGGCAGGGCCCCCGCGGGGATCCGGCGCGCGGGCCGCCGTGCGACGTACCCGACGAGCGCGCCCTCCGCCCGGAACGCCAGCACGGCGAGCGCCGCGGTCGCCACGAGCGCGGGCGCCGCCCAGCCGAGACCCGCGACGCCGCCCCAGGCGGCCGACCACCCCTCCTGCGCCGCGGCGGACCCGGTGGCGGCCGGCCGCGGCCGGAGGAGGAGGGCCACGGACGCCACTGCGCAGGCGGCGGCCAGGACGAGAGGCGCGACGACGACCGTGCGGCTCCGCCAGCGCGGACGCATGCTGCAGAGCGCGACGGCCACCGCCACGGCGGCGAAGACGGCCACTCCGGCCAGCAGCACGCCCGACACGGTCAGCCGCCGTGGCCCAGGCGCGTCGGTCGTCCGACCGCGACGAGGGAGGCGATGAACGCGTCCGTCCCCTCGTAGCCGAGGACGCGGGCGAGCACCTCGTCGAAGTACCCGGCCACCGGGCAGGACCCGAGGCCGTGCGCGGTGGCGGCGAGCGACAGGTTCTGCATGAGCGCGCCCTGGTCCAGGTGCGAGATCCGGTAGCCGCGCGTCTTGTACTTCCAGGCGACCTTCGCCTGGTCGTTGACCAGGACGAAGACCACGGGCGCGTAGAACAGCCACTCGGACTCGAAGGTCGCGGACACGAGCGGCAGCCGGAGGTCGCCGCGGATCCGCCGGACGAGAGCGTGTCCGATCTTGTCGTACACGTAGTAGCCGGGCTCCATCCCCTCGACGGCGTTCACGATGACGCCGAGCTCGTTGCTGTCGAGGCCGCCGATGCTCGGGTACGGGAACTTGGGGAGGCCGCGCACCCCGTACCCGTCCTCCCGGCCGGTGGCGCCCGCCGCCATGCGCACGAGCCGGGCCAGGCTGTCGAGGCCGAGGGGTCCGCGCTCGTAGCTGCGGACGGACCGCCTCGCCCGGAGGACGTCGGCGAGGCCGGCCTCGCCGTCCGGCTCCACGTCGGGCAGCGGGATGCCGTCGACGGCGGGGGAGGTGTGGACGACGAGCCGCGCCGGCAGCTGCGTGCTCTGCCGCTCGGTGGAGAAGAACTCCTGCACGGACCGTTCGAACAGGCGGTGCGTCACGCGGCCCAGGTCGGCGGTGCGTCCCGAGGCGTCGACCTCCTCGGCCGACTGCAGCATCTCCTCCACGCCGGCCCGCGCGCGCGCGGAGAGCGCATCCCACCGGGTCGCCAGGTCGAGCGCCTCCGCGGAGGGGCCGGATGCCGGGGCCGTCGGGTCGGCCGGGTTCGGGGCCGCCGCGTCGGCCGGGTCCGCGGCCTCGGACGTGTCGGCGACCCCGGTCCCGGAGGTCGCTGGTCGGGCGTGCAGCGTGAGGATGGCCGCGAGCGCGCGCTCCACCCCGTCGCAGCCGAGCGCGTGGTTGACGGGCGCGTCGATGAACGCGTCGATGATGCCCACGTCGATCCCCGACCGCGGATCCGCCCCCGCCCGGAGGAGCCCGCCGGTGACGACCCCCGCCGTCAGCCCCACGGAGCGGACCGCGCGGTCGCCGCTCAGGTAGGACGCGCGCGTGAGGTGGCCGACGACGAAGAGCACGCCGTCCGTCGCGGTGAGGTCCCGGCCGGGGACGGCGGCCTCGAGCTCGGCCTGCTGCACCGCCGTCCAGTCCTTCTCGCGCAGGAACCCGGGGGCTCCGGGCACGCTCCGCCACACCGTGCCGTCGATGAGGGCGTGCACGTCCACCGAGTAGAGCGCGTCCACCACGGCCGGGTCGGTCCAGAGCGGGGAGAGGAGCGCCTGCACCCGTTCCGGGAGGGCGGAGGCGTGCAGCGTCCAGCGGGTGCCCTTCTCGTGGAGCTGCGTGAACGCCGTCAGCGTCGTCTCGAAGTAGAAGGTGCGGATGGTCGACCGCGCGGCGGCATCCGGCAGTCGGGACAGCGTCGCCCGCGTGTGCTGGGAGTTGAGCTGGTACGACTCGGCCAGCGACCCCCGCTGGGAGGCGAGGCGGCTGGTGGTCGCGTCGATGGTGTCGGGATCCAGCTCCACGACGGAGGTCGGGGGGATCAGGGTCTGCTCGAGCATCCGCTTGAGCTGGTCGTCGGGGCGTGTGACGGGCATGGGGTCCTCCAGGGCTGTCGCGGGTCGGGGATCAGAGGAAGGGGTGGCGGAGGTCGTCGCGGCTCGCGAGGTCCCGGGGCGTGCGTGCCAGGCGGATCACCCGGTCGCGGATGACGTGCAGGCGCTCCAGGTCGACCCGGAGGACGTGGTTCTCGAGGAAGCTGCCCTTGCCGGTGAGGTGCTGCAGCACGGCGACGCCGGCGTACGAGGCGGCCAGGTCCGCGACCAGCAGCGGGACGGCTGCCGTCGCGGCGACCTCCGGCACGGCCGACTTGAGGTACTGGTACTCCATCCGCATCGTGCGGCCGGCCTCGTCCATGGTGTCGAGGTCGTAGTAGCCGACCGTGAGGCCGGGCACGAACGTGGGCCCGACGATGACCTCGCCGCCGTCGACGTACACGAGCTGCCAGGGCGTGCCGGTGGCGGTCGCGGCCTCGTCGGCGTCGTAGAAGAGGCCCGGGTCGATGCGATCGGCGGCGACCACGACGAGGTCGTTGGCCTCGAACGCCTCGACCACGTCGTCGGCCACGTCGACGGGCCGGTCGAGGAGGTCGGCCAGCTGCCGCGCGACGGACGCGGCGACGCGGCCCCGCCCGACGACGGCCACGTCCGCGACGGCGGGCGCCGTGTGCGCCCCGAGCCCGGCGATCACGTAGCCGTACCGGGCGGCGTCCTCGGTGAGGAGCGCGGAACCGTCGCGCAGGTGCTGCGCGAACTCCGCGGCGTCGTCCGGGTCGATCCCGAGCCGGTCGCCGACCTCCCGCGCGGTCGCCGCCGAGGTGAAGCCGGCGGCGAAGTCGGCGAAGCGGCCGCGGTGACGGGTGTCCTCGATGCGGTGGGTGGAGGCGGAGCGCGATCCATGGTGCAGGAACACCTCGTCGTCGGAGCAGCGGATCACCGAGACGGCGGGATTGACGGCGAGGCGCGGCCCCGCGTCGGGGACGGCGGCCCGGGCATCCGGGGCGGTGGTGGGGCTGTCGATCATGACCATGGGGTCCTCCTCGGGACGGTCGCGGGTGGTGCGGGATGCTGATGGGGCGGGGTGGGCGGGTGGCCTCGACGGGGCCCGCGCGGATGTCGCCGGCGCGTGCCGGACGCGGATGCGTCGGGGCGGCGCGGCGGGTGGGCGGCTCAGCCGGCGGCGTCGGCGCGGAACGCCCCGCGCAGCACCGCGACGGTCGTGAGCGCGAGCGCGGCTCCGCTCGTCGCGGCGACGAGGGCGCCCCACAGCGGATAGCCGCCCGCTAGGAGGACCACGCCGCCGACGAGCGTGTAGAGCGCGTACGCGATGGCGGAGGCCGCGCCGAACCACCGCCGCAGCAGGAGGAACACGATGCTCGACGCGAGGAACGCGAGCGACAGGACGAGGCCCACGCCGATCTCGGTGGGCGGCACCGCCCCCGCGATGCCGTCGGGGTTCGTGACGCCGACCACGACGAGGGGGATCTTCACCGCGAGCGCGACGGCGGCCGCGACGGCGAAGCGGCTGCCGGACTGCGGCCGCCCGCGCGCCGGCCGGGCGCCGGCATCCGGGGACGAGGACGAGGACGAGGCGGGAGCGGTGGTCATGGGGTTCTCCTCACGGGTAGGGCAGCGGATCGGTGGGCATGTCGGCGGCGGTCCAGTCGGCTTCCTGCAGGCCGAGGTCGCGCCGCAGCGTGCGGTAGCGGTCGTGGCCGAGCATGGGCAGGTTCGGCGGGAACGCGGGCACGAGCTCCGGCACGAAGACCTTCCGCAGCCGGACCCGGTCGAACCCGTCGGGGGTCAGGTCGAAGGCGATCGGGGTGAGGCCGTGGCGGCGGTAGAGGTCGAGCACCGCCGCGTGCTCGTCCTCCGGCTGCCGGGCCGAGAGCTCGGACAGGGCCACGGTCGGCTGGTCGGGGGAGCGGAAGTACCAGTCGAGCTTCGCCTGGTTCTCGGCGTAGCCGTAGTACGGGACCACCTGGATGAAGTTCGAGAAGTCGTCGGGCGTCGCGTCCCGGGAGATCCCGAACATCCGCGCGAAGCCCATCGTCAGCTCCCAGCCGTCGGCGAGCATCGGGGTCCGGACCATCCGCTCGGCCTGGACGATCTCGCTCAGCGCGCTGCGCACCGCCTGCTCGATGGTGAGGCCCACCCCGCCGCCGGCCATGTACGCGTTCTCGTCGAGGTCCTCCTCCCAGCTGATGGCGGTGACGACGAACACGCCCTCGATGTCGAGCCGGTGCACGTAGAAGTCCGGCGTCACACCGGCGCGACGGGCGTCCTCCAGCCAGCGCTCGATGAGCGGATCCTCGAACGGCCGGTCGACGACGAGCCGGGTGAGCGGCACCTCGCAGAACCACGACAGGTTCACTGCATCCCGCTCGAGGACCTCGAGGAGGCCGTGGCTGAGCGCCTCCTCGTCGTCGACGTGGGTCGCGAGGCCGCCCGAGCTGGACACGCCGATGCGCGGTTCCCCCGGCTCCGAGATGTAGAAGAGGTGCACGAGCTGGGCCGGCACCCAGTGGTCGGCGCCGGTCAGCAGGTTCGTGCCCCGGTGCCAGGTGAGCACCGTGTCGGGCGTCCAGCGCTCGCAGCGGAAGCCCGGGGTGTCGAGCTGCTCGTCGGTGAAGAGACGGTGGTCCTCGGGGCGCACGACCGTGAGGCCGCGCTCCACCATCTGCGCGGAGCTGGCGACGAGGCGGTCGGCCGGACCGCGCCGCTCCATCGAGGAGAACGAGCCGAGCATGCGCTCGATGGCCTCGCCGAGGGACGACGCGACGGAGTCGAAGAGGGTGAGCCCCTTGCCGCCGCCGTAGATGTCGCGGTCGAGGCCGGCGTTGAGGGCGCCGAGGCCGAGCATGCGGCGGAAGGCGTGATCGAGGGAGAAGGGCGTGGCCGATCCCTGGAAGCCGCCGCTGCCGACGCCGGAGCGGAACGTGGTGAGCACGTTCCGCACCTGGCCGAAGGGGCTGTAGACGGACAGCATCTCCTCGAGGGCGGTCTCCTTCGCGGCATCCTGCGCGAAGGGGGCCCACGGGATGGAGCGGTTGTAGACGGTGTGCTTCATGTCGGTTCCGTTCGGACGAGGGGCGGTCGGGGCGGTCGGGGCGGGAGGGGCGGGACGCGGGCCCGCGCTCAGGCGCGCTTCCAGAAGCGGAGTCCGAGGGCGACGGCGATCACCGCGAGCGGCGGCGAGACGAGGAGGCGGGCCCACTGCCCGCCCGTGACCTCCGTCCCGGTGTAGACGCCCGTGAGCACGTCGAACCACTGCTTGAGCGGGTTCCACTCGAGGACGTCCTGCAGGACCTGGGGCAGGCCGTCGACGGGCGCGGCCGCGCCGGAGCCGAAGAACATGACGAAGAACACGACGGCGCTGAGCGCCTGGATGGTGCGGGAGCCGACGGGGAGCGTCCCCAGGAGGAAGCCGAGGGAGCTGAGCCAGGCGATCATCCCCACGTTGAGCACGAGGAAGAGCGGGCTGAGGGCCTCGGCGCGCAGCCCGTGCTGCACGGCGATGACGGCCGCGATGACACCGCAGGCGCACGCGACCAGGGCGAGCATCGACAGCAGCGTGGCGGAGGCGAACACCCACCCGGGCAGGGGGAGCACGCGGTACCGGCGGACGACCGCGCGGGTCCGGAGCTCGGCCAGGTAGATGGGCAGGCCCATGAGCAGGAGGTTCGCCGCCACCGTGCCGACGAGGGCGGGGAACATCACGTCGATGAAGCGGGCCCCCGACGGCAGCACCTCGTCGGCGTACGGGATCCCGATGAAGACGTAGATGACGAGCGGGAACGCGAGCGAGAAGAACACGGCCACGGGCTCGCGCAGCAGGAGCGTGAGCTCCTGGCGGAACCACACCGCCAACATGGTCGGCAGCGGGCCGGGGCCGTCGGCGACGCGGTCGTCCACCGTCCGCGCGCGGGCCGTGCTGTGGGCGCTCACGAGGCGACCGCCGCGTCGGCGCCGCGGGCGGCGGCGTAGGCGTACACGTCCTCGAGCCGCACGGGGCCGAGGAGGACGTCGCGGAAGCCGACCCGGCCGGCGTCGCGCTCCGCCTGGATCGACTCGGCGAGCCGCGCCGTGGACGCCCGCGACCCGATGACGCTGAGGGCGTCGCCCCGGCCGAGGGGCGCGGCGCCGAGCGCGCGCACGGCGTGGGCGACGCGGGCGTCCGCTCCGGTGATCCTCACGCGCCAGTCGCCGCCGGCGGAGCGGAGCACCTCGTCCACGGGGCCGTCGAGCAGGATCCGTCCCGCGTCGAGGACCACGAGCCGGTCGGCGTAGCTCTCGGCCTCGGTGAGGTCGTGCGTGGACGCGAGCACCGAGACGCCGCGGCTGCGCACGTCGCGGAGGAACTCCCAGAGGTCGGTGCGCGCATCCGGGTCGAGCCCGCTCGTGGGCTCGTCGAGGATCAGCAGCCGCGGCCGGCCGATGCAGGCGAGGGCGATGTCGAGCCGGCGCTGCCATCCGCCGGAGAGCTTGTCGACCATCTGGTCGAGACGGTCGTCGAGGCCGAGCGCGCGGAGCACGCCGGCGACGTCGCCCGGGTCGGCGTAGAGCGACGAGACGGCGCGCACGGCCTCCTTCACCTTGAGGCGCTGCGGGAGCCCGGCATCCTGCAGCTGCACCCCGACGGCGAAGCGGTGGCGGCCGCCCGGGACGACGCGGCGGCCGTCGATGACCGCGGTCCCGGAGTCCGGGACCCTCAGCCCCGACAGGATCTCCATGGCCGTCGTCTTCCCGGAGCCGTTGGCGCCGACGATGACCACGATGCTGCCGGGGCCGATTTCGAGGTCGACGTCGACCAGTGCGGGGCGGTCGAGGCCGGGGTACTCCTTGCGGATGCCGGAGAGTGTGGCGATGGGCACGGGATCCCCTTCCTGGAGGATGCGGTGGATGGTGCGCGGTCGGCGGTGCCGGGCGCGGGCTGCGGTGAGGGAGGGCCGGCTGCCCGGCCCTCCCCGTGCATCAGAAGACCGATGCCCAGCACCAGCAGCAGCACGAGCAGCACCAGCCGCCCGGGGCCACCGCGTTCTCGCCCGTGAAGTGCTTCGCTTCCGCGCGTCCCAGAGTCGAGAGCATGTGATCACCTCCCTCCGTCCCGTCGTCGTCCACCTCCGCGGTCCCGGTCGTCGCCGTCGGGATCCACCTGACGGGATCACTCTCCCCAGGCGTCCGAACGCGCGGTAGCGACGGACGTCGATTCCCGGGACGACGTCCGGATGACCCTCCTCATCCATCCGGCCAGGCGGCGCGCGGGGCGCGAGGCGGCGCGCCACGACGGAGGCCGCGACGGGGGCGCGGCCGCCGCCCGTACGAGCGCACCGGGCTGGCCCCGCGCCGTCCTGCTCCTAGGGCGCGGTCAGCGGCAGGTCCACGATGACGACCCATCCGTTGCCGTCCGGACCGGCCGAGAACGTGCCGCCGAACACCTCCGCGCGCTGGCGCATGCCGGCGAGACCGTAGCCGGAGGACGGGAGGTCCATTCGGCGGGAGTCGCGCGGCGGCGTGTTGGCCACGGAGAGCATCACCCTGTCGGACGCGACCTCGAGCATGATCACGACGGACTCGGTGGACCCGGCGTGCTTCGCCACGTTCGTGGCGGACTCGCGCGCGATGCGGCCGAGCGTGACGTCGATGCTGCGCGGGAGGCGGATCTCCGCCGGACGGTCGACCCGGGTCCGGATCCCGGCGGCCTCGAACTCCGCGGCCACGGCGTCCAGCACGGCCGAGAGCGGGTGCGTCTCCTTCGTCGCGTCGAGGGCCTCGTCCGGCTCCCCGTCGTGCAGGTACAGGGCGTTGAGCATCCGTCGGAGGTCGACGAGGGCCTGATGGGCGGAGTCGCCGATCGCCTTCTGCGAGAGCGCCCGCGAGGCGTCGTCCTGGACGCGGTCGAGGACGCGGGCGTGCATCGCGATGATGGTCAGGTCGTGCGCGACGATGTCGTGCAGCTCGCCCGCGATGCGCTCGCGCTCGAGGCGCACCGCCTCCTCGCTCGCCCTCACCCGGTCGACGAGCTCGACAGCCAGGGTCTGTTCCCTACGTCCTGCCAGGCGGAACGAGAACCCGACCGCTGCGGAGGCGAGGGCGACGGTCGCGAGGACGGGGACCGCCCCGACGTCGAGGCCGACGTCCGGGAGGAGGCCGACGGCTCCGAGCCACACCGCGTAGGCGGCGCCGTAGGCGATGGCGAACCCGCGGCTGCACGAGCGGAGCACGAAGCCGGTGAGCGCGGCGAGGGCGATGGCGCTCTCCGGGACGGCGCCCGTGCCCACCGCCGCGATCGCCACGACGAGCATGGCGGTCGCCGCGACCGGCGGGCGCCATGCCGTGAGGGCCAGAGCGGCGGTGAGGCCGAGGAGGGTCAGCGCCTCCGGGGCGCTGTACGCCCCGGGGTCGTCCACGAACCCGGCGACGTCGACGACGATCGAGACGACCGCCAGCGCGAGCAGGATCCCCGCGGCGAAGCGCGACAGCGGGGCGGCCTCCCAGAAGCGCAGGCGTCCGAAGACCGGCTCCCGTCGCGCCCGTCCGGTGCGCGACGGAGCCTCGGCGGACGCGGTCGGCTCCGTCCCCTGCATGCCCCCAGTATGGCGGGGCGTCGCGTGGGCCCCTCGCCCGGTTCCGCGCCTCGTCGCGCGGCCCCCTCGCCCGGATCCGCGCCTCGTCGCGCGGACCCGCGCCCGCCCGCGCGGACGGTCAGTCGCAGATGCCGAGGAGCCGGCAGATGTGGCGCCAGTGGGAGTCCGTGCCGACCTGCGGGGGCCGGCGACGGCGACGGTGACCGTGCTGATCGCGGCGACGGGAGCGAGGGAGGGCTGCTGCGCCGACGGCGGCGCGCCGACGGACCCGAGGACGAGGGCGGCGGAGATCAGGACGGTGGACGGAGTGGGCACGGTGGCTCCTTCTTCGGGTCGGATCCCCGCCGGCGGACCCGGTCGTTCGTCGCGACGCGATCAGGGTCCCGGCCGGCGTGCCACGCGTCACCCGCCGGAGGTCGCTGGCCGGACAGCCACCCGACGGAGCCGGGGGCGCGACCTCCGGGTGACCGGGCCGAGGGCGGGCCCCGAAGGGGGGCCGCCGCTCGCCCGACCCGCCGCATCCTCGCGCCCACGGCGTCGATAGCATGGCGGCATGGACCCGATCCGCGTCCTCGTCGTGGACGACGAGACCCTCATGCGCCGGGCCCTCGTGATCTTCGTCGACGGGGCCGACGACATGACCGTGGTCGGCGAGGCCGCCGACGGCGTGGTCGCGTTGCGCCAGTGCGCGGCCCTGCGCCCGGACGTCGTGCTCATGGACATGCAGATGCCCGAGATGAACGGCGTCGAGGCCACGCGGGCGATATCGGACCGGTTCCCGGAGACCCGCGTGATCGCCGTCACCACGTTCTCGTCGGAGCGCTACCTCGTCCCCGCGCTCCGGGCCGGGGCCTCCGGGTACCTCGTGAAGGACGCGGAGCCGGAGGAGTTCGTCGCGGCGGTGCGCGGAGTGCACACCGGCGGGTACGTCCTGTCGTCGCCGGTGACCCGGGACCTCGTCCTGTCGATCCGCGAGTCACCGGACCGGCCGGAAGCCGCCCCGATCCCGCCGGCGGAGGAGCTGTCGCCTCGGGAGCTGGACGTCGTCGCGCTGCTCGGCTGCGGGATGTCGAACGCCGAGGTGGCGCGGGAGCTCCACCTCTCGGAGGCCACCGTCAAGACGCACCTCGGCAGGGTCATGGCGAAGTGGGGCGCGAGGGATCGCGTGCAGGTCGTGATCCACGCCGCGCGGACGGGCGTCATCACGCTGGCCTGAGGTCGGTGCCGGTCAGCCCTCGATCAGGTCGCGCTCGGGCGGCACCGAGGTCCACAGCGCCGCGACCCGTCGGGCGAGCGCCCGCTCGAGCCCGCCCAGCGCCTTCACCACGAAGATCGTCGTGCGGGCGGGGGAGCCGGCCTTCGAGAACCCGCGGTCGACCGCGCGCACCCACGTCTCGGCGGCGATCTTCGCGGTCGAGTAGTTGGCGCCGCCCGGGTAGGGGCGCTGCACGGCGGTGGAGGAGACGATCGCGAGGCGGCCGGCGTCGGACGCCTGCAGGTCGGCGTCGAAGGCACGCGTCGTGTTGCGGAGCGTCGTGACGAGGCGCTCGTGCAGGAAGTCCCAGTCGTCGTCGGTCTGGCCGGCGAGGCCGTTGCCGCCGCGCCAGCCGCCGACCAGGTGGATCAGGCCGTCGACGCCGCCCATGTCCGCCCGGATCCGCTCCGCCAGCTCCACGACGGCCGCGGGGTCGGCGAGGTCGAGCACCTCGCGGCGGGACGCATCCACGCCCGCGAGCCGCCCGGCGTCCGTACCGACGGCGACGACGCGCGCGCCCGCCGCCGTGAGCTCGGCGCAGACCGCGCGGCCCGCGGCGCTGGAGGCGCCCGCCACCACGACCACGCGGCCGTCGACGCTCACGCGGCCTGCCCCGTGATCCCGGCCGTGGATCCGATGACGTCGCGCATCTTCCTCTCCAGCGCCTCGAAGAACATGCTGAGCGGGAACTCGTCGTCGAGCACGAGGTCCGTGAGGCCCTTCGGCGGCCCGTCGAGCGGCAGCGCATCCGGACCCTTCGCCCACGTGGACGCGGGGTGCGGCGTGACCGTCTCGGTCACCATCGCGTAGGCGGCCAGCCAGTGCGCGGTCTTCGGCCGGTCGATGGAGCGCCAGTAGAGGTCGTTAACCCGGTCGGCGAGCGCCACGACCACGTCGGCGACGTCGTCCCAGTCGATGGTGAGGCGCGTGTCGGTCCAATGCAGCACGTGGTGCTGGTGCAGCCACGCGAACAGCAGCTGGCCGCCGAGGCCGTCGTAGTTGCGGACGCGGGATCCGGTGATGGCGAAGCGGAAGATCCGGTCGAAGATCACCGCGTGCTGCACCATGCCAGCGCGCTCCAGCAGGGCGTCGTCGGCGGCGCTGCGCTCGGAGGGGTCCACGGCGGCGAGCCGGCGCTGGATCGAGACGGCCTCGCGGAACGCCGTGAGGTCGCACCGCAGCTCCTCGATCGAGTAGAGGAAGAACGGCATCCGCTGCTTGATCATGAACGGGTCGAACGGCAGGTCGCCGCGCATGTGCGTGCGGTCGTGGATGAGGTCCCACATCACGAAGGTCTCCTCCGCGAGCCGCTGGTCGTCGAGCAGCCGACGCGCGTCCTCCGGCAGCTCGAGCTTCGTGACCTCGGCGGCGTGGCGCACCACGCGGCGGAAGCGGGCGGCCTCGCGGTCGGCGAAGATCGCGCCCCACGTGAAGGTCGGCACCTCGCGCATGGCGACGGTCTCGGGGAACAGCACGGCCGAGTTGGTGTCGTACCCGGGCGTGAAGTCGACGAAGCGGATGGGGACGAACAGCGCGTTGCCGTAGTCGCCCGCCTCCAGCTCGGCGACGAACTCGGGCCACACGACCTCGATGAGCACGGCCTCCACGAGGCGGCTCGCGCTGCCGTTCTGCGTGGTCATGGGGAAGACGACGAGGTGCCGGATCCCGTCCACGCGGTCGCGCTGCGGCTGGAACGCGGTGAGCGCGTCGAGGAAGTCGGGCACGCCGAGGCCGGCGTCGACCCAGCGCGCGAAGTCCACGTCGAGGGCCGCGAGGTAGGCGGCGTCGTGCGGGAAGAGCGGGGCGAGCGCGCGGACGGCGTCGCGGATCACCGTGATGAGGCGGGCGGCCTCCGCGTGGTGCGCGGCGTCGGGGATCGACCCGTCCTTCACCTGCATCGGCTGGAGCGCGACGGCGGCGTCCTTGAGGGCGAGCCAGGCGGGGGAGGAGGCGACGGTCGCGACGTCCTCGACGACCTCGGGCTCGCCGATGACGGCTGCGGGGGCTGCGGCGCTGGACATGGATCGACCTCCGATCGTGCGGGTGCGTGCGGTGCCTCCACCGTATCCGCGAGATCGGCGTCGCATCCTGTCCAGCGAGCGGGTTCCGCGCGTGGATCCGGCCGCGCGCGCAGCATCCGTGCGTCGGCGGTGCGGGCTACGCCTCGTCGGCGGTCGGCACCGGCGTCGTCGTCCCCGACTCGTGGTCGCGGCGCAGCACCGCGTAGCCGACGGATGCCCGGGGCTCGCCGCCCGGGACGGGCCAGCCGTCGCGGTAGTGCGCCTCCTTCACGAAGCCCGCGCGCACGAGCACGCGGCGCATCGCCCGGTTGTCGTCGCGGGTCTGCGCCTCGAACCGCGTGACGTGCGGGTGCGTCCGGAAGACGTGCTCGGTCAGGGCGCGCACCACGGGCACGCCGAGTCCCCGGCCGCGCGCCGCCTCCGCGAGGCGCAGGTCGAACAGCACGCCCGGATCCTCCAGGTCGTCGAGCACCACGAGGCCCACCCGCCCGGATCCCGCGACCTCGACCCAGAGCGCCTCGTGCTCGGGACCGTCGAAGTCGCCGTCGGCGATGCGCGCGTCGACGTCCGCGGCGGTGGGCCGGGGCCGCACGTGGAAGGGGAACGCGTTCGACGTGAGGAACGCCCGGAGGGCCTCGGCGTCGGCGGACGGGTCGACCGGGACAAGGCGCACCTCCGGGTCGGCGGCGGCGCGGGGGACCGGTGCGGGGGAGGGCATGCGGGCTCCTGTCGGGTCGTGCGGGCGCCGTCGCCGCGCCCGCCGTTGTCCACAGGGCTGGGTGAACAGCGGGTGAACCACACCGCCCCCCGTAGAGGGGACGGTCGCGCAGGGCGCAAGCTCATCGCCGTGGATCCCTTCATTCTCCTCGTGCTCGTCGTCATCACGGCGCTCGCCTTCGACTTCACCAACGGCTTCCACGACACGGCGAACGCGATGGCCACGTCCATCGCGACCGGCGCGTTGAAGCCCAAGGTCGCGGTCACGCTCTCCGCCGTGCTCAATTTGGTGGGCGCCTTCCTCAGCATCGAGGTCGCGCTCACGGTCACGAACGCGGTGGTGAAGATCCAGGACAAGACGGGGGCGCCCGACCCGGCGCTCCTGGAGGGCGGCGGATCCGCGCTCCTCCTCATCGTGCTCGCCGGCCTCATCGGCGGCATCGTCTGGAACCTCCTCACCTGGCTCCTCGGCCTCCCGTCGAGCTCGTCGCACGCGCTGTTCGGCGGCCTCATCGGATCCACGCTCGCGGGCCTCGGCGTCAACGGCGTCAACTGGGCGGGCGACGGCTCGAAGCTCGACGGCGTCGTCGGCAAGGTGATCCTCCCGGCGCTCATGTCGCCGATCCTCGCGGGGGCGGTGGCCGCCATCGGCACCTGGCTGGTGTTCCGGATCATCGGGAACCTCGCCGGGCGCGGGCTCGATCGCACCTTCCGCATCGGCCAGATCGGCAGCGCCTCGCTCGTCTCGCTCGCGCACGGCACGAACGACGCGCAGAAGACCATGGGCGTCATCACGCTCGCGCTCATCGCCGCCGGCGGCTGGACCGACACGGAGTCGGTGCCGTTCTGGGTGAAGATCAGCTGCGCGCTCGCCATCTCGCTCGGCACCTACATCGGCGGCTGGCGCATCATCCGCACGGTCGGCAAGGGCCTCGTCGAGATCGACACGCACCAGGGCATGGCGGCCGAGAGCTCGTCGGCCGCGGTCATCCTCGCCTCCAGCCACCTCGGCTTCGCGCTCTCCACCACGCACGTCGCCACCGGCTCCATCCTCGGCTCCGGCGTCGGCCGCCCCGGTGCGCAGGTGCGCTGGCGCGTGGCGCTGCGCATGGTCGTGGCGTGGATCATCACCCTCCCGGCCGCCGCCCTCGTCGGCGCGGTCATGTGGTGGCTCGGCCACCTCATCGGCGGTGCGGCCGGCGGCATCGCGATGACGCTCGTGCTCGTCGCCGTGTCCATCACCGTCTACGTCCGCTCGCGCAAGGACGACGTCGGCGCGCACAACGTCAACGACGAGTGGTCCGACGAGAAGACCGCCCGCCCCGCAGCCCAGCCCGCCGACGTCTGAAGGACCCCGCCATGCTCCCCCTCTTCCTCTCCGCGGTCGGCCAGGTCGCCCTCGTCGCCCTCCTCCTCGGCGCGGGCCTGCCCGCCCTCTTCGCCCTCGGCGTGCGGTCCTTCGCGCTCGCCAGCCCCGACACCAGCGGCCGCGTGGCCGGATCCGACTCCGCGCGCCGCCTGCCGCCCGTCGTCCTCCAGGTGGCCGGCGCCCTCTGCTACGCGGTCGTCGTCCTCGCCGTCATCGCGGGGCTCACGCTCATCATCGCGACGGGCCTCGGCCAGTCGGTGAGCTTCGAGCACGTCATCCCGACCTTCACCTCGAAGGGCTGACCGTGACCGACAGCGCATCCGAGGGCGTCGGGCGGGACGACGGCGCGACGGGCGTCGTCGCGCCCGACCGCGCCGACCGCGGCATCGTCCAGCGCGTCGTCGGCTGGCTGCGGGCGGGGTACCCGTCCGGCGTGCCGGACCAGGACTACGTGCCGCTGCTCGGGATCCTCCGCCGCAGCCTCACCGCCGAGGAGCTCGAGCAGGTGGTCGACCAGCTCGTCGATGACGCGGTCGCGGCCGAAGCCGCTGGCGAGGAGATGGGCAGGAGCCAGCTCCGCGAGCGCGTCGAGGCGATGCTGCTCGGCCCGGCGATGCCCGAGGACCTGGTGCGCGTCTCGGCGCGGCTGGCGGCCGCGGGCTGGCCGCTCGGATCCCCGGAGGACCTGCACGAGCCGGACGCCGCCGACGCGCGCGCGACCGAGCGCACGGGCCTCGTCTCCCGCATCGTCGCGTGGCTGCGCGCGGGCTACCCGGCCGGCCTGCCCGAGCAGGACTTCGTGCCGCTGCTCGCGCTGCTCCGTCGCCGCCTCAGCGACGAGGAGGTGCAGGAGGTGAGCGTGCGGCTCGCATCCGAGGGCGGGCTGCCTGCCAGCCGCCTCGACGTCGCCTCGGCCATCGCGGGCGTCACCTCCGAGATGCCGTCGGACGCCGACATCGAGCGCGTGCGCGCCTACCTCGAGTCCCACGGCTGGCCGGAGGGCTTCCGCATCTGATCGGGGCCCGCCCTCAGGAGCTCGCCCCCTTCGGCTCGCGGCGATCGAGGGCTGGCACCGCAGCTGATCCACGGTCGGCTACCGGTCGGTGCGCTGATGCGGGTGCGATGACGTTCCGTGGCCGACTCCCCCGAGGGCGACTCCGCGACGGGTCGCCCCGTGCGCATCTTCGTCACCCTCACGCGGACGCGCACCGTGCAGACGGCCGTGGAGATCGGCCGCCGGTCGGGCCTGCCGAGCACCGCGGCGCACCGCATCGTGAGCGAGCGGGTGGACGCGGGACTGCTCGAGCGCGACGACGAGCGCCGTCTCCACCGGCCGTCGCCGTCCCCGTCCGCGACGGGTCGGGACGGGCCTCCCGGTGCCGCCCGCTGCTAGGGGTATCCGACGAAGCCCTCCCATGCGGCGCGACGCGGCCCGTGGGGGTCGTCGACGATCGTCCGCTCGCGCGTGTAGACCCGCGTCGCGCGCGTGTCCGCGTCGTAGAGCGGCCACTCCGGGCCGGGGCCGCTCCCGTGCGCGAAGGACACGAGGTCCGTGCGGAGGGCGCCGGCGACGTCGGCATCGGATCGCGAGGCGCCGATGGCCTTCTCGATGCGGTCGAGCTGTCCGAACAGCAGGGCGATGTCGGATCCGTGCGTCACGCCCAAGCCGAGCAGGGACATGAGCCGCGGGCCCCTGTCGAGGCGGAACATCCGGGTCGGGGCGTAGCGGCTGTGCGCCTCGGCGACGGCGACGGCCGGGTGCCAGAAGGCCGCGTCGCCGCCGATCCGCGCCTCGTCGACCCGCCCCCGGGAGGAGTACGCCCGGCGGACGCGGTCGAGCGTCCCCGCGGGCGACGCGGCGAACAGCCTCTCGAGCTCATCCCGGGACGACGCGAGCTCGCCCTTCATGGCCTTCTGGAAGACCGTGTGCTCGTCGTGGCAGGTGCCGATCATGAGGGGCAGGCGGAGCGCGCGCCCGCCGCGATACGCGTCGATCGGCGCTTCGGGGAGCAGATCGCCGTCGACGACGTAGCTCATGCTGATCGTGCCGGTGGTCTCCTCGCGCGTCTGCCGGTCGAACGTCCTGGCGGCCGTGATGAGTGACCTCGCCGGCACGCGTCGGATCTCCGACACGGCTACGCCGTCGAGCCCGAGCACGCGGAGGTAGCGGGCCGTCCAGTCCTGCACCCGTTCCCGCGAGTAGACGTGGAAGGCCGGCGCGCTCGCGGACACCGCGCGGGCGAACAGCCCGGAGGCGGCGGGGGAGGCCAGGAGCGTCGTGACGGCCAGGGCCCCGGCGGACTGCCCGTAGATGGTGACGTTCTCTGGATCGCCCCCGAACGCGGCGATGTTGGACCGGATCCAGCGGAGAGCGGCCATCTGGTCCCGGAGGGCGAGGTTCGAGTCGTAGTCGTCGCCTCCGCTGCGCCCGGCGAGGTCGAGGAAGCCGAGGACCCCGACCCGGAAGTTGAAGGTCACCGCGATGACGTCGGAGTCGCCGATGAGTCGTTCCCCCGGGTAGAGCGAGGACCTGCCGCTCCGGTTGCCGCCGCCGTAGATGAAGACGATGACCGGACGCGGGCCCGGCCGTCCCGTCCGCGCGGCGACGTTGACGGTCAGGCAGTCCTCGCTGACCGTCGGCTCACCGGGCACCCGGCGGCTCGAGCGGCTGAGGGGCGTCTCCCAGGGCCCCGGCCCGAACTCGGCGGCCGGGCGCGTCCCCTCCCACGGCTCGGCGGGGGCCGGCGCGCGGAACCGGCGCGGACCCACCGGGGCGGCGGCGTAGGGGATGCCGCGCCAGTGCTCGACGTCGCCCTCGACGACGCCCTGGACCCAGCCGTCCGCGGTCCGCACGGGCTGTCCGGGATCTCGTTCCATGCGTCACTCGCTCTCTGTCGATCTCGCATCGACGTGTTCACCGGTCGGATGGCCGGATGCCGCCGTTCGGGTCGTCTCCCGTGTGCGGAGGCGGGTGGTCGTGAGCCACGCGCCTCGCGTCGAACGGGAACCCGCGAGGAGCCCATCTTGCACTCCGTGCCTGAAAGTGCAAACATGCACTCCATGGAAGATGGTGCAACGGGACTGCGGGAACGCCGCCGGGTGGAGACATCGGCGCGACTCACGACGCTGGCGCGCCGCCTCACCGCGGAGCGCGGCCTGGCCGGCTTCACCGTCGAGGAGGTCTGCGACGAGGCCGGCGTCTCCCGCCGCACCTTCTTCAACTACTTCGCCTCCAAGGAGGACGCGCTCTTCGGTCGCTCCTCGCGCGTCGAGACCCAGGACCTCGAGGACGCGTTCGTCGCGGCCGGCGACCCCGCGGATCCCGCGCTCTCCCCGTCGCTGCTCGACGACTTCGCGGACATGTGCCTCGAGCGCTGGGCCCGCCTCGACACCGAAGGGACCTCCATGCAGGACATGCACGCGGCCTTCCGCCGCGAGCCCGGCCTCCTCGTGCGCGCCCTCGAGGCCGCCATCGAGGACGAGGCGAAGGACGTGCTCCTCGTCGAGCGCCGCGAGGGGGTGCCGCCCGGCGACCTCCGCGCGGCCGTCCTCGTCCAGACCATGGGCGCGCTCGGCCGGGCGAGCGCGCGCGAGTTCCTCGCCCCCGGCAACACCGATCCCATCCAGCTCATCATGCGGCGGCGCCTCGACGCCCTCCGCGAGATCGCCCACCCCACCACCGTGACCACCCGCCAGCCTGAACGGACCCCATGACCGCCACCGCCCCCGCGCCCCTCCTGCTCACGCAGCGGCGCATCTGGATCATCTTCTCGGCCCTCATCGCCGGCATGCTCCTGTCGAGCCTCGACCAGACCATCGTCTCCAC